>Ga0073934_10005017_pt1 | contig 21185 bp, 30 predicted proteins | sample LarsenN4metaG_FD_76834 | JGI IMG/M metagenome (GOLD analysis project Ga0073934, IMG submission 76834) | Hot spring sediment bacterial and archeal communities from British Columbia, Canada, to study Microbial Dark Matter (Phase II) - Larsen... ...
CATTTCATCTTCCGGAAGAAAAAGATTTCAGCGATTATCCGGATATTAACGACATAAAAATAGAAGACTAAAAATAGAGGAATAAAAATGAAAACCCAACAACAACATACGCGAAAAAAAATAAAAAAGAACGGTGCCTTTATTTTCAGCAACGGAAAAAAAGACCTTCTCAAATTCCGCGACGAACACACCAATGAACTTTGCGAAATTACGGACTACCGTGAAAGCTCGCAGCTGCTAAATTCACAATGGACATTCTCAAACCAACCAATAATTATAAACTAAATTTTCAAACAAAATGAAAGACGTATTAAAGCAACAAACAAGCCAGCTCGTAGTAACTGAAGATGGCGAAGTAAAATTACCCGGTAATTTTGAAAAGCTCTCTGAAAAGAAACAAAAATTAGTAATTATCACAGAGCTTCAAGAAGCAGAGCACAGCTTTGTCAGTATTATCACAAAGCAAAAAGACATCACCGAAAAAATCAAACGTCTCACTTATCAGCTCTCACAAACAAAGCAAATGCTGGAACTAAAAGCATTAAAAAGAGATTTAACCGAAATGAACAAACTCTCACAGCTCATGCTTGTAAGAGTACAGGGAATGATTCACCTCTCAAAGAAACTTGGATTTGACGTAACAGCAGAAATGAAAAACTTCAAAATGCTGAACCAATGAAAACAAAAATGAAAATAAATCAGGTAATATATTTTCAAAGAATCAATTCAGTAATCGGCTACTACATTAAGTACCCGGTTATCTACGGCGGAAAACACAATCCAATAATTTTAAAATTCAACCTTAATTAATGAAAGATATCGTAACCTATAGTTTTATCACACGGAAAAAACTTGCCGATGAAATATTAACAAGAGTAATTTCCGCAAAGGAAATCCATATTACATACTTTAAAAAGACATGCAAAGTACGTATAGCTTTATCATTCGGGGATAACGTGGATATAATTATGTACGTAGTTGCGGAATCTTTCTATAATAAATTTTTAAAACAGGCATTAAGAGAAATAAAAAAAGGAAGTGAAGCAAAATGGGCAAAATAATCTCAGACCAATACTATCTCTTACCCGATATTGAAGTCCAATGGTACCAATGGTACGGATATTTCTCACAAGCAGATAACACTACCAAATGCAAGGAACACGTAAGGGATTGTAAATCAAAAAAACGCTACAAAAGCTACATCCACAAAATTAATAAAAACAAAAAACTTACCAAAAATAAACTCAGCCAAAATGAAACACGACATAAAACAAATAACTAAAGATGCAATATATTGCGATAAACACTACGCTTATCACGGTAAAGATATAAGAATGTATCTTCACATTGAATATAAAAACGGACCCTCAAAGGAAATCGGATATACATCTGAATCTCAAATGCTCAAAGACCACCAAAAAATAGTTAAGGAAATAGATAAAAACTCACCTCCGCTCACCCCCTATAACCCTTCCGTAAAATCAAAAATAAATTATGACTAAATTTATTATATCGAAAATAAAAGACATTCTTTACCCAACCAAATTATTAAACCCAGAACAAATTGAGAATATTTTGGAACAAACCAAAAGAGAATATTACCATAAATATTTCTCTCAACACTTTAAAGTTGAGGATCCTGAAAAGGAGACTTTTGATGATTCACAAATAATAAGCATAAAAAAAATTACAACCCTATGAACTACAAAAGCAGGCGTTCCTTTTTAAACGCAAATATCTCATTTATCGCAAAAAAAATAGCCGGTGAATTTGCTGAAGTATTAATCTCCAACGAATACTATGAGCTCTCAAAAGAAGCTAACACCGAATCCCAAGAAATTCTTTTTCCCGGAGTCTCTAAAATTTCGGATACCTCCGCCGAAATGCTCTACAAACGCCTGCTTAAAGTTCAAAATGAAAGTAATAAATTCTTAGACTCCATCGGAAATTCTTTAAGTCTAACAAACACCACCGGAAATTCTTTTTATCCTTCCAAATGCCTACCACAAAAAAATAAAGAACATAACGAGCCCCCGCTCAGGCAAACCATCGAAAACGGCGAAGTGCAACCGCAAATTACGAGCTCCCACCAAACCACTTCCTCAAATACTTTACCCAATCCCTGTACTTCGCCGGGTTTGCCTTACGTCTCTCAGCAAAAAGAAGCAATGACTCTACCTCAAAGAAAAGCAATTATAAAAATCACTAAATACGAATTCAACTGGGCACCTGAAGCAACCTTTAGCTTTATACTTAAAGTTATTCCGGGATGCAGGGAAAAGCTCACAAATTACGAACTCAAAAATTCAAAGCTCAATATTTTATTTAACTTATTAACCTCAAAACAAGCCGATACAATAATTAAGCGGCTGATTAAAATTAAAGAAAGGAACCATAAATCAAATGGCAAAAACTAAACCGCAAACACAGCAGGAAACCACACTCAAAGATTGGAACGAAGCAGATACAGCTCTTCGAGTACTCGGAAATCTAAATCAGAAAATCAAAGCAGGTGAATCTGAAATGAACCTCAAAATTACCGAAGTTCAGCAAAAGTATCAGCCCGCTCTTGATAAACTCAACGAAGAAAAAATCGGATTAGAAAGAAACCTCCAGCTCTTCTGCGAATCCAAACGCAACGAATTTGATGACAAAAAATCAAAGGAGCTTGCATACGGAGTTGTATCATTCCGCTATTCAACACCCGCTCTGAAACCTCTCAAAGGATTCACATGGGAAGCCATTAAAAATCTTATTTCCAAAACAAAAAAGTACTCTGAAATTTTCCTCAAAACAAAAACTGATATAAACAAACAAGCTATTCTCAATGCACAGTTAAAAGAAACTGAACTTGCAAAGCTCGGCTGCGAAATCTCACAGGACGAAAATTTCTATTACGAATCCTTCGAAAGAAAATAAATTACTGCTAACTTGATAAACTTGAAACTTGGAACTTAAAACTTATATATCTTGGATAAAAATCACCTCATAGCAATTTTAAAGCTCCACTCAGCAACTGACCCTGTAACCTCGAAACCGTGAAACTCCTTAAATCAAGATTTTTCCCTGCAGCACAAAAGCAAGAAACTCTATACGATAACTAAAAAAAATAATGATCTCAATATTATGGAAACGAAACAAATTGCACGTATCGCCAAAGTATCAAAAAATACAGTGTACAATGTAAAAAAAGGGAAGACAGAACTATACAAACCCGAAACTGTCAACCGCATTCTTTCACTACTCGATTTTCACAGCAAATTCTTAACCGATGTATTTCTGCAGCCTGCATTTCTCGAAATGTGCGACACCGCAATTTCCAAATCTCGAAACCCGCAAGTAAGAGAGTTTGCCGCACTCTGCAAACACGCGTCGCTATCCTTAAAAATATCAGACTCCGAAAAGGAATCAGACTCCCAAAAATTAAAATCAAAATAGAATGCTCTGTCCAATCTGCAAAGAAAAAAAAAGTTTTATTTTTGATATAAGAAGATACCGCACCTTCGTACTACGAACCCGGAGATGCTCTAAATGTCACCACGAATGGAAGACAAAGGAAATTGAAATATCTTACCCCGATTTTATTAAAGATTCATTCTCCGGAAGTAATTATCGCACAAAAGACAACTCGCAAAATTCAAAACTAAACTCACGACAACAAATCTTTTAAATATCTTTAATGCCATGAAATTCACAAACCCTATATACCAATACATCTATAAAGCCGTTATCATAAGTTATATCACAGGTCTCAAATCAAAGCCTGAGTCAAAAAAAACGAAATCAAAAAAAAACAACTCCATCAACCTTTCCGAACCTGCATATCCTGAAAGATACTATAATTACAAAAAATTCATAGAAACCCATTTCAACGAAGTTGATAAAAGCGTAATTGAAATGTTCAAACTTGATATCTTTAAAGTTGCCTCTGTCGGCTCATACGAACTACAAGAAAAACTTAAACAACTCGCTATCAAAATCAAAACTGACCCGGGAATAAAAAACCCAACCGAAACATTTAAATCCGGCTCTTTCAAACTAATCACCCAGTACGTTCCATCAGATAAATGGCCTAAAGGACAATGGATTGAAACAAACCTCAGAACGGCAATGCGTTCAAGCTACTACGCCGCACAATACAATAAACTCCAAAGCCCGGATATGCTTAGAGATTACCCCGCATACCGTTACAAAACCCAAGAAGACGAACGTGTCCGTGATGAACATGCTCTACTCAACAATGCACTATTTCTCGCAAACGACCCTATCTGGAACGAAATCTGGCCGCCAAACGGATGGAACTGCCGCTGCTACATCGAAGAAATTGATACAAACGAATTGGCTCAAATAGAGAAAGTAAACGGCACTACCGAACTAACAAATCACCAACAACGGGAACGAATTATCAACAACTCAAAAATCCCTGATGAATTCCAACGTAACTCCGCCAACGGAGTTTCTGTTTTAAACTCATGGTTTAACTCACGGCTTTCCGGATTTACTGAAGCAACACAAAGCAACATAATCGCATCGGTGAAAGATTTCATAAGCAATAACAGAACACTTAATTCGCAAACCGCATTAAAATATATCACTGAGATATTAAATGACCCGGATATGCAGAATTTCCTAAAAATTAACAATTTACCACCTGAAGCGGAATCTATAATTAAAGCATATACTTCAAGAGAAAAGTCTTTTAAAAAAATAGACTTTGAAATGCTAAACAGCTCTCTTGACGGTAGGTCTCCACAAAATTCAGATATTATTAAATTTAAAACTGCTTTAGAATATTTACTGTCTCAACAGAAGGGGTATAAAGGAACCACATTCAGAGGGGTTAGCAAAGGAACTTATAATCTATTGGAAGGCGATTTCTTCTCAGAATACAAATTCCTTTCTTCATCGATTAACAAAAAAACCGCCGATAAATACGGCGAAAAATATATATTTATTATTACTTCTAAAAATGGTAAGTTAGTTGAAAAGATTAGCCTTAATCCGGAAGAAAATGAAGTTATATTTTTACCAAACACATTGTTCCGTATAACCAAAATTGAAAAAACAAACTCAAAGACTATTATTAAAATGATAGAACAATGACACCTAAACAAATTAAGATATGGAGGGATTTAGTTGGTAAAGCGAAATCATGGGATGAATATATTAATCTACCTTACGAAGTTAAAGTAATTATTGATAAATGTTTCATAGACTATGAAGGCATTACCGATTTTAAATTTTACAGTATATTAAATTCTTTACCCAATGATGCAATATCTCTTTTCTCAAGCGTTGATATTCAGTTTAGATGGGCTTGTGAAGAAAATTAAAAGCATTAATCTTTTAAAATCCTACCCTCTCTATCCCTCACATATTCTTTCTCCGACCATTTTCCCCTTTAAACGCAACTCTCTCACTATCCCCGATTTCCTTAACAAACATTCTTTGTGTTAACCAAACCCCGTAACCAAATGCATCGCTCAAATGCGATAAATCCTTTTTACTCTTATCTATAAAAAATCCATTTGCCCCCTGCTTCCACGTTACAAGCTCCAAATCTTTTATCAACGATTTACACTCCGAAGATACTTTTAATAACTTCCCCTCAAATAACTTATTAACCAGATTCGTCCTATCCCTAACCGCAGGATTTGCCGGCTCTATATAAACGCTATGCTTTATACCTGCCCTCAAAAAGCAATCCTTGATTATCATATAATCATTCAATTGACCTATTGTCTGACGCTTCATTCCCGATGCATCACCCGTTATTAATATTGACCTTCCACTGCCGGCTATCCGGCAAAGCTCTCGCGTATCCTCAATATATTTCTCATTCAGCCTCGATATTATCACCTCGCAAAGCTCTCGTGTATTTGAATTATGTATCTTAAATTCTTCTTCTGCAATAACTCTCATATATCCCGTATTCTTATAAACACCAAGCAGAACCGCACACATCGGGTCAACATTAAAATCAAAACTTACAATATACTCAGGCAACTGCTGATAAAGATCAGTTGCTTTAATCTCAAGCTCTCTCATATCCGTTAATATATCTGCACCCCTATCAAACGCATAATATACTTTTCCTCCGGCAAGTGATATATATTTTCCCATCAAATAAACTTCCTGCATCTTTGCATCATACTTTGTCTCAAGTGTTCTCAAATATTCTTTCGACAAATATTTATTCTGATAAGTACTCATCGTCAAAGTATATAATACCGATGTATTAGAATCCTTTTCAAAAAATTCATGCCCCCATTCCATCTTATCCGGCTCTGCAGTACCTGCCCAGAATATTGACTGCACCGCCGCCTTTGGATCTCTCACCCTCGCTATCAGATTATCATAGGTCTCTTTCTTCTGTGAAAATGGTTCATCCAACCCCACTGCAGCAACGTTCGGACCCTTAACAAATTTCTGCCCTATTAAAAAAATGTTTCCCTTCTTTTCTCCAAAATCTATTTCGAAATGACCTAAATCCTTTGTAAAACTATATCCTAAACTATTTCTTTCACAGAATCCTTTCAAATGTGGAAGCACTGTCATTAGTGCATTATCCTCTGAAGGTGATGATAATATTATCCACAATGGACGGTTTATATATGCAAGTGCAATTGCCTCTGCAGCAAATGCCATTGTCTTTCCGCTCCCATATCCCCCCTTTAATCCTTTCTCTCTCTGTGTTGCTCTGTGCCATTTCTCTTGTGCCGGCGATGGCTTATATTCCGGAAGAATTTCTTTTATAACATCATACGAGGTAATTTGTCGATTTAACCTCAGTAGCTTATTCTCTTGATTATCTATTCGGATTTTCTTCTCTTCTACTAATGCCTGTTCTAATAGCCCAACCCTTTTCAGCTTACTGTTACTTATGCTTCCACGCTCTGTGTTTATCTTTTTTCTCATCTCTTTTATTATTATGTATTATGGGTTTCTATGGGTTTTAAGAGGAACTCAATTGTGAGTTCCTCTTAATTATACTTATTACCTCTTCTCGTGTTATTCCCGGCTTCAGTTCCCTCATACATTTCTCAAATACCGCAAAATCACTGTTCATATTAAAATCACTTCTCATCCGCTCATATATCCTTGTTAGCAATTCCACGTTCTTCAAATCTCTTTGATCCTGTGCAATTCGGAGCTGTTCCTCAAATAAGTGCATTAGCATATGCTCCCTGAGTAAATCCCTATCCAATGGCAAATCCAGCTCATTATGCTTTTGCCAGCGATTATAAGCATTCGTCAATATCATTATTATATCCCCTGCATCCTCTTTGGTAATCGTAAACTTATATCCGCCTAACTTAATCTCTATTTCCTTCTCGGGAGCTATCAATTCATACTTAAACATCTTCTCTATTGCCTTTCTAAATTCATTACCGTAGCTGCTTTCCTTTATATCAGCTCCATCTACATCTATCCTCTTTGACTTCACATAGCTCACCTTCTTTCCAGTGATTTCTTCTACAACCTGCCGGGCTTTTTCCAATGTTTTTCCGCTCTTTATCGCCTCCAGTATCATCACACTCTCTTTTTTATCCGGCTTTGATTTTATCTTATTCTTATCTGTTCGAATTTTACGAACGCTCGGATTCTTTTTTCGTATATCGCGGTATATTGATTTTTTACTAAGCCCAAAATTATTCTCGATAAATTCCATCTTCTCCCTATATTTTTCTTTATATTCCGGATTCACTAATTTCTTTGCCCTCAGCATCCTCAGTTCCTCTATCTCCCTATCGTATGTCTTCGTCTTTTTCATTGCTTATTTTTTATTTTTTAATTTATATTTTTTTTATATTGCTCACTATCCTTTGCACATCCTCTTCTGTCAGCTTTGCAAATTCTCTCTTCGGTATCTCTATATATCCCTTCTTATTCATTGCCATATTTTTCCACACTTCTTTTTTTGTCTCATAATATCTTGCCCAGAAATATTTCCTCATTTTTTTTGTTACCGGTATCCTGCCCCCCTCATTATGTATCTGTGCATAACTAACTCCAAATTTTATTACTACTCTGTTTCTCGACTCATCTACACCCGAACTTATACTCGAAAATAAGTCTCCTGTCTTTCCCGATAATATCTTCCGTCCATCCGGGATTAACTTATTCCTCCAGCGTTCAGGTCTTCCCTGTCTCTGGAAGTTTAACCGCACAGACTTCACTGCCTCTATCTCAAGTATTCTCAATAGCCTCCTCTGCAAATCTTTCTCGTAATTTATTAACCTGTTCACTTAAATGTCCTTTTCTCATCACTACCAATGATTATCTTACTCAACCTCTCCTCTGGTATTATACCCGGCAATATCAATTCACCTTTCGATATACTTCGCAGCATTTTTATTGCGTTATCATACTTCTTGCTTACCCACTCAGGAATATCTTTAAATTGTACCCGGGTATGCAAATTATAAAGACCTATATCAATTGATAACTGCCTAATTACCGGAGGCACATTAACTAACGGCAATACTGTACACACTGAACTAAGATACCCGTCTATAATAGAATCCGCTGATTCAATCGCAGCAAACAGACTCTCATCCCCTTGCTCACCTGTTAATGCAGCCAGGTCATCATTGTTTATAACTTTATCAAAATCTTCTCTTGAGCTATACATTTTATATATTAATTTTTAATTTATAACATATTACTTTATTATTTTATTATTTGTTTTAAATTAAACTTTTCAACAACTCATCTATACTCTTATCTCTTACACCGCCATCGCCGCTTGATGAACCACTCTCTCCCGTCGGAAGACCCTTCGCCGCCATCGCCGCATTATTCATAACCTCCTTCTCTAACCTAAACCCAAACTCATCTCTCAACACTTCTATATCAGGTGTGTAACCGCTGCTTCTTAAATTACTCAGTATCTCCGACAAAGTTTTTTTATCCGCCAATCCCCGAGTCTCCGGAAATCTTATTAATGGATATTCCGATACACCTGAAAAATTCATATCTATCAGCTCTCTCGATAACCTGTTTAACGATTCCTCTATCAACATTATGTCACTATTTAAAATATCCTCTCTTACAGTGTTATGAATATTAGCAGCCGCATAACTCCCGGTATCCCCCACATTGGTTGTCAACGTCTGACCCAGTACTCGTATCGCTATTGACTCATTAAAAAATGTTATATAATCCTTATATATATCCGAACTCTCTCTCTTACCCTGAGCCGTTGGAAATTCTAAATCCGTATTCTTGCTGATTACTGCCCAGCTATTTGAAGCAAAATCTCTCACACCGGTTTCCAATGCCTTTATATCTTCCGGTGTCGCAGCAAGCGGGTCATACTTACCAACCCTCGGAGGCGTCGCATAAAGCTCAAGGAATGTTGCCCAATCGCTTATTCCGAACCGCTTAAAATAATAAGCTATTATCAGCGAATCAACACATCCATTTTGAAAACCGTTCTGTGAATTTCCGTCAAAACTGTGAACCTCAAACAATTTCCGCTTATCTAAATGCACCTTTACTATCGGCTCAAGATTTATCCTGTCTGATAAACTGTTGGAGCTCAATGTCCTCAGAAAAAATGAATCATTCTCCCTGATATCAAGTATATAATATTCATCCTCAATATCATGATACATTACTAAATGATTTGGAATTACATTGATTGATTCAAGTACTATTCTGCCGTTGCTTACTCCAAAATTCTTTTCAAATATTGTAACCCCTTGTATCTGTGATTCTACTATATCAGATAAAAAATTCGGCAAATTTATATTCTCAAAACAACTAACTAAATAGCTCCTCGTTAAATTATCGCCTCCTTGAATTAAACCCTCAACCCCGCCATTGTTCATCGCTCCTCTCAGCTTACCTATCACAGCCAGTTTTCGCGTCTGGCAGACTCCCCCCAATTGCAAATCTTCCCTGCGGATATACTCAAAAAATAAACTCTTCCAAAAATTCAACCCCTTGCGGCTTGCCTCAATATAAAATTTTATACGGTTTAAATCCAATTCCGCAAATTCATTCGTAAATAACGAATATATATTTCTTGGATTCGACTTAGGAACTGACTTACTCATACTCCCCGGATACTTACTTAATGGAGACTTATTTTGATCCACTTTATCCCCCGCTGTATTTTTCTTGAATATGTTAAAATCCATTCTTTTTTATGTCTTTTAATTTTTAAAGTTTTATTTTTTACTTTAGTTTCTTTGTTCACTTTTTTTGAATCACTTTTTTTGTACAAATTTTAACCTAAATCTCTCCTTTTTACCTCGCCGCTCATATCTATCACTTTACCACCGTTCCTGAAAACGAACGGAAACGGGGTTCTAAGGCTCAAACGTCTCGGAATGGACTGTTACCATTCCTAAATTTATTTATTTTTTATGTTAATCTATGTTAAAAAAAAGGGCATTTATATTTTTTTATGTTAAAAAAAAGGGCGTTTTTATTACTCTATGTTAATCTATGTTAAAAAAAAGGGCGTTTATGTTAATTTATGTTAAAATTTTAACATAAGAAATTGACGTTTGAGACCAAAAAAGGGCATTTTTTGGCAAAATCGACGAAAATCGTGTTCATTTTTTTTGTACGCACTTTTTATACATATTTTTTTTACACATTATTATATTAATCTTGTTATATTCATACTATACCCAACCGTATATACGCTCACTCCGTAATCACTATCAAAAAACTTTATATCTGTACATCGTATACTTAATATCTTTTCTCCGAAGAGATCACTAAATCTACTATTTTTCCTATCCAATACATCGAATATCTGTTCACTCAGCTCACCTGATGATAAACCCGAGCTATCCTTTACACCTACGTATATTATTCCTGAACCTTTCCACGATATTACCTCCTCAGCTGCATATTCAATATCCGGCTCAATACTGTCTACACGTATTAATGCACACGGGAATTGAGGTATCCACTCTGAATTATTAGCAAATTCGTTCCGGTAGTTACTCACCAAATTAAAGTTTGCCATAGCATCTAATATTCTAAACTTAATATTTTCTTCTATTTCCTTTATCATTTTTTATTTTTTATTTGTTCCTTTAAAATTTTTATGCTTAAAAATACTAATCATATATTTAATCTTTAAATCACTAACTCCTAAATATTACATCTCACCCTTACATTCTTTTTATTAAAATCGTGACTACCTATTTTCGTTAAGATTTTTACGTTAAGATTTTTATTTGTCCCTTGTATAAAAAATTTACATGAAAAACGAAAATAAAGAATATCTGAAAAAAGAATACCTTATATGCAAGCCCGGAAAATATCCGCAGGGCAGTAATCAGGTTATTATCACGGCAAATGACCTTGAAAATATTGCCAACTCTTACAACCCTGAGTTCCATGAAGCACCCATTACACTTGACCACGCTCAATCAGGTCCCGCCTATGGTTATGTCTCACATCTATCGTTTCACGATAATGGTCTCTATGCTTCCTTTGGTGAGTTATCCCCTGAATTGATTGAACTTGTTAACTCCGGCAAATACAAACGGCCATCTGTTGAAATTGCAATTTACAAAAAAGATAATGGTGATACCTTCCCTTACCTTAGGGCTGTTTCTTTGGTGCCTTTCCCGGCTGTTAAATCGATTCCGGCTCTTCAATTCTCCGAAATTTCTCAAATATCTCTAAAAGACACAAATCCATCTGAAATTTCTTCAGAGCCTGACACACTTATCTTCAGCTCTGACTCAATTATAAATTTTTCCAACAATAAAATAAATAATAATATGAAAGAAAAAATTATTAAACTCGCAGAATCTTTCTCCCTTCCCGCCGCAGATGAAGAAACTGCACTCACCAACCTCGGCAATAAAATTACATCGCTCTCTGAAATAAACGGGTCTCTCCAGTCAAAAGTAGCAGAGCTCGAAACCAAACTCAAAGAGCGTGAAACAAAAGCAAATGCAGCACTTGTTGATTCGCTCATTGCTCAGGGAAAAGCACTGCCCGCATCTAAAGAACCGCTTCTTGCCCTTGCTGAATCCGATCCCGATAATTTCCTCAAACTCTCCGAATCTCTTCCTGTTTTAAATATCTTCGGTAAAAATTTAACTTCCCAGCCCGCACCAATCGTTATGCCCGGTAACTCCAATCACACCGATATACTCGTTGACGGCAAACCGGTTACATACAGCGATGTGCTTAAAGATATTAAACTCCAGGAAAAACTATCTGAACAGCAAATCGTTTCGCTCCGCGAAAAATATTTCAGCTCCTAACTTTTCAACTTTACAAACTTTACAAATTTTATAAACTTTATAATCTAATATTATGGCTTTCGATAAAAAAATTCTTGCTGACTCCTTTGTTGCAAAACTCATTGAGTCTCAATCTATTTTCTCAAAAATGAACCGCACCTTTGACCCGCTCGTCAGGCAAGGAGCCTCATCTGTTGATATACCTAACCTCGCAATCCCGGAAGTAAAAACTGCCGGTACTCCGCTTGTTGACGCATCCCGGAAAAAAACACACACTGATACTACTATGGTGAATATCCCTCTCACAAAGTACGCTGTACCCCTTGCTGATGAACTGCTTGGTGCTTATGAATCTAATGGCACACTGCTTACCGAGTACATCAATTCTTCCGTAATGGTACTGCAGGAAAAACTTGATGCTCTCACTATAGCAGCAGCTCAAGCCACAACCGATAAAACTGCCTTTGGGGCGGCATCTATGGCATGGGGTGATATCATCGATATTAACAAACGCTTTGATGTCAACAAAGTTCCTAAAGCCGGGAGAGTTATAGTCGTTGACGCTAATCTCGCCGCAGAATTCTTCGGAATAGATGTTATTAAAAATGCGGTCTCTTATAATAGCAATTTCCTCACCACCGGTACAATGCTACAGTTTATGGGTAACACCTTCTTTATTACCGGAGTTGCTCCCACAATTACTATCGCCTCCGCGCAAAAATATACTATGGTTGGTATATACGGGCCAGGGCTCGCTGTCATCATAAACAAAATGGGTGACATTAAAGAAGCATGGGACTCTGTGAACCTCCAGACTGTATATGACGTAATCTGTCATGCAGGTGTTGGTCTCTTCGACAATAAATTCGCCGTCGTAAAATACAAACCCTAAAAGAATATCTACAAAAAGTTCTTGCTCTTACTTTATAAACTTTACAAACTTAATAAACTTTACAAACTTGATAAACTTTACAAACTCAACCTATGCCTACTAACACTCGTAAATCATCAGCCGGTCTAAGATTCAAATCCGGTAACCTCCTTCTCATAAAACTCGGCACCGCCGCATGGGAAGGTCTCGGAAATATTATCTCCGGTAAACTTGGACTAAAAACGGAAGAAGTCTCAGTCAAATATGCAGATAACTCCACTGCCTCTGGGGAGGGTGCTTCTTCATGCAATATCACCATTGAACTCGCTCAGGTCAATAAAGACGTCATAGATAGAGTACTTGAAATCTGCGGCTCCGAAGTTAAATTATATTATAATAACGGCTCCAACGGCGTATCTACTCAGGAAATCTTTGCCGATAAAGTTATTTTCAAAAAAGACATTGACTGGGAAATGAAAGCCTCCACACACCAAAAAATCAATCTAACAGGTCTCATCAATCCTGCCGATAACGGACTGTGTGTCTGTGTCCCGGATACTGACCTGCCTGACGACGCTAAAGCCTCCGGCTTAACTGCCGTTGATTCTAATAATCCATATTTCGTAATTCTTGAAACCACAGATTAAATCACAATTCAAACCGCTGCTATGCCTCACGCATAGCAGCGATTTTTTAAAAAAAGTTTTTGCTCTTACTTTACAAACTTGATAAACTTTCATACTTTACAAACTTAATCATGGTAGAAGAATTAATAATTTTCGTTGGAACAAACATCTTCAGTATCCTGGTCACAATGCACATCAACGCAATCCGCAATAAGAAGCTCTACCGCAACGCCGTCTTTAACAACTTCGACAAAATAAATAAACACATCAAAATAATCGTATCCGCACTCTGCAAAACCAACGGCTTCGGCGAACGATTCGAACAGGAATACAACAAAGAACTCAAAACTCAAAAACTAAAAGAAGACCTCAGTGCTGACATTATCTCATGAACGCGGGAATCCATTGTCGGATCAATGCTCTTTACAAACTTTACAAATATAAAAATGAAAATCTCTACATACATATTACCCATCTCTCTTTTACTTATCGTTCTCTTGTTTGCAAGTTACTTATTCTTCTTCCATCCCCCCGCACCCGCGCCCGTCTTCATCAACCCCAATCTCGAAACTCAACTCAATCAGGAAACCGCTCGCGACACAGTTATCAAATGGTATGAACGCATAATCTACAAACAATCCGACCCCGAAATTATCTACGTCCAAAAAATCAAACGCGACACAATCCATCGCACAGACTCAATCCTCATTACCAGATATCGCTCCTATGACCTCATCACTAAGCTCGACAAAAAAGACAACTCTATAATTGTCAAAACATACAACGACCGCGACTCCCTCCTGAAGGAATACACTTTCACCAACGTCTATAACGATTTCACAATCACATCCCAGACCAATAACCTTTTCGTCAAGTCCAACAAATTCCAATGGGATGGCATCAACGGCTTTATGTCGGCTGAAGCAAAGGACAATCAAACCAAAGGAAAGCCCATCCTCTATAACCTCGATTATAGAGTCGGCCTCTCCACCGGATACACCTTTCAAAATAAATACTCCGCATCTGCCTCCGCCGGCTATGATTTTCCATTCTCTAACTCCTTCTTCATCAATTTCAAATTAAACGTCCGCTTAAAATGAAACTACGATATATTTTCTTATTCTTCTTTATTTTTTTTATCTGGTTTCACGCTCCCGCGTGGAACCGCACTCTCGCTCTAAGCTATGAAATAAATCTGTGTAAACCCGTCCAATCCGTGTCATCTGCGTTCCAAAGTTCTTCAGATACCAATCGTCTCCTGATAGTTCTCGACCCCGCTCACGGCTACGACGTCTCAGGCAAACGTTCCCCCGAAACAAACAAACGCAACGGCGATATCGACACCTCGCTCCTCTTCTACGAATACCAGTTCTCAAGAAAAATAATTGACAACCTCGAACCACTCCTCGACTCCGTCGGCATATACCACATTCGCTCCAACCCCTATGACTACGAAATCGGTCTCCGCTCCCGCGTCAACAACACCAACGCATACGCCAAACTCTGGAGAAAATCACCGCAAAAACTTTTCCCGGATTCCGTCGACTCCGAAAATTTCAAATCAAATAGTTCTCAATCATCGCGAATAACTTTCTTCCTCTCTCTCCATAATAACTCCTCAGGCAACGGAATCAACTGGATGAAAGCTCGCGGTTTCTCCGTGTGGACTTCTCGCCACGTCTCACGCTCTGACCTCGCTGCCGATATTTTCCTTGACGAATTCGAATCCGAATTTCCCGACATCAAAATTATCGGGCATCGCGAATCAAACTTCGCAGTCCTTATGTGCAAACCCTACGCTGTCCTTATCGAATGTCTTTTCCAGGACAATAAGCTCGACGTCCTCTTACTCAATGACCCCGACTTTCAAATCCGATATACCTATGTCCTCCTCCGCAGCATACTGAAAATCTCAACAACCCTTTAACACCCCACGTTCTCGATCTTTGAAATGAAAAAAAATCTCTGCTCTTTGCAATGAAAAAAGTTCTTGCTCTTTGAAATGAAAAAAAATCTTTCGCTCTTTGAAATGAAAAAAAAATCCGTGTAAATCTGTTTAATCCGTTTCATCCGTGTTCAAATCTTTTATTTTACAAACTTAACAAAATCCAATGGATTACTCTATTTCTCTCACTTACAAATCCGAAAACTACGTAGCTCCTTTCTCAGGAAAAGAACTCTACCTCCGCAATGGTCTCAATGGATTTACCTCCAACGACATTCCCGGTGTTGAAACTCCTGCGGGATCAGGCAATTATATCTTCCAGGTATTAGAATCCGGAAATTATAAACTCTGGAACGAAACTGACCAATACTTTATTCCAAGTTTCTCCTCCTCTCAAGAAGGTAAATCAATCGTTGTTGCTAATGATATTACAGGTTTCCAATCACAGCTCAACACCAAACTCGATAAAGCCGGCGGCACTATGACAGGTGATGTTAATATGAATTCTAATTACATAGATGGACTTCCCGAACCCATCGATGACTTCCAACCCGTTAGAAAAGTTGATTTAAGTGACACTTTAGACCAACTTCTGCCTACGCTTGTTGATCTCAATACAGAACAAACTATCACTGCAAAAAAGATTTTCTCTACAGTTCCAAATATAATGCAAAACCCAACACTTTCATACCACGGAACACGTAAAGATTATGTTGATTCCAGTATTTCCTCTAAAGTTCCTTATTCGCTTATTGAAATCAGACTTAAATTTAAGGATGGAAGCTGCTCTCTGCTTACACTTGCTAACCAATCGGGTCAAACTATCACTTTCTCTAAAATCCCGATGTCAACCGGCGAGTTTAAACTTTACTGCAACTCACCTATATTCACACTTGCCTCAAATGGAACTTCATATATATCGCTTTACCATAACTTATTCTTTTTATCAACACCTTACTCAAACAACATATTCTTCAGATTCCAACATCTGAACGCAAACCAAATTAATATTTATACCTATGATTCGGCAGGAAACTTAACTGATTTTTCCTTTGACTATCTTAACTTACTAATCCACATCTACCCTGATTATTCTAATTAAAACATTATAATTATATCCTATGAAAAAATATAAACTTAAAAATAACATCACTCTTTACCAGGACTCTCTCACATTTAAACAAGATGAACTCATCACTTCACTTATTGATTCTGACAACTCCTCTGACAAAATAAAAAGTCTTATAAACCCTGAAAATTCTAAAACCGACGGGGAGGGACTAAAAGACCAATCCATCAACGCAATCCCTTTCCTGAAGAATCTCTTTACATCCGGCGCAGTTAGAAAGTTTCTCTCTATCATTTTACTCGATACTAACTATTCTCCTCTATGTGTTTCCATGAAACCTGAGGAATTTAACCCGATTCTCGACTCTCTGCCCAATAGCATCCTTACTGAAATTTTTTCTGATTTTTTTTTATTAAATCCCGAGATAATGAATTTGTTTCAAAGTTTCTCGCAGATATTGGATACAATGAATCAACACAAATAATTAAAGACTACAAAGATGAATTATTCCTTAACATACCGGCTCTCAAATCTGTTAAACCCTCGCATCTATCTATTGTCTTCCAGCTCTCAGATTATTCCCCCGATAAATTTGACCACGTCTGGAACTCTAAACTATATATTATCAAATGTCTTCTACTATCTAAACAACTCGATAATGCCCTTGCTTGGTCTGTTAAAAAAAGCTAATTCAAAAAAACGTAACTTGATATACTTGATAAACTTGATAAACTTGATAAACTTGATAAACTTTGTTATCGCTTTTTCCCAAAATCATAAAGCCAATACATCAAATATCCAACCCACATTATTACCACTAACATCGTTAAAAATTCCGGCATTGTTAAAAATGGATCCATTCTATCTCTCCTTTTATCCTTTTCTCAAACATCGTAAAATTTATACCCCTTGTCAAGACATTTAGATGATATCGAAATATCACTGCTTCTTAATATCGATGGATTTGCATCCGCTATAAAATCTGCACTCCAGATTATTAACGTCTTCCAAAATAAATCAAGAGAAGCTCTTAATCTGCCTCCGCTCAAAATTGACTTCTCCGATATTGAAAAACTCGTTGACGAAAATAATAAACTGCAAAATTCTCTCAGACAATCTGCAGCCGCTGAAAAAAATCTCGAATCACAATCCAAATCTACCGACTCCGCAATACAATCCCTTTCCAAATCTGAAGACGTTCTCGAAAATAAATCAGCAGCAGCTACCAATCAACTCAAAGCCCAAACCGCTACTTCTGTTACACTCAGCAAAGGACTCGAATCCATTTCCCTGAGGCTCGTAGCTCTGCAAGGGCTTTACTCAATTCTCTCGTCCTCTATATCTTCGTTTATAACCGAGTCTAACAAACAAGAAGTCAGTAACGCTAAACTTCTAAACGGGCTCAAAAATAACAACGAAGGTCTCGAATCTTTTATACGGCTTTCAAATCAAGCTGCGCAGCTCCAAAAAATTACTGTCTATCCCGACGAGGAAATACAGTCCGCCCAGTCCATGCTCACTACCTTTATGAAATCCTCCGAAGAAATTGAAATTCTCACTCCAAGAATTCTTGACCTCGCTGCGGCCTTTGACCAATCTTCTGAAGGCGGGAAATCTCTACAAGAAGTTGCTGTTATGCTCGGAAAAGTAAATGAGGAAACTATCGGTACTCTTCGCAGGGTTGGGGTTGCTTTTACGAAAGAACAAGAAGAAAAATTAAAATCCCTTTCAGGGACCAAACAAGCAATATATCTTTCACAAATCCTTGACCAGAACTTTAAAAATATGGCTGTCACTGTCGGCTCTACTGCCGCAGGTAAAATGAAAATATTTGCTAATCAAATTGGTGAACTCAAAGAGTCCTTTGGAGACCTCATAAAATCTGCACTATCCCCGGTTATGCCGCATATTCAATCTGTCATTGAACACCTCAAAAATGCCCCCGAACCAATTCACAAACTCATACTCGGTCTCACCGCACTTGGTGCTACTTTCGTACTTATAAACTCTCAAGCAGGCCCACTCCCATATATACTTATTTCCGTTATTACTCTCATTTCTGCCTTACCTCCACAAACTGCTAATCTCACCGCTGCTTTTATCGCACTTTCATCTGCCATTGCTCTGCTCTCTACTGCCTTTGGTGCACTCAATATTTCTTCAGGCGGTGTCCTCATTCTTGTCGGCTTACTCGCTGTTGGTCTCAGCAAGCTCGCTCTCTCCGCCGCTGATTCATCCACCGCTGTCGGCAATCTTTCCTCTGAATTCTACCAAATAAAATCTAATATAGATAGCTCTAACGATTCTCTCAATAAACTCAATGAACTACAAACTCTAAATAATAATGTAACATCCCTTTCCTCTGATGAAAAATCAAGATACAATTCGCTAATCTCTGAGCTCGTTCAATCTTACCCTAACCTCATTTCTGCGATTGACTCTGAGACTGGTGCTTACTCTGTATCCTCCGATACTATTGCAGAAGTAATCAATCAGGAAAAAGAACTCCAAAAAATTCGCTCAGAACAAGCTGTCATCGAAGGTATTAACGCTATCAATAAAATCACTGCAGAATACCAATCCCAAATAGAAGTTTACGACGAACTTAAAAAGAAAGTTGATAATTATAACTCTGCTCTCTCTGACTTAAACTCTCTTCTCGAACAAGGGAAAATTTCTAAAACTGAATATGACATGTCTCGAAATGTCCTCAATAATCAGTTTGCCGGTGTAAAAAAAGAATTCATTGAATCCTCGCAGGCGGTCAACTTGCTTAAAGGGAAACTCAACGAAGTTATGCTCGAAGCCAATAGATTCCCCGAATTCAAAGAACATCTCGACCTCATCAATCAAAACTTCTTGACCTCTGATAAATCCGCACAGCTACTTCGCGAAACTCTCAATAAAATTAATAACGAAAACGCACTCAATAATCTTCTCAAATCTTCTGAGGAACTCTCTAAAAATCTCTCCAACTCAAGCTCTGCTATTCTCAAAATGAATACTATTACCTTTGCACCCGGCATTAAACCCGGCGCTCAAGGTAGAAAAGGTAATAGTGGTGCACAGTCTCTTACCTCCCTTACTGATATCTGGGATGACGTCCTCAAAGACGTCAAAGCTGCTGAAGATAAATATAACTTAGAATCCGTAAAAGCCGACGGCTCATTTGACAAAAGATTTAAAACTCCCTTCGATAGGGCAGGGGCTATACTCAAAGCCATTGACGAAAGATTCCAATTTGAAACTAAATTCAACCAAAATCTCGTTGACCGTACTATAATACTGCAGGGACTTACAGATGAAATGGCTCTGCTTGTTGATGAACAAAATAAAATTATTTCCGGGATCTCTGACTCCGGTCTCACTGAGCTTCAAATCATTGAAAAAATAAATAATCTCAAATCTAAACAACTCAGTATTATTCAGGAAATCCAAAAAGAATCCGATGACATTATAAAAAAACAACAAGATGCTCTCAAACGCAATTACGACGCTCAGCTCGAAATTGATAAACTCAAAATTGAAACTCTCGAGAACGAATTTGACAAAAAAAGACAACTCGCAGCTCTCGAATTAAAAGATAAACTCCTTGACGTTGACAAATTAAATATTGACTCTAACTTAAAAGATTCTTACCAAAAACAACTAAAACTCAACTTCGCTCTCAATATCGAAAAAATTAATCTTGACGAAAAAAACGAAAAAATTAAAAAAGATATATCAAAAATAAAAGAAACCCTCGGATACAATATCGGATCTGCTATTACCGAATCTCTTATCTCTTCCTTCAGCTCCGCCTTCAAATCTAAAATAACCTCTATTCTAAAAGATAACCTCTTCGGCGGGGAAGCGGTCTCCATCTTCCAGCAATTTTTCTTGCAAATTGCCGATAGACTCGTTGACATACTCACTGAAAAATTAATTAACTCCGCTCTCGGCTTTTTCTTACAACTACTTCTCGGCTCCGCTTCCGGAGGCGCCTCTATGGCTATCCCAATGTTTGCCTCTGGAGGCTTTGTACCCGGCTCCGGGAACTCTGATAATGTGCCAATACTCGCTACTCCCGGTGAATTTATTATCAACAAAAAATCTGCATCCGCTTTAATCGAGAACTTTGGTTCAGGTTTCCTCCAATGGATCAATGGAGGAAACCTGAACCATTCCGGTCGGCAATCAGCTACAGCTTTTGGTTCCGCCTTTGCTTTCAGCTCCGGTGGGTTTGTTCCGCCAAATCTTCCTAACACTATCCCAAATAATACAATTAATAATCCATCAGCAAATATTAAACTCGAAGTAAAAGACACTAAAATTAAAGGTAACGACTTATACATATCTTGGAAACGCTCTGACTCTATCCACTCAAAAAGAAAATTCTAATAAACTTTACAAACTTTACAAACTTTACAAACTTTACAAACTTTACAAACTTTACAAACTTTACAAA
>Ga0073934_10005019_pt1 | contig 21181 bp, 19 predicted proteins | sample LarsenN4metaG_FD_76834 | JGI IMG/M metagenome (GOLD analysis project Ga0073934, IMG submission 76834) | Hot spring sediment bacterial and archeal communities from British Columbia, Canada, to study Microbial Dark Matter (Phase II) - Larsen... ...
GGCCGGCGCCTGGCAGAAGAACGACGGCATCCGCATCGATCACGTCCTGCTGTCGCCGCAGGCCGTCGATCGCCTCACAGGCGCGGCGATCGACCGCCACGTGCGGGCCTGGGAAAAGCCGTCCGACCACGTCCCGGTGGTCGTCGACCTGGCGATTGAAGCGCGATAGCGACGGCGGCAGGCGTCAGCGGCGCGAGCGCATCCAGCCTTCGAGGTAGCCGAGCGCCAGTGCGCGCTCGTCCTCGGTCGCCTGCGCGAACGCGCTGGCATAGGTTTCGGTGATCCAGCGGTCGTCGGGTCCCCCGCCTTCCTTGGCAACGGCGTCCTTCGCCACGGTCAGCCAGAACAGTCCCATCGCCGCCTGCCGCGACACGTCGGTGCCCTTGAACAGGATGGAGCCGAGCAATGCCTGGGCGTTGCGCTGCCCGTTGTTGGCGGCAAGCCGCAGCCAGCGCGCCGCCTGGAGCGCATTCTTGGCCGTACCTTTGCCTTCGAGAAACATCCGACCGACCTGATATTGCGCATCCGGGTCGCCAAAATAGGACGCCGCGTGATGGAACATGCCGTGCGCGACCGCGGCATCGGCCTTCACTTCGGAATTGGGGATGCCGTGAAGGTAGAAGTGCCCGAGCGACACGAACGCATTGGCCACGAAGCGTGCATGTGGCGTTCCGGGTGGGTCGTAGGCGTGCGCCTTGGTCAGCGAGCGGAAATATTCGAACGCCCTGAGCTGGTCCTGGGTGACGCCGTCGCCGTCGGCATAGATGCGCCCGAGCTTCCAGATCGCGCCCGGCACACCCTGCCCGGCCGCGTATTCGAGCGCCTGCACACCCTGATCGATGCGGCCTTCGCGCAGCATCTGGGTGCCCGACCGCAGCGAATCGAATGGTGTGCGTGCCGCGGCTGCCGGCGGGGCAGCGCTCAGAGTCGGGCCGGCCGGGACGGTCGCGGACGGGATATTGGCGGGCGGAAGCGGGACGGTGCCGATCGGAGCGGCACGGCCGACATTCCGAGGTGGCATCGGCGCCGCGACCGGGGCTGGCGGGACCGGCCGGGCAGCAGGCGTGCCGTCGAAGCTCACGGCCGGCGACAATCCGAGCGCGACGCCGGCGAGACCAAGCAGGCCCAAGCTCATGACGGCTTTAGAGGTCCGCATAGCACGACCTCTCCGCCGCCCCGCCCGGATGAGTGACCGCACCGTGACGGGCGGGCCCGACCTGCTGGGCGTATTTCCACAGATATCCCGAGGTGGCCTGCGACTCGCGCGGCTTCCAGGATTTGGCCCGGTTCGCAAGCTCCGCCTTGGTCAAATCAACCGCGAGCACGCCGTTCTCGGCATCGAGCGTGATCATGTCGCCATCGCGAATCAGCGCGATCGGCCCCCCGACGGCCGCTTCCGGGCCGACATGGCCCACGCAGAACCCGCGCGTTGCGCCAGAAAACCGTCCGTCTGTGATGAGGGCGACCTTGCCGCCCATGCCCTGTCCATAGAGCGCCGCGGTGGTCGCCAGCATCTCGCGCATGCCGGGGCCGCCCCTGGGGCCCTCGTAGCGGATCACGAGCACGTCGCCTTCCCGGTACTTGCGGTCTTTAACGGCCTGGAAGCAGGCTTCCTCGCCGTCGAAACAACGCGCAGGCCCGGTAAATTTCAACTCACTCATGCCGGCAACCTTAACGATGGCACCGTCGGGCGCCAGATTGCCCTTCAGCCCCACGACTCCACCCGTCGCAAGCAACGGTCTATCGGCAGGACGAATGACGTCCTGGCCTTTGTTCCACTTCACCCGCTTTAGGTTCAATGCGACGGTGCGGCCGGTGACGGTCATGCAGTCACCATGCAGGAAGCCGTGATCGAGCAGCGTCTTCATCAAGAGCGGTACGCCGCCAGCTTCGAACATGTCTTTGGCGACATAGCGGCCGCCCGGCTTCAAATCCGCGATATATGGTGTCTTTTTGAAGATTTCGGCGACATCGAACAGGTCGAATGCTATTCCGCATTCGTGCGCGATCGCCGGCAGGTGCAGCGCAGCATTGGTGGAACCTCCGGACGCCGCGACCACGGCTGCGGCGTTCTCCAGCGATTTGCGGGTCACGATGTCGCGCGGGCGCAGTCCGGTCTTGATCAGTTGCACCACCTGCTCGCCGGCGGTCATGCAGAATGCATCACGAATCTCGTAGGGCGCGGGTGCGCCGGCGGAATACGGCAGGGCCAAGCCTATCGCCTCCGATACCGTCGCCATTGTGTTGGCGGTGAACTGGGCGCCGCACGCGCCAGCCGAGGGACAGGCGTTCTGTTCGAGCGTCTCCAGATCGGAATCGGACATTTGCCCGACCGAATGCTTGCCGACCGCCTCGAACACGTCCTGGACGGTGACCGGCTGGCCCTTGAAGCTGCCCGGCAGGATCGACCCCCCGTAGATGAACACCGACGGGACGTTCAGCCGGCACATCGCCATCATCATGCCGGGCAGCGACTTGTCGCAGCCCGCGATGCCTACCAGGGCGTCATAGGCATGCCCCCGCATAGTGAGTTCGACCGAATCGGCGATCACTTCGCGCGACGGCAGGGACGACTTCATGCCCTCGTGGCCCATGGCAATGCCGTCGGTGACGGTGATGGTGCAGAACTCGCGCGGCGTCGCGCCCGCCGCGGCGACGCCCTTCTTCACCGCCTGGGCTTGGCGCATCAGGGCGATATTGCAGGGAGCCGCCTCGTTCCAGCAGCTCGCGACGCCGACGAACGGCTGGTGGATCTGCTGTCGCGTCAGACCCATGGCGTAATAGTAGGAGCGGTGCGGCGCGCGCTCGGGCCCTTCGGTCACGTGCCGGCTGGGCAGTCTCGCCTTGAGCGTAGTCTTCGCATCCATCGAATTCGCTGGCCCCGGCGTGCCCCCCACACAAGAAAGCTTGGGAAGCGACGCTACGCCTTGCGGCGCGCGCTCGATCTCGAAGAACCCTATGGCCAAATCGCGGCGCGGCCATCCCTTGGAAGGGGCTGTCCGGCAAATGTTCCTCGGCTGTTGCCAAGACGCAACAGAAGTTGCCTTGACGCCACAGCTTTGCTCGACAGTTTAATGGGGTGTTAGCGGCCTCGGGATGGTCGGTAGGGGTTTAGGGTCCCGAAAGGATTGGCTGGCAGCCTGCGAATGTCGCCGCGACTGACCGCGGGATACGCCAGCCCTTCCCTGTCGGACCGGCTCATGCTCCCGAACCCTCTCGCACGTCTCCGGCGGCATGAGCCCCCCGCTGTAACGCCTGTTGTCGAGGCGCCGGCGCCCGAGGCGGATGCGGCCAGCCCCCGGGTCGACGTGATCCGCGAGACGATCGACCTGCTCGAGGCGGACTTGAGCGCCATGATCCGCGGAGTCGAAGGCGCCGCCGGGGCCGTGCACCGGGGTACCAGCGCGTCGGTGAATGCACTTGAGGCGATCCGGCAGCGCAGCGAGGCGCTGGCACGGCAATCAAGCGAGTCCAAGCGCGACGCCAGTCAACTAGCCGGCGCGACCGAGGAGCTGGCCGCTTCCTCCGCCGAAATCACCCGACAGGTCGACCACGCACGCACTCTCACCGCCCAGGTCCATCAGGTCGCCAACGCTGCCGGTCACAGCCTTAGCGGTCTAGAACAGTCCTCCGGCGAGATCGGCAGTGTCGTCAATCTCATTGCCACTATCGCCAAACAGACGAACCTGCTTGCGCTCAATGCCAAGATCGAGGCGGCCCGCGCCGGCGCCGCCGGGCGCGGCTTCGCCGTGGTCGCTGACGAGGTGAAGGCTCTCTCGGTCGAAACCCAGAAAGCCACGGATGGGATCGCACAGCAGATCGGCAAGCTGCAACGGGACGCCGCCGAACTGATCGCCGCAGTCAACCAGATCGTCGACATGATCGAGACTGTGCAGCCGGTATTCGGCGCGGTCGCCGCGGCGGCTGTCGAACAGAACTCCACGACATCCGAACTCGCCCGCAACGCCGCGGTGTCGTCGCAGTTCGTCACCGCCGTCGCCGACGGCGCGGTGGAAATCGAAAAGGCAGCGGTCGCGGCCCGCGGACAGAGCGACATCGTCGACCGATCCTCGATATCGATGGTGCAGCTCGCCTCCGAATTGAAGACGCGCTTCACCATCTTCCTGCGGCAGACTGAAATCGGCGACCGGCGGCGTCATGACCGACTGCCATGCGAAATCCCGGTGGCGCTTGTGCATCCAGATGGGATGGCGCACGGGCATACGCTCGATCTCTCCGAAGGCGGGATGTTGGCGAGGTTCGAGGGACTCCGGACATTCCCGGTGGGCACCGCCTTGGAGGCGACCATCACGGACATCGGTCCTGTTGGCGTGCGCGTTGCCGCATGTTCAATCCAGGGATTGCACTGCGAGTTCACTCGGATCGAGGACCGCGTGCGGCAGGCGCTGAACCGCAAAATGGCCTCCATCCGGGAGAGCAACAGAGAGATCATCGAACGCGCTATCGCTATTGCACGCGACATCTCGGCGGCATTCGAACAGCTGGTGTCGAGCGGCAGGATCACGTTCGACGAGCTGTTCGACAACAACTACGTCCCGATCGAGGGGACCAACCCGGTTCAATTCCGCACCAGATTCCTCGCCCTGCTCGAGGATGTGCTGCCGCCGATCCAGAACCCGGCCTACGACATCGATCCGCGGATGACGCTTTGCGCAGCCATCGACCGCAACGGCTACATCCCGGTGCACCGCCCCAAGCATTCGCAGCCGCAACGCCCCGGCGAGGTCGAGTGGAACGACCGCAACTGCCGCAACCGGCGCATCTACGACGATCCCATGCGCCTGACCGCGGCGCGCAGCACCCGTCCCTACACGATTCAGCAATTCCGCCACCAACGCGAGAACGAGCTGCTTCTGATCCGCTCGATTGCGGCGCCGCTCCGGGTGTTCGGGAAACACTGGGGCGCGATCCGTACCACCTACCGGATCTGACCGGCCGGGATCAGCGGCGGCGGACGCGGAAGCCCCAGGTCCGCCTCGACCGGGTGAAGCATTCCGGCGCCGGACCGGGATCGAAATCGCGACCGGCGATCACCCGGACGGCGCGGCCGACATCGCCGCGGAACGATCGCTCACTCAGCCCGCCCGCGGCATGCGCGGCGGCTATCGCTTCAGCAACCGGCCGGTCAAGCGCGGACCGGTTGGCCTCCCAGACCCGTTCGAGCTGCGCCATGCTCATCGGGCAGCGCGGGAAGTTGTTGCAGCCCGCCGATCGCATCAGCGCCTCGGCATATTTGGCCGCCGCCGTCGTGTAGCCCCAGCGGACATCCTGATTGCAGGCCGGGCGTTGGTAGCTTCGCGACCACGAGATCACTGCATCGCGGGTAAGTTGGTTGCTGACCAGGCCCTTGCCTTGCCAGGTCTTGGTCGGCACCGGCTGTGATGGCGGCGTCTGAACGGCAACGCGCTGACCGACAGTTGCCGCCGGCTGTGCAGTCGGAGCCGGCGCCTCCATGGCGGGTCGGACGGGTGCCTTGCCGGCGGCAAGGCCGCCGATATTGAGCCACCAACCGACCAGGAAGGTCGCGCAAAACACGCCGATACCGAGTGCGATCGTGCGAAGATCCATGGCCATCAACCAGCGTTGAACCGCCGCAGATTACCCACGACATCTGGAACTTCCCTGAAATGCCGGATTCAAACGCAGCGCAATCTGCTAGGGATCGATTAAGCACGTCCGCCCATGTCCCGACCGCTGCACCGTACCTTCTTCGCCCGCGACGTCCACGCCGTGGCACGCGAACTCATCGGCGCAACGTTCCTGTTCAAGGGCGTCGGCGGCAGAATTGTCGAAGTTGAGGCCTATCACCACACCGATCCGGCCGCGCACTCCTTCCGCGGCCGGACTCCACGTAACGCCGTGATGTTCGGACCACCGGGCGTCGCCTATGTCTACCGCTCCTATGGTATCCATTGGTGCGTGAACTTCGTGTGCGAGGAGGAAGGCTCCGCGAGCGCGGTACTGATCCGGGCCATCGAGCCGACCGAGGGGTTGCGCGCAATGCGCCGGCGCCGCGGGCTTAATGATGCGCGATTGTTGTGCTCGGGTCCTGGCCGGCTCTGTCAGGCGCTGGCGATCACCGGCAGCCACAACGGTCTCGCGCTCGACAAGCCGCCATTCGCCTTGTTTGCACGGTGCAAGGACGTGGATGTCGCCATCGGACCGCGGATCGGGATTACCAAGGCGACGGAATTGCCGTGGCGTTACGGTCAGAAAGGCTCGACGTTCCTGAGCAAGCCGCTCGGCGTATGAGGTCACGATTCCAGGAGGCGAACCCGCCCAAGCACAGAACCAATCGTATGCTGGCACGTTGACGATTCACGGTGAGGCAAACGAGAGGCAACCCATGCGAGCACTGCATTTCGCACTACTCGCCGCCATCCTGGCTGTCGGAGTCGTGATCGTCGATGGCCACCGGAGCCAGACGCCGCAAGCCTGGAACGAAGCGTCATTGCGATAGCACGTCGATTGATGTCGCGCGCTGGCCAATTCAGCGCCCGACCGCGCCGCGCAGGCGGCCGAAATCGTCGGGCGCGGCGATCGGCTTGCCCAGCACGCGATCCATCATCATGTTGGCGACCAGCGGGGTGTAGTGCGACCAGTCGTACCAGAACGCTCTCGACCTCGGCAGCCAATCCGGACGGCTGAAGTCCCACACCGGCGTGATCCGCGCCACGTCCTCCACGAAGCGTTCAAGCGCGCCCCGATCCGGGAAGAAGTCGCCAGTGCGTGTCATCGGAGACATCAGGACTACCAGCCGGATCGCGCGCTCGCGACACAGCGCGACCAGGCGCTCCAGCATCGCAAGCTGGTTCGCAATCTCGGATTGCGGCGACAGCCAGGACAGTTCCGGCACCGCAAGCACTGCGGCCGCCGGGCCGCCGCCCTCGGAAGGAGATACGGCCGCCGCAGCCGGCTGCCCACCCGCCACTGTAGCATCGGGCAGCGGCCGGCGCGCGTTGTGCTCGGCGATGACGCGTGAGAGGGCAAAACGCCAGGCTTTCGGCTGATACGCTGTCAATTGGCGCAGCCAGAACACCTGCCCGGGTTCTCCGCTGACCTGCGGCGGCTGATAGGCATTCAGGTTCACATTGGTCCACGGCGAACGGCCGAACATATCGGCATCGACCACCAGCAATACGAGCTTGAGCGAACTGCCCCGACTGTCGGCGTCCCGCAACACGTATTCGAGCACCGGCAGGTGATCGGTCATCAGCCCGAACGGGACCGCAAACTCGGCAACCTGGCGGAGTCCGAACCGTTCTTCGACCGCGGCCGGGATGAACGCGACCGCGCGCGACGACCCCAGCACCACGCCGTCATGCGCCTTTGGTGCCGACCGGAACACCCGATATTTCTGGTAGCGGAAGTTCCAGTTCGGGATGTTTTCGTCCGTGTTGATGTTTCCGAACACGCCTTGCGGGTCGAGCAGGTAGTTAGTAGCAGCGACCCCGGCGAACAGGGCTGTGATGCCGACCAGCACCCCGATCAGGTAGCTCCGCACACGCATCGGCCGCGCCTAGAACTGGTAGTAGAGGAATTCCGTGAACGACCAGAACCGGACGAACACGAGCGTGAACAGTCCCAACGCGACCATGGCCCAGGCAAACAACGGACGCCAGGCGAGAAGCCCGGCGCTCCGACTCCATTCGGAGTGCGATTCACCCTCGCGATAGTCGACCAGTTCGTTGGTGTCGGGAATGAGCACCGCCACCGCGAGCGCAGCCCCGGTCCACAACGTTCCGACCCCCGACCAATACGACCCAAACCAGACGCGGACGAATTCTTCGGACAGATAGCCTTGCCGGATGGTCCACCGATCCCATCGCACAAGAATTTCGGCGTCCGGCCGCGACGTTCCGAAGCCCGCCATCGCCTGCAGCAGATGAATCGAGGCGCCGATATCCGCCGCGCGGAAGAACGCCATCCCGACGGCGAACGCCGTGAACGTCGCCGCCCAGCCTGCGAACCGCTTGAGCGGCGTCGACGGACGGCGGCCGCGCACGCTCCGCCAGACGTGATTGATCGCCAGCAGCATGCCCTGCAGCGCGCCCTAGGCCAGGAAGGTCCAGTTCGCGCCGTGCCAGAATCCGCCAAGCGTCACGGTGGCGACCAGCGCGCAGGACCGCCGGACCACGCTGCGATGCTTGCCGCCGAGCGGGAAATACACGAAGTCGCGTAGGAAGCGCGACATCGTGACGTGCCAACGGCGCCAGAAGTCCATCACGCTGGTGGCGCGAAACGGTGCTTCGAAATTGATCGGCAGGCGCAGGTTGAACAGGAGCCCGAGCCCGACCGCCATGTCGGAATAGCCGGAGAAGTCGAAATAGATTTGCGCCGAATAGGCAAAGCAGGCGCCCCACGCGGCCGCCGCCGTCAGCGGCGCCCCCGCAGCCGCAGCATCGAAGACCGGCGCCACGAACGGCCCAAGCGGGTCGGCCACCAGCATCTTCTTGGCCAGCCCGATGCAGAAGATGGTCAGGCCCATGGCGATGTTCATCGCGTCGGACCGGTAGCGGCGCTTGTCCGCGATCTGCGGGCCGAGCTCGCGCCAACGCACGATCGGGCCGGCGATCAGGTGCGGAAAGAAGGCCACGAACATCGCATAGCGGGAGAAGTCGACGGCTTCGCGCCGGCGCCAGACATCGACCAGGAACGCGATCTGCACGAAGGTCGTGAACGAAAGCGCCAGCGGCACGTTGGGCGGTCGCGGGGTCTGACCCAGGAAGACCGAGGCGAGGAAATCGGCGTATTTGAAATAGCCGAGCACCAGCAGATTGCCGACGATACCGGCGATCAGCAGCCGGCGCGCCGGCGCCATCTCGCCTCCGATCATGGCGCGCGCCAGCAGGAAGTTCAAAAGGATCGAGGCGACCGGCAACGCGACATAGATCGGGCTCCAGCGGGCATAGAACACCAGCGAGGCGAGCGCGGTGGCGATGACGGCCGCCCGTGGGCTGAACCGCCCCAGCAGAAAATGCAGCGCCACCGCGATTGGCAGGAACAGGTAGACGAACTCGACGGTGTTGAACAGCATGTCCCGGTTAATGGTACGCCGCGATGAACTCGCAGCCTGCCGCGGTTGCGAACGTGCGCGTCACCCGGCCGGTTGCCAGTTCGAATTCGAACACCTCCGCATCGTCATGGCAACAGATGTAGGCGCGTCCACCTCCCGGCGCGAAGCCGAAGCCCATCGGCGACTTCTTGGTCGGGACCGACGCAATCTGCTTCAACCCGCCGGCCTCATAGATCGCGACATGGGCGTCCTGGTTGGACGACACCACGACATAGCGGTTGTCGGGCGAGACTCGTACCCGGCGCATCTGCCTCTTGTGCGCGTTGGCGCCGTCGATCGGCACTGTCCGTGTCACCGCGTGGCTTGCTGTGTCCACCACGTAGAATTCGGCCGCGTCCTGGGCGCAGGCGTAGACGATGGCGCCGTCGGGCGCCACCGCCAGCCCTTCGACCACGTGCGGCAGCGCAATGCGGTCGATGACGGCGCGACCCACCCTGTCGATAGCGACGAGGTAATCCGACTTGACCGAGGCAAACACCTTGTCGGCCGCGTGGCTGATGGCCACCCAGTGCGCGGTGTGCCCGACGTCGATCTTGTGGACGCGCTCGCGCGCGGGATCGATGGCGAGCACCGCATTGCCCAACTCGCCGGAGGACCACAGCGTGCCGGCCTCGTCCATCATGACGCCGTGCGGCGCGTAGACCGCACCGAGATCGATCACGCGTGAGAGCGACTTCGAGGGCAGATCGATCACCACAATGCGGCGGTCCGGATTGACGCGCTTTGCAAACACGCCGTCGCCATAGACCGAGCCATAGGCGGTACGGCCGTCCGCGGAGATCGCAAGCTCGTGGGTGGAACCCGGCATGTCGATGGTGGCCTGCATGGTCAGCGTCGCCGCGTCCAGGAAATGCACCTTGTGCGCGGTCTTGGCGGTGACGATCAGGTTTGGTCCGCCCGGGCGGTTATTGACGTCAGTCATGCTCACTCCACGTCGACCGGGAACAATTCTTCCGGCGTCACGATGCGCGGCGCAAGACCCTGCTCGTGCACGAACCTCGCGATGGCTTCCCAGGTCGGACGGTTAGGCTCGACGCCGTAAGGCCACCAGTCCTTGCCAAACACACGCCAGGTCTCCTCGAGGTGATCAATCAGGAACGGCAGGGCGAGGTGCAGCGCATCGGTGTCGTAGAGCCCGTCGGTCGCCAAGGCCTTGGCTTCGCAAAACGCCTTGTAGAGACTCTTGGCGACCCATGGGTGCTCGCGGTGAACGTCCTCGCGTACGACGACAGTGTGCATGATCGGAAAGATCTTCGTCCGGCGATAGTAGTCCTGTTCGACCTGCTTGAAGTTCGGGAACAGCCGCGTCATCTGCGGCGAGCCTTCGAGGAACAGTGTCGGAATGTAGAGCGAGAGCAGTGCATCGAGTTCGCCGGCAACAAACATCTTCTCCAGCGTCTGGTCGCCGGACAGGAAGTCGAGCTTGATCTCCTTCGGCAGGTTGAGCGGGATGAGCGGCTGCTCGACGAAGGTGTTCAGCCCGCCCATGAACCAGTGCATGTCCTCGGAGCGGATGCCGTAGTCGTGTTGGAGGAAGCCGCGCATGAAGCACAGGCCGGTGGAGGAATACTGCGAGGTGCCGACGCGCTTGCCCCGCAGGTCTTCCGGCTTGTCGATGCCAGAACCCTTGCGCACGTAGATGCAGGAGTGGCGGAAGATCTTCGACAGCGCCACCGGAATTGCCACGAACGGGCAATCCCCCCTCGCCTTCAGTGTCGTGTACGAGGCGAGCGACAGCTCGGAGAGCTGGAATTCCTGATGGTCGAGCATGCGCTGGAAGCTCTGCCGCGGCCGCAGGAGCTGAATGTCGAGATCGATGCCGTCCGGCTTCACGCGCCCGTCGATGAGCGGGCGGGTGCGGTCGTAGTTCCAGCAGGCGAGCGTCAGCTTCAACCTTTCCACAGGTAATCTCCCCGATACATCGCCCGGATACCCTGACACGGACGTGTTTTGCAGTGCCTTGTTGCACACGTGCAACAGTTATTTGACACAACCGCACCTATCTTGGGGAGTCGGGTGGAAGCGTCCGAGCGAGGGGATCATGCGAACAGTGCTCACTGCGTGCGTTGCATCGGTGTCATTGATCGCGACGTCGCCGCCCGTGTTTGCGGCCGACATGCCGGTCAAGGCGCCGCCGATCATCGCTCCGGTCTGGAGCTGGGCCGGGTTTTACGTCGGCGCCAACGCCGGCGTCGCGCGCAGTCGCACTGAATCCGGCACCTACAACGGATTTCTATTTCCAGCCATCCTCACCACCGACCCCGGCGGTGGATTGTTGCTGATCCCGGGGACGGTCGGACCGCTCCCCGCTTCGAGCGGACACGACACGTCCTGGCTCGCCGGCGGCCAGGCGGGTTACCTCTGGCAGAGAGACCGCGTCGTCTTCGGCGTCGAAGCTGACGCCGTCGGCACCGGGCTGAACGGCGGGGCATCCGCGACTGCGACGCGCTTCCCCGGCACGACCGCGGCCGAGACGGTGACGGTTGCCTATTCCACCGACATCGACTGGATGGTTTCGATACGGGGCCGGCTGGGCTATGCCGCCGATCGCCTGCTACTTTACGTGACCGGCGGCGGCGCGTTCGCCCGGATCAACGCCGGTGGAACGACCACCGTGACATTCGGCCCGGGCATCCTTGTTCCTGCGCCAGGGACCTACTCGCTTACGAGTGCTAACACGGTGGCCCGCTTCGGCTGGACCGTCGGGGCAGGCCTCGAATGGGCGAAAAGCGCGGCGTGGCGGTTCGGCGTTGAATACCGCCACACCGACTTCGGCCGTCTGACCTCCACCTTCCAGATTCCCGACGGACTCGGGGGCATCTTTGCGACCGGCACCGTCAATACGCGAATCACCGTCGATCAGGTGACCGCGCGTGCGAACTGGGCATTCGCGCCCCGGTAACACACGCCTGTTCGGAATCGTGCATCCTATCTGGCCGGCTGCGGCAGTTGCGTCGCGCCTGCACGCCACGACAAGTCCCATATCAGGCCTTGCGGCAGCGTCGACAGCACCGGCGCCGTCGGCACGCCGGCTGCATCAAGCAGGTCGGCGATCCAGTGGTTGCAGACCCGCAGCAGGCTGAATGTACCGACCGCGCGATAGAACAGACTTGGCCCATACAGGCCCGGACCCATCTCCTCGATACCGGTGGCGCCGCGCGCGAAGGTCGCGTCCAGGATCGCGGCAAGCCGTTCGAACCCGCGATCGCTAAGCGCAAGCATCACCATGCTCGCGGCCGGGTAGGCCTCGCGGGGATGCAGAGCGAGGCCGACGACGTGCAGCACCGACGGGTTGCCCGGCCGGAACAGGGCGCGCAGCGCCAGCGCTGCCGTCAGCTCGGCCGTGGTCGGGACGCGCGTGTAGAAGCCTTCGTCGCCCCAGCCGAACTCCAGGCGCTCGTAGCCGTCAAAGCGCGCCGTGACAGCCGAAAGCGCGGGCAGACCGCGCCGGCGCGCGGCCTCGGCCAGTTCCCGACGCGGCAGGACGATGCCGGAATGGTGAAGATTGGCGGCTACGAAGATTTCGACGCGCGCGCTGCCGGTGGGCGGCGGAAAGAGCGTCGCATCCCCGGGGCGGGCAGTAACCAGCGCCGCGATGACCAGCGCCGCGATGACGGCGCCGATTGACCAGCCGGTCGATCGCAGCGCGCGACGCACGTCACGCCGCGCCTTTCAACCGCTCCAGCGCCTCCACGATCTTGGCCCGGCGGCCGAGCGCCTCCTCCCGCTTCTCGCGTTCGCCCTCGACGACCTCCTCGGCCGCATTCTGGATGAACTTCGGATTGTTGAGCTTGGCGTCGACCCGCGCGATATCGGCGTCGACCCGGCCCAACTCCTTCCCCAGCCGCGCCTCCTCCGCCGCGAAATCGATCACGCCCTTGAGCGGCAGCGCCACCACCTCGCCGCGCACGACCAGCTGGATCGAACCCGGCGGGACGACCTTGGCCACCGACAGGCTCGACAGGCGCGCCAGCCGGCGGATGACCTCGGCCCAGCGGCCGGCGCGCGCGTCCGTTTCGGGCGAAACGCCCGCCAGCACGACCGGCAGTTCGGTGGCGACCGTCAGATTCATCTCTGCGCGCACCGAGCGGATGGCTGAGACGATATCGATCACCCAGCCGATTTCGGCCTCCGCGGCGTGGTCTGACAGCCGCAAGTGCTTCGGCCACGCGGTGAGCGCGAGAAGGTCGTCGCGGCTTGGCCCCTGCTCCGCGGTGACGCGCCACAATTCCTCGGTCACGAACGGCATGAACGGATGCAGCAGCTTCAGGATCTCGTCGCGTACCCAGGCCACCATCGCCCGCGTTTCGGTCTTGGCAGCACCGTCCGGACCGCCAAGGACGGGCTTGGCGAGCTCCAGGTACCAGTCGCAATAGATGTTCCAGACGAAACGGTACACGGCAGCAGCCGCTTCGTTGAACTTGTAGGCTTCGATCGCCTCGGTGATTTCGCGCGTCGCCTTCTGCGTCTCATGACCGATCCAGCGGTTGAGCGTCTCGGTGTTGGCGGTCGGATCGAAACCCGCAAGCGACACGCAGGCATTCATCTCGGCAAAGCGGACCGCATTCCACAGCTTGGTCGTGAAGTTGCGGTAGCCTTCGACGCGCTGGGCCGCGACGCGGATATTGCGGCCCTGTGCGGCCATGGCCGCCATGGCGAAGCGCAGCGCATCGGCACCATATCTGTCGATGAGATCGAGGGGATCGACGACGTTTCCCTTCGACTTCGACATCTTCTGCCCGCGCTCATCGAGGATGAGGGCATGGAGGTAGACGGTGCGGAACGGCACCTCCTTCATGAAGTGCAGTCCCATCATCATCATCCGGGCGACCCAGAAGAAGATAATGTCGAAGGCGGTCGAAAGGACGTTCGTCGGGTAGTAGCGCTTTAGCTCCGCGGTGTCGTATGGCCAGCCCAGCGTCGAGAACGGCCACAACGCCGATGAGAACCAGGTATCGAGCACGTCTTCGTCGCGCCACACGGGGATCTTGTCCGGAAGTGCGCCGCCGCCGAAGCCCACCTTGCTGAGGCTTTCATCCATGCTCCCGACGAGCACGACATCCCTCTTGTAGTAGTTCTTGGCGCGCTGGAGCGCCTCGGCTTCGGTTTCGGCGACGAATACCTCGGTCCTGGCAATCGACAATTGCTCGCCGTCAAGCGCCCAGCCGTACCAGGCCGGGATCTGATGACCCCACCAGAGCTGGCGCGAGATGCACCAGGGCTGGATGTTGTCCATCCAGCTGAAGTAGGTCGTCTCCCACTGCTGCGGTACGAACACGGTGCGCCGATCGCGCACCGCCGCCGCTGCCGGTTCCGCCAGCGTCTTGGCATCGACGTACCACTGATCGGTCAGATACGGCTCGATCACCACGTCCGAACGGTCGCCATGCGGCACCATGTGCACATGTGGCTCGATCTTGGCGACGAGCCCGAGCGCCTGCATGCGCTCGACGATCAGCCGGCGAGCGACGAACCGATCGAGGCCGTGCATCTGGAGTGTCTCAACCAGTTCCGGCGCCATCGGATCGAGACCCTCGAGGAAGGCGTCGTTGTTTTCGAGATTCAGGTTGGCCTCGCGATCGAGCACGTTGACCAGCGGCAGCTCGTGGCGGCGCCCGACCTCGAAGTCGTTGAAGTCATGTGCCGGCGTGATCTTGACCGCGCCGGTGCCCTTCTCCGGATCGGAATATTCATCAGCCACGATCGGAATACGACGACCGACCAGCGGCAGGATCGCGTATTTGCCGACCAGGTGCCGGTAGCGCCCGTCGTCGGGGTGCACCGCGACCGCGGTATCGCCGAGCATCGTCTCGGGCCGCGTCGTGGCGACCGTGATGAAGCCGTCCGCGGCATCTTCCAGGGGATAGTGGAAATGCCAGAGGTGCCCCTTCACCTCGACCTGTTGAACTTCGAGATCGGAGATCGCGGTGAGAAGCTTGGGGTCCCAGTTGACCAGCCGCTTGTCCTTGTAGATGAGGCCCTCGCGGTAGAGCTGGACGAACACCCGGACGACGGCCTTCGACAGCCCCTCGTCCATGGTGAAGCGCTCGCGTGACCAGTCGCAGGAGGCGCCGAGCCGCTTGAGCTGGTTGATGATGGTGCCGCCCGACTCCGCCTTCCAGGCCCAGACCTTCTCCAGGAATTTTTCGCGCCCGAGCGCCCGGCGCCCTGGCTGCTGCTGTTCCATGAGCTGGCGCTCGACCACCATCTGGGTGGCGATTCCGGCATGGTCGGTGCCCGGCTGCCAGAGCACGTCCCGTCCCCGCATCCGTTCGAACCGGCACAGGATGTCCTGGAGCGTATTGTTCAGCGCATGCCCCATATGGAGCGACCCCGTCACGTTGGGGGGCGGGATCACGATGCAATAGGGCTCCGCGTCGCGCCGCTCGGCCCTCCCAGCCTTGAAGGCGCCCGCCTTCTCCCAGGCGGCATAGATGCGCTGCTCGACTTCGGCCGGCTGGTAGGTCTTTTCGATCATTGTCTTGTCGACATCGGCTGGTCGCGCGGTAAAAAGCGCGCCAACCTTCACACTGTCAACGGCCGCGCATGGCGGTTGGCCCGTCAAACCCGCAAGACCCACCCCGTGATCGCAAGCCCCCACCCCGACCCGCGGCCGACCCCGACGCGCTCGATCGTGCTGCTGGCGGTCGCTGGCTTTGCCAGCCAGGCGCAGGTCCGGGTGACCGACTCGCTCCTTCCCCAGATCGCCGGCGACTTCAACACCACCGTGGGCGCCGCCGCCATGGTTGTGACCACCTACGCCGTAGCGCACGGCTCGGTGCAGCTGTTCATCGGCCCGATCGGCGATCGCTTCGGAAAGTATCTGACGGTCATGGCCATGTGCCTCGCCTCGTCGATCCTGGTCATGGCCTGCGGGCTCGCCAATTCGCTGACCGAGCTTGCGATCGCGCGGCTCCTGGCCGGGGCCTGCGCCGGCTGGGTCATCCCGCTATCGATGGCCTATGTCGGCGACGTGATACCGTACGACCGCCGCCAGCCGGTGCTTGGACGCTACCTGACCGGCCAGATCACAGGACAGCTGTTCGGACAGGCAGCCGGCGGCGTCCTTGGTGACCTGTTCGGCTGGCGCAACGTGTTCTTCATCCTCGGCGCCGTGTTTGCGCTCGCCAGCGCCGGGCTGATCTACGAACTCGTGACGAACCCGCGAACACGACCGAGCGGCCGGCCGGAGGAGCGCTCGCGCGGGTTCGTCGCCGACTATAAGGCGGTGCTGTCGAGCCCCTGGGCACGCATTGTCATTTTCGCGGTGTTTGTTGAAAGCGCGTTCGGCTGGGGGGCGTTCGCCTATGTCGGCGCGGACCTCAATCAGCGCTTCGGCCTGAGCCTGACTGCGGTCGGGCTGATCGTGGGCATGTTCGCGATCGGCGGCCTCGCCTACACAGGAACCGTGCAGCAATTGGTCAATCGTTTCGGCCAGAGCGGGCTCGCGGTCGGCGGCGCGATGATCTGCGGTGTCGCCTATCTGATCCTGGCGACCGGCATTGCGTGGTGGCTCGCGCCGGTCGCGGTCGGCTTCTACGGATTCGGCTTCTATGCGCTGCACAACACGCTTCAGACCTGCGGAACTCAGATGACCCCGCAGGCGCGGGCAACCGGCTTTGCGCTGTTCTCGTCGGCGATCTATGTCGGACAGACCGTCGGCGTCGGTCTCAGCGCGCTTGTATTCGATCGTGCCGGCGCGGTCCCGCTCCTGGTCGTAGCCGGGCTCGTATTGCCGGCACTGGCGCTGTGGTTTGCACGCCAGTTGAAGCGGCGCCTGAATTAGCTTCGTCCGCGCGACACGCGCTCGATCTCGGCGCGCACCAGCCGCTCCACCAGCCCCGGCAGGTTGTCGTCGAGCCAAGCCTTCAAGAGCGGCCGCAGCATCTCGCGTACGAGATCCTCAAGCGTGCGTGCGTTCTGCACCAGCACGGTATGCGCAAGCGTGTTGAAGGCGGAATCGACCGCGGCGGTGGTGGCAGCCGAAATTAGCGCCTCGTGCTCCAGCCCTGCCCCGCGCAGGTCGCTCCTGGCCGGCTGCGGTGCCGGCTCCTCTTCCAGCGGACGCTCCTCAAAAAAGACATCGGACTGGCCGTCGATGGTGCGGAAGCCGCCGTTGGCGGGCGGTGGTGCAGGGTGCGCCGTTGCCATCGATTCCGTCAGTTCGAGAACGTCCGGCACCGGCGGTTCGGCGACTTGCGGCCGTGGCGCCTGCTCGTTGAGGGTCGAGAGCATCGCGTCGATGTCGGCCTGCCGCATCGGCGGCTCGGGTGCTGGCCGCGGTGGCGCCACCGGCGGCGCGGCTGCCGGTGGTGGCGGTGGCGCGACCGGTTCCACGCGCTGGGCAACCGGGTTCGGCGGGGGAGGCAACGGATCGACCGGCTTGGGCGCCGCCTTGTTGGAGTCGTCGTCGGCGATGATTCTCCGGATGGAGGCGAGAATCTCCTCCATCGTCGGCTCTTGCGCCTTTGCAGGCTGAGTCATTTGGCCGCGTCCCTGCTCAGGTCCCCACCGCCTGAGTCACCCGATTCCCCACGAATCAGCGCCGCAGCGTAGCGCGAATTCAGGCCGCAGCGATACCAGGACGACGTCCGGAAACGGCGCTCGCATAACGAGTTAGAGCGGATCGGGACGCAAACCGGCTCGACCTTGGAAGAACGCGCGCCAACGGCGATGTAAAGGCAGTATGGCACGTCGGAATCGGAGCGCAAGTTTTCATGGCTGCGCCCTCAAGAACCGGAAGCCACTGTGGATTTGCGTTCCCCGCGCGCTGCGCGTCGCATCCGGACTCAGCGACGACTCCCGGCGAATCGCATCACCGGCCGTCCGGAGTCCGCACGCCGTGCCAACTGTCGCGCACCTGCTGGTAGTGCACGACCGGGTCGTAGGGCGCAATGCCCAGCCCAAGCACCTGCGGCGATAGACTCCCGACCGCAGCGAGCACCGTATAGGACGCGACCACGCGATCGCGCTGCGCTGTGACGAGCGAGACGCGCGCATTCACCAGATCCTGCTGGGCGTTGAGCACGTCGAGCGTCGTGCGCTGACCGACGCGAGCCTCCTCGCGTACGCCGTTGAGCGCAATCTCGGCGGCCGCGACCTGCGCCTGAGTCGACTCGATCTGTGCCTTCGCTGCCTGGAGCTGTCCCCAGGCTTGCGTAACCGTCGCCTGCACTTGATCGCGCGCGGTATCGAGGTCGAGCCGACGCTGCCCGAGCGTTTCCTTGGCCTGACGTATGGTCGCGTATTCGCCGCCGCCCTGGTAGATCGGAACCGACAGTTGCGCGGTCGCGGATGCGACGAATGTCGAGGCGGTCGTGAAGTTGTTGGTCGAACCGTGGGTCTTCGACGCCGCGCCCTGCAAGGTCAGGGTCGGGTACAGCGCGCCTTCCGCGATCTTCACCTGATAGGCCGCGACGTCGACATTATAGGTGGCCGCGGTGATCGATGGGTGCTCGGTGCGCCCACGCGCCAGCGCCCCGGCGAGGTTACGCGGCGAAAGCCGGTCGACCGGCATCGCCGCAACCAGCCGGCCGGGCTCCACACCGATCACCTGCCGATAGGCGGCGCGCGACGTGATGTAGTTGGATTCGGCGGTGAGCAGCGAGGAGCGACCCGCCGCCAGACGGGATTCGGCCTGCGCGACGTCGGTGCGGGTCACCTCGCCGACGTTGAACCGGTCGCGCGTCTGCCGCAGCGTGGTTTCGAGCACCGTCACGTTGCTGCGCTGAAGTTCCAGGATCGCACTGTCGCGCAGCAAATTCATATAGGCGGTCACCGCGTTCAGCAGCACGGTCTGTTCGGTGGAGCGCAACGTCTCGCGTGCAGCGAACACCTGCGACTCGGCCTGCCGGGTCCGGTTGCCGGTCTGAAAGCCGTTGTACAGAGTTTGCGTTGCGGTGATGCCGTAACTCCCGATGGTCGCGTTGCCGCAGTTCCGCACCGGGGCTGCCGGATTGTTGCAGGTGTTGCCGGGCGGATTCTTGGTCAGCGATTCCAGATGCTGCTCGATCAGACTTCCGGTCGCAGTGACCCGCGGCCGATAGCCGCCGAGTGCAATGCCGACGTTCTCATCGACCGCTCGGGTGGCTGCGCGCTGGGCATTGAGCTGAGGATTGTTGTGGTAGGCCTGGATCAAGGCCGTGTTCAAGGCGGTGGTACCGGCCGGCCCCATGCCCGCCTTCATCGCCCGTCGCGGCACCGGCAGCTCGGAGGCGACCGCGTTCGCCAGCCACAGTCCCGCCACCACGAAGGCAACAGCGCAGGCAACCCCGCCCCGCCCGACCGGCCTCGGTCGTCCCCGGCCCGCTGCCATGCAACCACCCCACGCAACCACGCGACCCTACCGAGCCGCCCGCCCGGCCAGGCCGTTAACCCTGTTCGTTAACCATAAGCGCCTCGGGCCCGTTGTGGAACCCCTGGGGAAAACATCCGCGACAGAATTGAACGAAAAGCGATCCTTGCGGTTTTCCCGCCACACCTGAACCTGTGGAAAACTCACCGTTCGGTATCAGAATACGAAAGCCGGCGGCCTGGCGAAATCCGGCAGGACCGGCGCCGCGGCATCGAAGACGGGTACCCCGGTCGTTGCCCCCCCGGCCGCGAGATAGAGGTACGCCTTGCTGGCCGGGGGCGCCCCAATGACGGCGACCAGCCGGCCGCCTTCCGCGAGCTGGCCGAGCAGCCGTTCCGGCACGATCTCGGCCGCGCCGTTGAGCAGGATGACGTCGTAGGGGGCGGCGGCTGGCCAGCCCTGCGGCAGGGCACCGGTGGCGACCGTGGCGTTGGCGATACCGAGCGCGGCAAAATTGTCGCGCGCCTGCTGCGCGAGCGAGGCATCGTCCTCCAGTGCCACCACCGCGCTTGCCAGCCGCGCCAGCACCGCCGCCGAGTAGCCGGTACCGCCGGCGACATCGAGCACGCGATCCTGCGGTCCGACCTCAGCCGCCTGGATGAGCTTTGCCAACACCATGGGCTTGAGCAGACGACGGGAACGCGGGCCCTCCGCGACCGGAATGTCCATATCGAGATAGGAGAGGCCGGCGTTCCGTGCCGGCACGAACCGCTCGCGCGGCACCTCCAGCATGGCCGCGATGATGCGCGGGTCGGTGACGTCGCTGGTACGCACCTGGCTGTCGACCATCATGCGACGCGCGGCGGCAAAGTCGAGCATTGGGAGAATCCAGGATTACCTCCTTTCTCTATTCGACAAGGCCGGCGGGATTGCAAGGCGACCGCCTCTGAACGGCATGGAGAGCCGGTTTACCCGCCGGCAGTTGCCGGCCCCGGGGGGCTCCTGTATCTAACGTGATACGGCGGCCACGTGGCGGAGTGGTTACGCAACGGTCTGCAAAACCGTGTACCCCGGTTCAATTCCGGGCGTGGCCTCCATGTTTTCACACGCCGATTTCCCCGTGACCGGCCGGCGGCGGGTGACTTTCGCGGCCCCGCCGCGGCGCGATTCCCCCGCTGGTTGAAGTGCGATTCCCCGCTAGTTGAAGAAAGTGTGAAGGCCGGCATGCAGCGCAATATTGCTGCTATGCAATAACTCACGGTGATTTCGTTGGTATACCAGACTATATGAGGTTCAACGAAACCCACTTATGAGCACGAGGTACCCGCCATGACTACCATTGCCCTATCCCAACTGGTTCACGAAGCCCCCGCCTTCCTGCAACGGCTCGGCCGGAGCTTTTCGGAGCTCTTTGCCGGCATCGAGGAGGCCCGGGAGATGGCCCACCGCTACAAGACGCTCTCGCAGATGACGGACGCCCAGCTTGCGGCGCGCGGCCTCAAGCGCGAGCAGATCCCGCAAGCGGTGCTGGACTCCACCATGCGCGCCAAGGCCGCCTGAGCGGTCACTGAGCGACGAATGCTCCATGCCGGCCTGCGGCATCCTCCCCGCGGACCGGCATTTTCGTGTCCCGTGCATGGCGCCTGATTCACGCTAGGCAAGCGCAGACACGTTTGTTAAGACGCGGCCCTTACTCTGAGGCCCGTGTTCCCCGGTAGCTCAGCGGTAGAGCAACCGGCTGTTAACCGGTTGGTCGCTGGTTCGAATCCGGCCCGGGGAGCCACTTTCCA
>Ga0073934_10005020_pt1 | contig 21180 bp, 15 predicted proteins | sample LarsenN4metaG_FD_76834 | JGI IMG/M metagenome (GOLD analysis project Ga0073934, IMG submission 76834) | Hot spring sediment bacterial and archeal communities from British Columbia, Canada, to study Microbial Dark Matter (Phase II) - Larsen... ...
CACCGGCGATATCGCTGCCCAGGTAATGAGGAAAGCTGAATTTGGCTCCGGGAATTCCTCCTCGCACCCACAGGTCGAGATGATTCAGCGCCACCGCGCGGACGCGGAGCAACACTTGGTTCGCCTTGTAAGATGGTTCGGCGATGTCAACCGCCTGAAGGACCTCCGGTCCCCCATGAGCTCTGATTTCGACGGCGCGCATGGTCTTAATGCCGGGGCAGCGGCTGAAACAGGCAGAAAGCCGCGCCTTGGGGATCGGCGATCACGGACCAGCGTCCGACGCCTTCCATGGTCGTCGGAGGCATGCACGTTCTTCCACCCAGGTTGACCGCCTTCGCAGTGGAGGCATCGCAATTATCGACCGCGATGTAGGTGATCCAGTGCGCGGGTACTCCAGCAGGGAGATACTTCGAGGGAGGCATCCCGCCAATCATCTTGTCTCCCGCCGCGATGTGCAGATACCCGCTTGTATCGCTCTGTCCGGCCTCGATGCGCCAGCCGAAGACTTCGTTGTAGAAGCGCACGGCGCGTTCCTGGTCCGGCGACATTAGATCGGCCCAGCACATCGTGCCGGGCACTTCCTCAATCGTTGTGCCGGGATGTGTTTTCGGTTGCCAGACGCTGATGACCCCTCCGGTGGGATCTTGGATTACTGCCATGCGACCGAAATCCATCACATCGAACGGCCCGTTCAGCACTTTGCCGCCCGCAGTTTGCGCCTTAGCCGCCGTCAGATCGGCGTCTGGGACGCAAACGTACAACATCCAATGCGGCGGAACGCCCTGCGCCACCATGCTGGGCATCAGCTGATAGCAGGCCCCCGCGTTGCGCCCGTCCAACTGGAACATGGTGTAGATCTCATCCGGTCCCATCGGGGAATCCAACGCGGTCCAGCCGAAAAGCGATCCGTAGAATGACTTGGCCGCATTCTGATCGGTAGTGCCTAATTCCAGCCAGCAGAATGTGCCGGGCGCATGAGATTCGACGTGTGCCATAGGCACGAGTATAGGCGATTGCGAAGTCTGCCGACGTAACGTGTTAGCCTGTTGCCAAGGCGTTTCAGGACGCCTCCGTGTCCGCGGAAAGGACCGCGTCCTCCTGAATTCCTGCTGGAAGCAGTTCAATACGCAACTGATTTGAACTCTTTTCTGCCCGAGCGAGCGGACAGCGGGCGTTGCGGCTGGCTCAAGGGAGCACAGCCGTCGAAGGAGCTCATCATGAACCGCAGCCTTCCCACTCGCCAATTGCGCGAGCAACCCGATCTCGATCAACTAAAGCGCCAGGCCAAAGAACTGCTCGAAACGTTCCGGTCCGGCAGCGCCGCAGCTATCGCCGAGATCCAAGCCCACTACCGCGATGCCGATCCGCGGTCCTTCGCATTACACGACGCGCAATTAGTGCTCGCACGCGCTTACGGCTTCGATAGCTGGCCCAAACTGAAAGCCTACGTCGACGGCATCACCGTGGAGCGCTTTGAAGAAGCCGCACGCTTGGGCGCCGCATCCATGGTCCGATCGATGCTGCAGCGGCGCCCGGAACTGGTGAACAGCGCGGCGATTTTGCACGCAGTAACGCGCCGCGATGCGGAAATGGTGCGGCTTCTGGTGGAGCGTGGAGCCAACCCGCGTGTTGGAGTCTATCCGCACCGGGATGCGACGACTGCACTCGCCATCGCCCGGGATCGCGGCTACGATGAGATCGTTGCGATCATCACGGCCGAAGAGCAGCGGCGGCGCGAGCAAAGTAGCGGCGTATCCGGAACACCGGATGCGACTGACCTGTTCCGCGCGATCGCAACCGGCGCCAACGATACCGCTGTTGCAATGATCGAAACCAACCCAGCGCTGTTCCATGCCCGGCATTCAGAGCATGGCTGGACGCCACTCCATGTTGCGGCGGGGCAAAATAACCTCGCCATGTTGGAATGGCTGCTGGCTAAAGGCGCAGACCCCAATGCCCGCGCCCGCGTCTGGACGGAGCAAACGCCCCTGGATGTCGCCGCCCGGTCGTTAACGGCGGCGGAGTTTGGGCCGATGGCAGCAGCGCTCCTGAAAGGAGGCGCCGGGATCACTCCGTGGAGTGCTGTAGCCCTTGGGGATGCCGCGTGGTTGCAGGCGCGTCATGCCGAAGGCAGGCTGGTCAATCCAATCGAAGGCGATGGCGGAATGCTCAGAATTGCTGCGGCCCACAATCAGATGGCCATCCTGCAACTCCTTATTGACTTCGGATTCGACGTGAACGAGCGCACGCGGATGGAAGATACCGATGCCGACGACATCGCTTTCACCTGGGGAATGCCTCTTTACCATTGCGCACAGTCCGGCAAGTACGAACTTGCTGAGATGTTGCTCAAAGCCGGCGCAGACCCAAACGGCAAGGTGTATGCCAGTGGCGATCCGATGTTCCAGGCGTACGACAAGCGCGACTGGAGAATGGTCGAACTGCTTCAGCGTTACGGTGGAGTGCCGGAGGCGACAACCGCTGGTCTGTTCCGGCAAACGGAGCTGGCGCGCCGGATGTTGGCCGGCGAAACCAGGTACGGCAGCGAAGGTGTCGGTGGCGATACGCTCGCCGAGCAGCTTCTTTGGGGCGGCGCGTGTGGCGGCGATCCGGAAATCGTTCGCATGGCCTTGGAACACATCGATCGCAAGCGCGACGATCCGTGGTGGTTTCACATCATGGAACAGCCGATTCGCATGTGGAGCGACGGGGGCGATCAGCTTGCATGCCTGAAGTTGATCGTGCAGCGCTGTGACCCGAATATCCAGGGCCGTGAATCTTTCAAGCTGACCATCCTCCACAGCATCGCCGGCGCGCGTCCGCACGTAACTCCGGCTCAGCGTGTCGCTTTCGCCACCGTGATGTTGGACGCCGGAGCCCGTACCGATGTCCGCGACGGCCTCCTGAACAGCACGCCGCTGGGCTGGGCTTGCCGCTGGGGCGTGACGGAACTGGTTCAACTGCTGCTGGAACGCGGAGCCGGCCCCGTGGAGCCAGATGCGGAGCCGTGGGCAACTCCCGCAGCCTGGGCCGAAAAGATGTCTCATCTTGCCGTCTTGCAACTGCTCAAAGCAGCCGCTGGAACTTGACCACCAGCCCGCGCAGAACACTTGCGGCAGGCTACTACTTACACACTTGAACAATCGTCTCCGGCTTAACCGCCTGGTTGCGCGTGCAGCACTCGGCGTAGAGAAATCCGAGCAACTCCTGCAAGGTCTCCGTGTTCGCTGAGTACCAAAGGTATGTACCGTCGCGCCGGACGCGCAGCAACTGTTCGTTCTTCAGCTTTTCAAGATGATGAGACAGCGTCGAAGGCGCGATTTCGAGTTCTGCGCCGATGTCCCCAACCACCATACCTTCCGGATGGGCGGATAACAGCAGCCGCAGGATCCGCAGCCGCGGCTCCGTGCCCATGGCCGAAAACATGTCGGCGTAGCGGGTGATATCGTCGCTCGACGGATGCTTTCGCGCAGTGAGTGCCATACTTCGATGATAATCGAATAACGGTTACTGTGGATCGGCCCGATAGAGGACCAGCCGGTCGTTCACTGTGACCGCCAAGACATACAGCGACCCGTCATCGCGCAGGTCGATGTCAGAGATGCGCCACAACAAGTCTCCCTCAGCGGTCCACTGGTTATTCGTGTAGCCGTGCAGGAAACGGTCGCCGCGTTTCACTCCGATGAATGTTCCGCCGAAGTTGAAATACTGGAAGGCGACATCGCCATTGCTGTTCACGTCGTAGAGACCGATGGTATTCACCAAGACTCCGTTGGCAGTGACCTCATCCACCCCAACGCGCACTGTGGGAGCGCCGTCTCGGTACTCGCAAACCATCCAGCCGCCGCCGGGCGCCTGTACACGGAAGAAGAATGATGAGTCCGCCGTCCTCACGCTCGCGAAATTCAAGGCAGGCAGGCCGCCGATGGATTGATTCCGCCGCAATACGCTCTTCCACGTGCCGCCTTCCCAAACAAAGAAGCCTGACTCGCCCGCGCGGTTTCGAAGAATGACTCCGATACGGCCGCGTTCATCCAGCATCGCGTCCGTCCAGCCGTTCACCGGGCCGAAGCCGTCCGCGCTGATTGCGGCCGATGCGACACTTCCGTCGGTGATCACGATCTCAGTCTTGCCGCCGGGCGTTGTGTAGGCCACTGTTTGATCGCCGCGGTCCGTACTCTGCGTGGTGAGCATCGCGCCCTCGCGGTTGACCCTCACCTCGTATGGGTTGAACAGCGTGACGCCATTCTCCAGGCGCTTGTTGTTGACGAAGACTTGTTTCCACCCCGCCTCATCGATTCGGACGACTCCGTAGCCGCTGGTTTGTGTGACATACAAGGCGCCGTCGCTGCCGCGCCGCGCGTTCCAGGTCGCCGCACCGGTGAACACCCACGGAGCGGCGAAGCGATACCCGGCGGTGACCGCCGGCTCCAACCCACCGGCGCCTACTTTCCAGATGCTTCCACTTCGTCCTCCGGCAACGACATGCGGACCACTCGTTTTCGGGCCCGGGAGAAAGCCCCACATCGATGGTGTCGGGTCTGCGGGAATCGGGTCGCCGGTGCGCGCCAGCGTAGTAATCGACCCGTCAAAGCGCACCAACGCCAGCGATGACTTGTCGGTTTGCAGCAGCGCTGTGACGCGCCCGTCTTCGTGTAGCGCGGCGGCATAGATATTCTCGATTACACCGGAATCAATCGTGCGCTGGCTCACGCTGTAGAGCGCTCGAAGATTTGAGCCCTTCCAAAGGTAGAGTCCGTTCGGCTGGTTCTGCGGCGTGATGTACGTCAGCACTCCGGCAGCTTCACTGGCTCCGTAGGTGGAGCTCCAAGAGTTAATCCGCAGCGTCGTCATGCCTTCGGTCCGTCCTTGAGGCAGCCGCACCAGGTAGTTGGTATTGTTGGCCAGACGTAATCCGACAACCACAATTCCGTCCGTACCGACGTAATGCATGCCCGAGCCCATGAAACTGGTTACGGTGGACCCTTCCAACGCATCCTCGGTGCCGATGATTCGCTCCAGTTTTCCGGAAACGGGTTGCCGGAACAGCGCACGCCTCGCTCCATGGAACGCGACAAAGTAAACCGTGCCATCCGGACCCGTTCCGAACGAATCCACGTCAAACGACGGCACTCCACCGAGCGCTGCCAGCGGTTCCTGGCTTGAAATCACCAGTTGCACAAAACCGAGCGGATCCAGCCGGAACAGTCCGTTGTAGGTTGTCGAGTTATCGAGAGTGCGGAAGAATGCATGAAATACGAGAGAACCATCTTCGCCCAACGCCCGCCGCGTAATGCGAACGCTGCTTAGCCCGCCATAGCTGCCAAAGATCATTCCCTCCCAAATCACGGGAGACAACCCGCTCTTGGCGCCGCGCCAGATCACGTCCTGTGAACCGGTCACCGTTGTCTGCACCGCGATCTCGCCCTTGGAATTCGCACTGAAGTTCAGGTGATCGTTCACCAGGCTTGCCTGAGCCACAGCGGGCTCGCCCGCGGGCGCAACCATTTCGAACGCCGAACCGTTCCACAGCATCAGCCCGCTGGTTAATCCGCCCGCGGATGCGTTCAACAGGAGATTATCGCCGCCTGCTGGAATCAGCGCCGTCGGCTTGAACGACCACGGCGCCGTAGTCTGGCCCGCCTCAGTGCGGCCAATCAGGCGGCTTAGCTTGAAGTGTTTGGGAGGCTCGATATTCAATTCGGACAGCGCCTGAAACTGGTTCTGAAATCCAGGCTGGTACGTGCCGTAATTGACCATCGCGCGAACGTAAAGGTTTCCTTCCGCCAGCGCGCGGACCTGACCGGTCGAATCCACGGCCGCGGCATTGCTATTGAAGCCGTTGCCTGTAATCACGTTCCATTGGACATTTGCTCCGGGGATCTCGCGATTCTGGGTATCCAGCACGCGCAGATTGAACCGCACCCGGTCGCCTACCACCGCTGCGGCCGAGGCTGGCGTCAGTTCCAACCGTGCGGGTGTGAGTTGAACGGCAGCCTCCGACCATACATTATTTGTCGAAGTGGCGCGGACTCTGACGATACCCAGCCGCTTCGGTGTTAAGACGCCTTCGGCCGAAATGTCGGCCAGATTGGTATCGCTAACCGTCCAGCGCCAGCTTGTATTCACCACCGTGCCATCGCCCGCACGCGCGACCGCCCAGAACGGGTACGTACGGCCAACGGGTAACTTGCTGGTGTCTGAAAGCACCTGAACGCTGGCCGGATTCTGTGCCCATGCCGGCGCCACGCAGAGCGCCGCCACCAGGCTTAGGCGCCGCATCACCCGAACACCTCATCGATAGGAAAGTACAGTCCGTCCACGCCGTACGGCACATACTCGAACTTGCGTCCGGATGGCGTGTCGAGAATCGATTTCGTCCAGTCGATTCCAAGTGCCGAGAAAATCGTGCTGGCGATATCCTCCATGAAGATGGCCCGGTCTGCCTTCCAGCCCGGTGTCACCACGCGGTCGCCGAAGCTGTCTGTCGCGCCGACTACCTGGCCACCCCTCACACCGCCGCCCAGCATTACGACACTCATGGCGTACTTGTGATGATCCCGCCCGCCGCGTGCGTTCAGCAGACCCGGCGTACGGCCGAATTCACCCATGATCACGATCAGCGTGGAATTGAAATCGTTCGACGCTTTTAAGTCCTGCACGAACTGGTACACCGCCCGATCGAGATCGTTGGAAAGTTGATAGATATTCGGCGCGTAGCCGCGATCGAACATGTTCTGGTGCGTATCCCAGCCGTTCTGCCGCACCGTGATGAAGACGGCGCCGTTCTTGGCCCGGATCGCGTTGCGGGTGACAATCAGTTGCCGTCCGAGATCGGTATTCCCATAACGCGCCTCGTCTTCGATGCTGAACTTCATTACGTTCGCGATGGAAGTGTCGTACATCATCGACTTCGCGCCGCCATAGAAGTCGGCGTACTCCGACATATCGCCGCCAAGAGGCTTCTTGCGAAGGCTGGAATCCAGAGCTTCCAGCAGCGCATAGCGATCGTTGAAGCGTTGCTGGCTCGACGTGCCGAAGAAGTTGTGTTCCAGCGTGGATAAGCCATTCCTGTTCACGAACGGCATCAGCGGAGCGACTTTCCCGCCCAGAAACGCCGCGCCTTGAATCCCCGTGGAGTTGAAAGCAAGAAACGGAGGCATGGGGCCGCCGCCCGCTTTCTCCCGCGCAATCACCGCTCCCATGTGAGGCGTCTCTGCGGCGAATGCGGGATTGGAAGGATGCGCCGTCTGCAAATAGAACTGTCCGCGCTCGTGCGCCGCTTCCCAACTGGTAACTGAATGCAGCACGCACAGATCGTTCGTGATCTTCGATAACTCCGGGAACAGGGTTCGCGAGAGTACGATGCCCCCCGGATACTGCCGCAGATCGATATCCGCCGGGTTCCAGGGGCCATCTTTCGGATCGAATGTGTCGAGGTGACTGGGCGCGCCATTCAGGTTGATGAACACGCAGGCGCGTGACGAATTACGCGTGCTCGCGCTGCGCGAACTGACCTGCGCATCGGCATGCGAGGCCAGCAATCCCACTCCTGCCGCACTTGCGACGCGGAAGAGAAAACCGCGCCGGCTCGGCATATGGTGATGACCACAAGTGGATAATCGGATTCGCGCCATGACGGGATTCCTCAGTAGCTGAAAATGAAATCGAGCTTGTTGACCAGCACCCATTGCAGATCCGCAAGCCAGTCTGCACGCGTGCCTTTTTTCATGCGCAGCACGGTATCCACCTCTTCCTGGGTGGCCGGACGGCTTAATGTAGCCAGGTACAATTCGCGGACAGCGTCGGCGTCGCTGAGAGTCGAACTGGCGATTCTCGCCACGCGGTTCACCGGAGCGTCGCCGCGTGAAGCGAATGTTCGCAGAACCACCTGCGAATCGTTCATCGTGTACAGCAGTTGCAATAGAGAAGGACGCGGATCGCGGCCGATGTTCCACCAGTCGCCGCGTCCGAACAGACTCAGGAAGTTCGTCACCTGAAAATCGCTGCGCGGTTCGGTGGGGTCCGGAAGCTGATTTGCATATTGCAACGGCTGATCGAATCCATAGACGAACATCGGCGTCTCAGTCTGCGTAGCCGTTGCCAGTGAATCCCACAACTCCTCTGCGGCCAGGCGCCGCGGCGTGTGGCGGGCGAAATATCGGGTGTAGGCAGCCTTCCACTCGCCGTCGTAGCGGCTGGAAAGCTGGTATGTGTTCGAGTTCAAAATCAGACGCACCAGCGGCTTGATGCGGTACCCGTTCTGAATGAAGTAATCCGCCAGTGCTTCGAGCAGCTCCGGATGCGACACCTGCATCGGCCAGGAGCCTGGGGGCGGGGAACTCGGATCGACCCTTGCCAGGTCCCATCCGTCCGGCGGGTCGACGATACCGTAATTGAACAGTTGCGCCCAGATGTAGTTGACTGTCGCTTTCGCAAACTGGCGATCCTCGGTGAGGATACGCGCCAGTTCTTCCCGCCACGCGGCGCTCTCCGGCTTTTGCCCGCCCCACGCCCATGCCGGCGTGTACGGTCCGCCATAGCGCGGCGGGCGCGGTCCAGGGTTGTTGATGTCGACCGAAGTGGAATATGCGCCGGTCTTGCGGTCGGTAATAAAGAACCGTGCACGCTGGCCAAAAGCGTCGTTATTCAACCGCTGCACTGACATGCGCGAGAAGAACGCCGACATGCCCCAGAACTCGATGCGCCTGCGCCGCGACAAGTGCAGATTGATCTGCTCCAGATGGCCGCGTCCGTCGTGACACGAAATGCATTCGGTCTTCAGGCCCAGCAACCGCGTCGTGATCCGGTCTGTGATCGTATCCCAGGTATCCTGAATCGGATCGCCATCCTGCCAGCCCCTCACCAGAAAGTTCGCGGGCCCGTTTTCATCTGGATCGCCCGAAGCTGTGATCATCTCGGTGACCACGTCGCTATAGGAACGGTCACGCGCCACAAAGTCTCTCAGGAAACGGTGGAACGCATTGCGCCCTTCCAGCCCGACATAGATGTAGTAGCCGCTGGTCACCTGGAACTTGTTCGCAAAGAACAAAGTCCACTGATCCGTGTACGCTGGGCTCGCCAGCAGGTCGTCGATCAGTTTGGCCCGCTTGGTGGGACTGAAATCGGCGAGAAACGCCTTCACCCTCTCCGGTTGCGGTATGCGCCCTGTGATGTCAATACTGGCGCGCCGGATGAACTCGGCGTCGTTAGTCAGCGGGGCAGCGGCAACTTTGTCCGCATCCATCTTGTCGAGAACATGGTTGTCGATGAAGTTTGCCCGTGCGATGGCGTTCCGGAATGCGGCGCCACCGATCGCCCGGTCTTTGCGCGCACGCGCCTGGTATTCCGCGAACTGCCGCTCAAGATCGAGCGCCTGCAATAACTCGGTGCGCTGCGCTTGCGGATAGCGCGGACAGTTGGTTTCCGGGTCCTGCGCGCAGACAGCGGCGCATAACCAGAGCAGTACGAACAAAGATCGAATGGCCACCGGCGGCCCCTCCGGACAAAAGGTGCAAAGATTGTATCAATTCCGTCCTGCGGTTGCCTTGCGGGGCGCCGCGGCCATCTATACTAAAGGCATATTCCTGAATCTGGGAGATTCAAACGATGACGACCTTTCTGAGACTGGGAGTCTCTGTGTTCTCGGTGGCCGCCCTGACTTGGGCCGCCAGCGCTCCGGTTACTGAATTGAGCGGCAACTACGTCGAAGCTCGTACGGCCGACGTCTATACCGGCCCGTGCTTCGCCAACGCTGAAGTCAAACTGGTTGGAAATCTCGCCGTGATGGGATGGCGGGTTGGCAAGGGCGCATTCAAGGGCGTCACTCTCGATGGCCTCTCGGTTGTCGCTGCGGTGAAAGCAGCTTCCACCTTGGGTGACGTTACGGGCGAGCCATACCCGGTGAAAGCCGTTATGTTCGTCGATGAGCGCGCCTCGGCCGAACAACGGGAAGCCTTGAAGGCATTCGCACAGCGCATGACCGGCGACCTGCTCGCTGACGTGGTTCGCGTTGAACCGATGCCCATCGAGTTCAAAGTGGAGCAGGAAAACATCCACGCGGCGCGCGTTACTCTGACTGCCGGAACGCTGGCCTCAATCGAAACCCGCGCCATTGGCAGCGGCGACCATCTGTGCAGCAATGAAGAAGTTTGGTATCCGCCGCTGAGCAAGACCGAACACGCCATGCCTGCTTACACCATGCAGAGCGGTTTCCAGGGTGAAGGATTGAATGTTCGCTGGCTGAGCCCTGAGAAGCGCAGCGCGTTTGTAGCTACTTTCCGGCTGGCTGAGTAGCCGACTCCGGCCCTTTTTCCCATGGCCGCGGCTTGCGAGCCGAGTCGCGGCCACGCACCCGGTCGTAGAGGTGCTTCTCGTTCGTGGTCCCCAGGCTCTCGTTGTAGAAACTCGTCAGCCCCAAGTCTTCCCGTAAATCTTCAGTAAAGGCATGCATGGCCTTGAGTGTCTGCGCCAGGGCAGCCACCTTCTTTCCGCTTTCAGTCAGGAAGATCTTCTGAAATCCGATATCGGTCAAGACGGCGAGCTCATTCCCTACCATGATGCCTGTGTCGATAATCACAGGTCGGCCATCTCTTTCGGCCAATAGTGCGCCACAACCGCCGCGAGACACCAACGTGGCGCCCCGCGGTCCGGATCCGGCGCTGTAACCCTTGGACCGCAATTGGTCCACCTGCTCGCTGAAGCTGAGCACACGGACTTTCTCTCGCTTGAAGAACATAGAAATGTGAGTGGAGCTGGTTTCGCCTTTCATTATAGAATGCGCGAGTGCGATACGTTCTAGCGCTCGATGAGGGCACCACGAGTGCCCGTGCCGCTCTTTACGACAACGAAGGCAACCGCGTTGGCATCGCCTCGGTTCCCATCGAGTGCGCCTACCCGCACCCAGGATGGGTCGAGCAGGATGCCGAGTCGCTCTGGCTGGCGCAGTGGAACGCCGCGCGCCGCCTGCTCGACCAGGCATCCATCGCCGCCGCGGACATCGCCGCGATCGGCATCACCAATCAGCGCGAGACAACCGTGATTTGGGATCGCGCCACTGGCCGGCCCATAAATCCCGCGATTGTGTGGCAATGCCGCCGGACCGCCGATGCATGCTCCGCCCTGGCAAAGTCGGAACACGGACCCCGCGTTACGAGTCTCACCGGATTGGTTGTGGACGCATACTTCTCTGCGTCGAAAATCCAGTGGATTCTCGACAACGTGCCGGATGCGCGCTCCAAGGCTCGCAACGGCGACCTGCTTTTCGGAACCGTGGACACGTGGCTCACCTGGCGCTTGACCAACGGTGCTGTCCATGCCACTGATTACTCGAATGCGTCGCGCACGATGCTGATGAACATCGAACGCGGTGGCTGGGACAGCGATCTGCTTTCCCTGTTCGATGTCCCCGCCGCCATGCTGCCCGAAATTCGCCCGAGTTCCTACGTCTTCGGGGAGGCCGACCCACAGTTCATCGGCGCTGCGGTTCCGATCTCCGGAATCGCAGGCGATCAGCAGGCCGCGCTGGCAGGCCAGGCATGTTTCAAGCCTGGCCTTTCCAAGAACACTTATGGCACCGGATGTTTCGCGCTGATGCACACGGGCACGCACCGCCCGGTCTCGAAGAACCAGTTGGTGGCGACCCGCGCGGCGTCCCTTAGCGATGTACCCCAATACGCCGTCGAGGGCAGCGTATTCGTCGCAGGCGCCGCCGTTAAGTGGCTGCGCGACCAGTTGGGCTTCGTCACCACAGCCGCTGAAACGGAGGCGATTGCCACTTCGATCGCGGATACCCGAGGGGTTTACCTCGTGCCCGCGTTTGTCGGATTGGGCGCTCCCTATTGGGATGGGAACGCGCGCGCCATCTACACCGGGATGTCTTTCGCCAGCGGCCGTCCGGAGTTGGTCCGGGCCGCGTTGGAAAGCATTGCCTACCAGACGCGCGATCTTGTCGAAGCCATGGAAGCTGATTCCGGCCAGGTGTTGGAAGAACTGCGCGTGGACGGAGGCGCTTCCGCCAACAACTTCCTGATGCAGTTCCAGGCGGATGTTCTGGGTAAACCGATCGTGCGTCCCGCCGATATCGAGACTACTGCGCTAGGAGCCGCTTACCTCGCGGGTGTCGCCGTCGGATATTGGGAGTCGATCAACCAGGTGGAGCAGTTCTGGCGCGCCGAACGCACATTTGAACCGCGCATGAGCGCTTCGCGCCGCGATTCTCTGTACTCCGGTTGGCGCGATGCCGTAGCCCGCGCCCGATCCTGAACGTACTGCTCACTTACTCGAGCGCTTTCCATTTCGCAGTTGGCAGAAGCCGCCCCATCGCATAGCGCCCCGGTCCGGCTATCAAGGTCGGCAACATCAATCCGATCAGAGTGAAGTTGTACTCGAAGCCCTGCGGCAGGAAAAAGCCGTTCTTGCCGTGCACCATGGCAATCGCGCCGATCATGATCACCACCAGCGAAGCCGCCGAGAAACGGGTAAGGAAGCCCACGACCAGACCCAGTCCTCCAAAAAACTCTCCGATGGAGACCAGGTAGCCAAGCGGTCCCATCATCTCCGCCATCTTCGCCAGCCCCGGACCGCCCAAAACGCCAAACATTTTCTGAGCTCCATGCGCCATGAATACGATTCCGGCAGTCAGTCGAACAATCAGTAGCGCCACGTCGACAGCGGATGAATGATTCTGCGGGTTGGTCAGAGTTGTGCTCATACGATTGTTGGATGCGAGCGTCGCAAAAGACGTCGCGCCTGGGCCGCAATCGAAAAAGACGCTTGCCTTTTCGTGATTCGATGTGGTTTGATAAGCCAAGTATTTCCAGTACCTTACGAGGGGTTTCCAGGTGCGAAACATTTACCGATTATTTACAGCGCTGGTCTTGACCGGCCTTTCCGTCTTGGCTCAGTCGGCCGATACGCTGGTCTACCGGGCCGTACTCTCGCCACGCAACGAAGTGCCCGCGTTGACTATCGACGCCTCCGGCTCATCCACAGTCTGGGTGCACATTGTTCGGAATGGACAAGGCGAGATCATCTCGGGTTCGGTGGACTTTGTCACTCGCTATCAGTTTCCGGGGGAAGTCACTTTCACCGGAATGCATATCCACCGCGGCGCAGCCGGTTCGAACGGTCCCGTGGTCATCGACTCGGGACTCCCTGGTCCGTTGCCTGACACAACAGGACGGGGCGTGCTGCGCCTGCAAGGCCAGGTGCTGCCTACCAACGCGAATGGTCTCGCCGCACTGCGCGACCTGATCAACGATCCTTCCGGCTTCTATGTGAATGTCCATTCCACGGTGAATCCAGGTGGTGTCATCCGTGGCCAACTTCAACCCGCGGACGTTCTGGTCGTCATGGCGCAGATGAATCCGCGCAACGAAGTTCCCGCCATCACGAACCTGAATGCTTCCGCCACCGGATCGCTGATGCTGATCGCAGCGCGCGACGCGTCCAGAAACATCACCTCCGCCGAGGCGATCTTCGACCTGAACTACACCGGCTTCCCGGCGGGAACGCAATTTACCGGCTGGCATATCCACTCTGGAGCGGCCGGTAGCAATGGCCCGGTCACATTAGATAGCGCCCTCGCCGGACCCGTCGATGCAAGCGCCACGGGCGCGGGCACGCTGCATTCGGAGAATGCCGTCGAACTGAACGACCGCAACCAGGCGACCCTGTATGGCCTGTTCAGCAATCCGTCCAACTTCTACATGAACCTGCACACCACAGTGAACCCGGGCGGCGCGGTTCGCGGACAGGCACGCGGAACCGACAAGGCAAGTTTCCTGATGCTGAAGACTCCGCGCAACGAGGTGCCCGCCATCACCTCGCTGGATGCCTCGGCGCTCAGCACGTTCAACCTGTATACGATCCGCGGCGCAGATGGCAGAGTCCAGGCGGGTGTTGCCGTGTTCGACGTGAACTATCGTTTCCCCGGCGAGACCCAGTTCACCGGCCTTCACATCCACGATGGCGTCGCCGGCGCCAACGGTGGGGTGACCATCGACTCTGGTTTGAACTCCCGCAATCAGCCGCTGAGCGCGTCCGGCTTCGGCAACATCTATCGCGTCATGCTGCACGATGGCGAGCGCGCGGTGAACTCGATGAACTCCCTCGTGGAGAATCCCGAGAACCACTACATGAACCTCCACACGACAGTGAACGGCGGCGGAGCGGTGCGCTCCCAGGTGCAACAGGCGAGTACGGCGCGTCCGTCGGTTACCGCCGTGATCAGCGCTGTCAGCAATCCTTTGATCACGACGGTGGCGCCGCTTGGTCAAATGACTATCTTCGGAACCGACCTGATGAAAGCGCCATCCACTTCACGCGCCTTTGACGGGCAGGCTCCCACCCGGCTGAACGGTACCAGCGTCACTATCGGCGGAAAGCCCGCTGCGATTCTGGAACTGGGCTACGAGCCCTCGTTTGTCCCCACGGACTACATCGTCGCTCAAGTTCCAGCCGATGCCGAGCCGGGAGTGCAGCCCGTTGTGGTGACGAACTCCAACGGCGCGGGCAATACCACGAGCGTCACCGTCGAACGCATTGCTCCGGCCGTGTTCTTCGATGCGGAAGGCGCCATCGTCTACCACGTCTCGAACATGAGCCTGGTAAGGAACCAGAATCCGGCGGTCGCGGGCGAACCGCTCGCGGTCCTCATGACCGGACTGGGCCAGACCCTGCCCGCTTTGGCGACCGGAGCGTTCGCTCCCGGCTCCACCAACCTCGTCACGGCTCCCGTGACGGTCACTATCAATGGCCAGCAGGCTCGAATTAGCGGCGCCGCCGCGGTGCCGGGCTTTGCCGGGTTCTATCTGGTCCTCTTCGATATGCCGCAGAACGTTCGTGGCACAGCGCAAATGGTGGTTCGAGTGGGGGGAACTGCGTCGAACGGTGTCACGTTCGCCGCTCAATAACCCATAAACCGGCAAGAGCAAAGGGCCGCCCAGTCTCGTCCGCGGCGGCCCTTTTTTCCTGCCCTTAGGCGTTCACAAACGCTTTTGCTGTTTTGGGCTTCGCGCCAGCACTGCGTGCGTGAGCGTGCGTTTTGCCGGCGACAGAACGCGACTCGAACCCCCCGATCATGGCAGACAGCCGGTTCACCACACTACGCAGCGTGTCGGACTGTGCGTTGAGTTCCTCGGCCGCCGCGGCGCTTTCTTCCGCCGTTGCCGCCGTACTCTGCGTCACCTGCTCCATCTGGCTGATCGCTTTGCTGATCTGGTCGAGCCCCCGCGCCTGTTCCGCGCTTCCCTGGTTGACCTGCTCAACCAGCTCCTTGATCCTGCTTGCTTCCGATGTCACCGCATGAATGGTGGCAGCAACCTGGTCGACCTTAGTCTTGCCGCCGCTTGATTTTGCGATTGACTCCTCGATCAGTGCCGTTGTGTCCTTGGCCGCCTGAGCGCAACGTTGCGCCAGGTTCCTCACTTCGTCCGCGACTACCGCGAACCCCATCCCCGCCTCGCCAGCCCGAGCCGCCTCCACCGCCGCGTTCAATGCCAGGATGTTCGTCTGGAACGCGATTTCATCGATCACCTTGATGATCTTGGATATCTTGTCGCTCTGCGTGTTGATCTCCGCCATCGCCACCACCATCTCATCCAAGGCGCGATTGGACTGCTGGAACTTCTCCTGCGACTGCTGCACCAGTTCTGCCGCGTGCCGTGAGTGTTCGCTATTCTGGCGCGCCATCGAGTTCACCTCCTCGCTCGATGCGGAGGTTTCTTCCAGCGAAGCTGCTTGCTCCGAAGAGCCCTGCGCCAAAGACTGGCTCGCGGAAGAAACCTGCGCCGCCGCCGAGGCGACCTGCTCGGCTCCCTCGCTGAGTTCACCCACCGCCCCCGCCAGCGTTCTGTTGATCCCCCGCACGATCCACACCGCGATCATCGCGACCGCCAGCACGACGCCCGTCAGAGCCAGATTCACGAACAGGCTTTGCGACCGCATTGTACTCGCACTGCGCTGCGCTTCGGTCATGAACGTCCGCTGCTGATCACGCAGCTTGACCAGAGCTTCCTCGTTTTGCGCAGTCAGATCTCTCACCTTCGGCAGCAACGGAGCCAGCTCCGCAAACTTATGCTCCCGGCAAAGGCGAATGTATTCCGTTCCCACCCGCTCCAGCTCATTCAATGAACTCTCCGCCGCATTCAGCTCGCGCTTGCCCTCTTCAGTAACAAGCAATGGCTTCATTTCGGCGATCTGCTCATTCAAACGTTTGGCGGCGCTTTCAAAACGCTGCACGGACTTCTCGAACTCCGCTTGATCGTTCAAGTTCGCAAACACAAACGTTCCACGAAGCGCCGCCACCATCTCCCAGGACCGCGCCCGTGAGGCGTTCACCAGGTCCAGCTTGACAGCCGTCTTTCCGGTGGCTGCGTCTAGTTCTTCACCCAGCGTGCGTACGTACCATAAGCCGGAACCTGCAACAAGAACTCCGGCTACTATCACCGCAGCGATGCTACCATGCAGTTTTGTAGATAAGGTCATGTTTAACTACCGTGATGTTGTTTCTGTGCCACGGGTTTCTCTTCTCGGGCACTACTCGTCATATCGCCTGTGGAAGTTGAAGCATTAGTAAATAGGTAAGCGGTAGGTTAGTAGCGATACGTTAGAGACAAGTACGGCTGCGCTGCGCCGCAGCGTGATGCAGACGTGAGAAAAGGTCCACGAAACAGGTAGGCGTAACCAGAACTAAGTCCGGCAGCGCGCGTAAGTTGTACCTCCACAATGCCGAACAGTTCCCAACCAACATGCGTGCCGGGGGCTCCTGGGTTCCGTACTATGGCTATCCCGCCAGGTGAGTAGAGGGCGTCCGTTCGCGATGCGACATGGAAATCGTGCCAGCCCGCCTGCAGCTTCCACTTGCTCCGTAACTGCCACTCCCCCTGCACCGAGAAGTCTTTGATATTCGCCCAGCCGATCCGGTCGGTTGCCCCATTGCGCAAATGAACTGACGGATAGAGCGAATCGAACGTGCCTCTTTTTCCGTCGCGCGGGTCACTGTCTCCGGAGCCGTACATGTACGTGGCCACCAGGCGCGGCTGCCAGGATTGCTTGCCCGTGCGCACGCCAACTTGGCCCACACCGCCAAATGCGCGCACGGGCCCACCCGCGATCCGGCCCGTCTGATGCGCCACTTCCAATTCCCAGTCGATTGCTGCGCTTACCAGTCCTTGCGCCCGTGCTCCCACCGTATGGACGGACAGTGCGCCAGACCTGCCTGACTCGCCGGCCTGCTGCGCGCTGCTCTTAACCAGCCAGTACGGCTCAACTTGCAGCCGCCCTTGGCTCCGCTGCGCAGAACTATATAGGCCATACAACACGTTGGAACGGTTCGAACGGTTGAACTGGCCCGTGCGCGGAACAACCTGAGAGGCGGCAAAAGCGTCCAGCTTCCACACGCGTCCCGAAGCGGTAACTCGAACTGCATCAAATACCTGTCCGAAGTTACCCCAGTCCGGATCCCAGACCAGCCTGCCTTTGCCGAATTTCAGCGCTTGCCGGCCTACCCGCGCCCGTAAGCCCGGGCCTTCCGCTTGCCCCAGCCGTAGGAAAGCCTGCCGCACGTCGAGCGTGTCCGCCATCGAGCCCGGAACCGGCTCGTCTTTGCCAAATGCCCGCGAGTCCTGCCATTCGCACTGCAACTCGAGCCACGGCTTTGCCTTGATACCTGCGCTCACCCGCATCCGGGTTAGCAGCACAGCATCGTTGTTCCCTTCGGAAAACGTCAACCCCGTCGGCGCTTCGAACCGTGATCTCAATTCGCCGTTCACCGTCAACCAAGGCAGTTCCCGGTGCGCGCTCTCAGCCAGGCTGCGTGGCGTCCACCAGCGTGTGGTTTGGCCCCGGAGTTGCGGCGCCAGGACGGAAGCCGCCACGGCTGCCGCTGCCACTATAACCCTGCATACAGCGGCGGCACGGCGCGGAACTGCAATGCCTTCCATAAAAGAGATAAACAGACCCGGTTTATCCGGGCCGTGCTTATCTCATCGGTACACGCGCCCGCGTCATTAGAAAAAGTCCCCCGCGAGGGCGCAGCGGCGCTGTGGCGCTCCTCGCGGACATTGTTTCAGAGCGCTGCCGGATCAGCGCGCGGCGCTCTCTATCAGCGCTCGAGCCTTGTCGATCTCGGCGCTCATCGCGTTCAACGCTTGCGCGGCATTCTCAACCTGCGCGGGAACCTCGCTCCATTGCCGCTGTTCTATCGCCTCGCGCACGCCGGGCAGCGTCTTCACCCCATAGCCGGTATAGAAACCTGGAGCATATATCTGATGGCGATACCACGGACGCCGCGGCAGCCCTTCAGGCCGGGTAAGCACACGCTCCGTGCGCATCAGGATCTCATCCAGTTGCGCCGCGATCTTGTCGGGAAGAGGCCGGTTGCGCACCCGGTCGAAGGCGGCGGCGCTGGCTTGAAGCTTTGCCAGCGCATTGTCTATCGGCGCGAAGTTGAAGAACGGCGCCGCGCTTTCCGGCTGTGGCGCAAGGTACGGCACACGCGAATCGGCTGCCAGCTGGAACGCTCCTGAGCGGATCAGTTCGTTGCGCTGCTCGGTCTGCACACGCATGTCGTCGGCCAGCTTCTTCACTTCAGCCGTGTATCGCGCCACGGTGCGCGCGAAATTGTCGAAGCGCCACGGCAACACCGCGGCATTCGCCAGGCGCAGCATCATCCTGCCGCCGAGTTGCGCCGTGGCCAGCATGTACTGAAAGTCCGGATCCTCAAACTTCACCACGTGATCGTACGTGTCGTAATTGGAATGGTAGCTGCCTGCACTCGATCCTTCGCCGCTAAAGCCAATGTTTAGGCTTGCGATGCCAAGATGTTGCAGGAACGGAGTATAGTCAGATCCGGAGCCGAGCGGGGTGATGCTGAACTCAGGGGGCATAACGCGTCCGGCCGCAACGGACTGCGCGGCGCGCCTGCGTTCGGCGACAGAAACTTTTGCGTTCGGGTCCATCAGGTCGCGCGCCACTTCGAAGGAGAAAGCTTCCAGCGTATGCGAGCCGCCGATGCGGACCGTGCCGCGGCTGGTCGAATCCGTATTGATATACACTGCGGCGTGCCGCTTCAGCTCCTCGGCGTGGTGTTCCGCCCACTCCGTCGATCCAAGCAGCGCAGGTTCTTCGCCGTCCCAGGCGCAGTAGATCAGCGTTCTCTTCGGACGCCATCCCGTCTTGACCAGCTCCGCCACGCCGCGAGCTTCTTCCATCAGCGCCACCATCCCCGTCAGCGGATCGGACGCCCCGAATACCCAGGCGTCATGATGATTGCCGCGAATGATCCACTCATCCGGCCGTTCGGAACCCCGCAGGCGCGCGATCACGTTGTGCGTGGGCGCGAGGTTCCAATCGAACTCCAGCTTCAAATGAACCGTCGCTGGTCCCGGGCCCACGTGATAGGTCAGCGGCAACGCGCCCCTCCAGTCCGCAGGCGCCACCGGACCGCCCAGCGCCCGCAACAACGGCTCGGCGTCGCCATAGGAAATCGGAAGCACAGGAATCTTCGTCAGCGTCGCAGCCTCTTTATAGGGTCCGCGTTTCGCATCCTTGGTGGCTCCTACTCCAGGAGTCAGCGGATCGCCAGGATAAGTCGGCATGTCCATGACGCTGCCGCGCTGCGCGCCGTCCCGCGGGCGCCATCCCCCCTTGGGGTAGACATCTCCCTGGTAGTAGCCGTCGTCTTGAGGGTCCGAATAGATAATGCAGCCGAGCGCGCCGTTTTCCGCCGCCACTTTCGGCTTGATGCCGCGCCACGAGGCTCCATACCGGGCCAACACGATCTTGCCCTTCACATCGATCCCCATCTGGCGCAGACGCTCGTAGTCCGCGGGCAGACCGTAATTCACGTAGACCAACTGTCCGGTCACGTCTCCGTCGATCGAATAAGCGTGATACACGGGCAGCGCGCCACCCAGCCGGGCAGTTGTTTCGTCGCCCTCGATGGGAGGCTCCTCCAGCTTGGCGCGGAACTTCTCGGGCGCAGTCATCTCGAGCAAGCGGGACTTCGGGGTAGGGAAGAGCGGATAGTACGTTTCGATCTCCGTCTCATAACCCCAGCTTTTGAATTGCGCCGCGATGAACTCGGCCACTTCGCGGCTGCCGGGCGAGCCCACATGATGCGCCTTCGCCGACAGCCGCTTCAGCCATTGCTGTAGATTCTGCCGGTCGAGTTTCGAATCGAACTGCGTCTCCAAAGCCTGCTGTTGCCGGGCCGCATCTGGCGCAAAGCCGAGCATCGGGCGCTCCGGCGCGGCGGTTTGCGCGGAGAGGACAATTCCGAACAGAAAAGTAGCCGTAAGTCTCATAGTCGCGATTCCTCACTGTAACACTCCGGCCGTATTGTTAAGAACGTAAAGCTCCATTTTTCAGAGACTTAATAACGACTTTCGCGCGCCCGCGCGTCTTCTCAATCAGGAGCGGCGCAGAACAGATGCCGCGGCGTGCACAGGAGACAACGAGAGCATGAACAAAGCAATTCTCGGATTGATGGCGAATGCCGTTATGGGGATGGCATTCGCCCAGGGGCAACCGCCCCAACCGTCCTTCACTGAGTTGAAGGCGTATCTCGGCCTGACCGATAGCCAAATCCAGACAATCCAGCAGACGCGGCAGACGGTGCTGCAAGCGAACGCGGCGCTTCGCGACCAGGCAGCGGCGAAACAGGACGCCTTGCGTAAGCTACTCGATGCCGGCTCTACCGACGCAGCCGCCATCGGCAGGCTGGTGCTCGAAAGCGAGGCGCTCCACAAGCAGATTCGCACTTCAATGACCGCGCTGCAGACACAGCTCGTCAATGCGCTCACGGCGGATCAGAAGACCAAGTTGAAGGCATTGGAAGATGCCGCGAAGCTTGCGCCGTCGATCCAGCAGGCCAATATGCTCGGCTTGCTGCAGCCGCCGGCAGATCGTGGCGCAATAGGGCCCGGTGTCCGCGGTGCGGGCGGGCCAGGCTTTGGATCGCGCGGTGGTCGCGCACCAGGAGCCGGCATGGGCCGTGGCCCGGCAATGAGGATGCGGCAATAGAATTCCTGGCTGGCTCCCGAAACCAGACAGCGGGCGCGGCGGGTTCCGGAATGCAGGCCGGGACCCGGCCGCGCTTTTGCGTATCATGACTGAGAACGTGTTCAAGAAGGAATCCACGCGCTGGCTGCTCATCACCATTGCGGCGCTGTTGAG
>Ga0073934_10005021_pt1 | contig 21176 bp, 13 predicted proteins | sample LarsenN4metaG_FD_76834 | JGI IMG/M metagenome (GOLD analysis project Ga0073934, IMG submission 76834) | Hot spring sediment bacterial and archeal communities from British Columbia, Canada, to study Microbial Dark Matter (Phase II) - Larsen... ...
GGAGAGATAAACCGAGAAGTGCGCCTCCAATTCGTGAGGAGTGGCCACGGCAAAGCAATCCTGGTCGGTGCTCATCAACGCGACGCACAGACCTGTGGCGGGATCACGCCGCACCGCGATCGGCCTGGTGAAGGGGGTTCGGAGCACCCAGTCCACCGGATGTGGCGGCAATTGCCAGCGCCCGTCCTGAATGAGGGCGCGAACGACGTCGCCGCGGGGAAACATCTGCCATGTGCCGTGGGCCGGATCCGCCCTCAGCCAGGATGGAGGTTGCAGGGAGCCTAAGCCACCCGCGGCATGAATGATGCAGTTCGTGAAGACCGGCGCAAAATAGGACGCGAGGAAGGACTCGAAACCCTGGAGATGGCGGGTGGCTTTCACTGTTGTGGTCAGGTCGAGCGTGTTGGCCGCTGCCCAGCGGTAGAGCGCGCGCATTTCGAAGGGCCGGTTGGTGGTGGCGCTCCAGGTTACCTGGACGCAGCCATCCTCTCTCAATACCGCAGTGGCCGGCCAATCCCAGGCCCCTGTGCCGTAGCGCTCTCCCCGGGTGAACACGCGATAATGGCTGAACAATCCGTAGCCCTGATCACTCTGATCGAGCCGCGTGCCGGTGGGAAGGTGAGTGACGCCACACAGGCCAATGCCCCGACCCCGTGGCCGCAGGGAACCCTGCAACACTCCTGTGTCGAAAACAAAGCCTCCACTCGAGTCCATCCGGAAACGCAGACTTCCGCGACTGGCGGGAACGAGATCGAGTGCCACGTCGCCGGTGTAGGCGGGACAGTGAACCCGCAAAGATTCTCCCTGCGATTCCAGCCGATCCTCGGCCAGGATGGCCCCCTGGGTTGTGTCCCACCATCGGAGGCGATATGCGCCGGCCTCCAGACCACGGATAACCAGCGAGTCGCCGACGATCGGCGAGGGTGCGCGTTTTTCGATGACCTGATTCCACCAGGTCGCGTTGCGATCACAGACCCATCCATAAACACGGTCCCTTCCTTTCCAGACGAGGACTCTGGAGCCGCGCGTCGTCTCGATCCGCTCAGGAGAGAGGCCACCGGTGTTAAAAGGGATTTCCGCGACAAAACGGGAAAGGCCCCGGTAGTGATGGTAGAAATCGAGTTGGTCGAGCACTTCCCACCACCAGAACATGGCCGATCCAGCCAGGCCGGAGAATGCCGAGGCCCAGAGCGCGTTGTGGAAATGGACGCCTCGCTGGTCACGTTTCATGTCGGAACTCAAGCCCCACTTGTCGTCCGCCAGGCCGAATTCCGCGAGGAAGGCGGGTTTGTTTGTCGCCGTCGCAAGGATCAGGGCGGCCCGGTCCAGCACCGCGCCAACCTCGTCCTTGGATAACGCACCCCAGACCGGGCGCAAATACCAGTGCAGTTGGGCGAGATCCAACTCCGGTTGCGCCCAATCGCGCGGCGCGGGTCCCCAGGCGCTGGTGGTGCGGGGACGATGCGCCAGGTCCACCTCCTCCAGATAACGACCTAACGCTGCGTAGAAAGGCCCCGAAGGCAGGTTGGGGTCATTCTCGTTGAAATACTCCCAGACCGCCACGTGCTTCGACGCGCCCCACCGCGCCACGGCATGCCGGAGGAACTTGCGGCCATCTTCCACCGCCGCCTGGTACTCCGGAGCGCCAGGCTGCCGCAGATGCGGGCGATAAAGGTCGCGTGTCAAGAGGCACAACTGCAAGTAAATGCCATGCCTGGCCGCCATCTCGATGACGCGATCGAGATAAAAGCAATCCAGCGCGTTATAGACGCCTCTGGCAGGACGATTGGGATCCGCCTCCCATAAGAGCTCCGGGCCTCCCCTGGCCTCCCGAAGGGACAGGTTCCGAAGAAGCACCTTGCCTCCGATGGCTCGAATTCTTATCTCGCCCAACCACCATTGGTTTGCGCCGGTGTTGAACGCATGTTCAAAACGCGTCCACTTCCCGGGCCTGGCTTCGCCGAACCCCGGGAGTTTTTCTCCGCGCAATTCCACCTCGAGGACGCCCTGTCCCTCGGAGAAGAATTCGCCAGCCAGGCGGTAGGCCGTTTGCGCCTTGACGGCCACCGGATGAGAGGGCGCCACGCTGGCGTTTGCCGCGTTGGTGCCGCCCAGTGCCACGCAGAGTGGACGCGCGGGGCTTTCCGGCTGCGGATCCGGCACAAAGGGGGGACGCCAGTTCCACGAGCGGCCCCAGGCACTTTTGCGCGCCTCCACTGCGAGAGCCCAGTCCTCGCAACAAACCCAGACGCGGGCAAAATTCGCCCCGTTGGCCGCCATCTTGCGAAGAACCTCATCGGTGCGCTCCAGGCTCAGGTATTGCCCGGATCCGATGAAGGCGAGGTTGTGACCCATTGGAAAAAACGGCGTCCCATCCTCGAATTCCAGGAAGCGGGGGTCTTTTTTGGAGACGCGAATGAACCCCTGGTCCGGGGCTTCGACGCACTCGACAACCACTGGCTCTGAACGCTCCGTGGCCCTGCCGCGATGGAACGCCGCCCTCGCAGCGTAGCGTCCGGGCCTGGGCAGGGTGTAACGGGCGCGCCATGTTTCCGGCCCGACGGGGTAACACCACAGCCGGCCGGGGCCGGGCTCCACGGATCGGGTTTCAAAGTCTTGAGCCAGGAAGCATGGCACGCGGTTGGTGACGTCCCCGGGAGCCACGATTTCCAGTTCAGCCACCTGGTCAGAGTGAATGAGGTCCGGCACGCCCACCACTGAGAACTCGACGACCTGCCCGCGTGAAACCGCCCCGGTGGCGGCACATCGCAGTTCCAACGCCCCGGCGGGATTTGCGGAGCCCAACAACAGCAGGAAGGCCAGGACGAGGCCTGGCGGCGTTTTCGAGCCGGTGCAGAGCCTCGCGAAGGCGGGATGGAATCGGGCTTTCATGACGCTCCATGGAACTCGCGAACCTCGCAAAACACAAGGCGGAATCCATGGGGCAGGCACGAGGGCGCGGGGTGCAAGAGCCGTCGAAAGCAGGGATTGGCGGCGCAGGCTGTGAACCGCACCATCGTTGACAGGGCCGGCCCCATAGGGCCTATAATACACCACGCGCCAAAGCAGGGCGCAAAATACCGTGTCTGCCAACGACGATTATCTGATTGATACGCTGATTGAGCTTGGATACCTGACCCACGAACAGGTCGAACAGGTCCGGCCCGATTCAGATGCTACTGGCGAGGGGATTATTCATCTTTTGGTGCATCGGGGCATTCTCCCGGCGCGTGCGGTCAGCCAGGCCAAGGCCACTCATTTCGGTGTCGAGTTGGTGGACCTGGCCGGGGTGAAGATCGAGGATGAGGCCATCGCGGCGGTGCCACGGCATATTGCCAAGCGGTATCGGGTGGTGCCGCTCTACAAACACGGCAACAGTCTGGCGGTCGTGATCAGCGACCCCTCCGACCTCAACACCATTGACACCCTGAACCACCTGCTGAACGCAGAGTTGGAAATCAAGGTGGCCTCGGACGAGGAGATTGACGCCGCGCTTAACAAGTACTACGGGGGCCAGGGCGAGATGGGCGCCATGGACCAGATCATCCAGGACATCACCGAGGGCGAGGTGGATGCCGCGACCATCGCGGGGGCGACGGCGCCGGATGACGGTTCGGTGGTGGACGACGACGCCCCCATCATCAAGCTGGTCAACCAGTTGATCGTGGACGCCTTCCGGGCGCGCGCGTCGGACATCCACCTTGAACCGCTGGCGAAGCGGTTTCGCGTGCGTTATCGCATTGACGGCGTACTGCACGAAATCAAGAGCCCGCCCAAACGTTTGCAGGCCGCCATCATCAGCCGGCTGAAGATCCAGTCGAATATGTCCATCGCGGAAAAGCGCATTCCGCAGGACGGGCGCATTCAAACTTCGGTGGGCGGCAAGTTGATTGACCTGCGTGTTTCCTGCCTTCCGACCAACCCTGGCTAGAGCATCGTCATGCGAATCCTGGACAAGGAGAGCCTCCGCCTGGGGCTGCCGGAGCTGGGCTTCTTCACCGATGATCAACAGACTTTCGAGCGTCTGATCGCCCTGCCGGATGGCATTCTGCTGGTCACAGGTCCCACCGGGTCTGGAAAGACCACGACGCTGTATGCCGTGCTCAATTTCATTAACCGCCCCGACCGCAAGATCATCACGGTGGAAGACCCGGTGGAGTATATTTTGAGCGGCATCAACCAGGTGCAGGTCAGCGAGGTGGTGGGATTGACCTTTGCCGCGGCGCTGCGCTCGATGTTGCGCCAGGCGCCCAACGTGATCATGCTGGGGGAAATTCGCGACATGGAGACAGCCACCATCGCGATTAACGCCTCGCTGACCGGCCATTTGGTCTTCTCTACCCTGCACACCAACGACGCCCCCAGCGCGGTGACTCGTTTGATTGACATCGGGGTCAAGCCCTTTTTGGTGGCCTCTTCTTTGCGGGGCATCATGGCGCAACGCCTGGTGCGAAAAATCTGCAAGAAGTGCGCTGCGCCCTACACTCCCTCCGAGAGCGAGTTGCGAAGTCTCAACGCCCGCCCGGGCGACGTTAGCAAAGCGAATTTCATGAAGGGCAAAGGCTGCAATGATTGCGCCAAGACCGGCTATCGCGGCCGCATGGGCATCTTTGAGATCTTCGTCATTGACGACGAGGCCCGCAAGCTGATCTACGACAAAGTGTCCTCTGCGGTGCTGCGCAGCCGGGCCCGAGAAATGGGGATGCGGACTCTGCGCGAAGATGGCGCGCGAAAAGTCCTGGCGGGACTCACGTCGCCCGAGGAGGTCATTCGCGCGACGGTGGGCGATCTGGACTGATCTGGCATTGACACTTCCCCCGCACGCGCCCTAGCTTCAGGTCTTCGAGCATTGGCCAGCAGGCGTCCCGGCGTGTCGCTGCGGGGAGGCTGGAGGCCACCCGTTCAACAAATATGGCAAACACAATTCTGGTCGGCGCCCAGTGGGGCGACGAAGGCAAGGGCAAAATCATTGATGTGCTTACCGAGGAGGCGGACGTGATCGTGCGCAGCCAGGGTGGCAACAACGCGGGGCACACGGTTTTTGTCGGCCGCCAGAAGTACGTGCTCCATCTGGTGCCCTCGGGAATCCTGCACAAGGGCAAACAATGTGTGATCGGCAACGGCGTGGTCGTGGATCCCGTCAGCCTGGTGGAAGAAATCGAGGGTCTGCGCAAGCTGGGGGTCCGGGTGAGCAAGAACCTCTTTTTGAGTGAAACGGCTCATATCGTTCTCCCCTATCACCGGGAACTGGACGCGCAGCGGGAGGTGCTCAAAGGCCGGAACAAGATCGGCACGACCAAACGGGGTATTGGTCCGGCCTATGGCGACAAGGCAGCCCGGGTTGGGCTGCGGGTTCTCGACCTCGTCAACCCGGATCGCTTTGCGGAGAAACTCAAGCTGCGGCTTAAGGAGAACAACGAGGTGCTGAAAGCCCTCGGTGGGAAAGCCCTCTCCTACAAGCAGGTTCATGAAAGCTACCGGGCAGCCGGAGACTACCTCAAGCCTTTCGTCACCAACACCGTGGTGCTGCTGCATCAGGCCTGCCAGCAAGGCCGCAGCCTCCTCTTCGAGGGCGCGCAAGGCACTTTTCTGGACATTGATCATGGCACCTATCCGTACGTGACGTCTTCGAACACCACGGCCGGCGGCGCCTGCACGGGGTCGGGCGTTCCGCCGCATCGTATTGATCGGGTTGTAGGGGTGATGAAGGCTTACACCACGCGGGTGGGGGAGGGGCCGCTGCCCACGGAAAACGCTGAGATCGCCGACTTGCTTCATGGCATGGGCCGCGAATTCGGCGCCACCACAGGCCGCCCCCGCCGCTGCGGATGGTTTGACTCAGTGGCCACTCGCCATGCCGCCATGGTCAACGGCATTGACGAACTGGCCGTGACCAACATTGACGGCCTGGACTCGCTCGAGACAATCAAGATCGCCATCGGCTACCGGTGCGGTGGAAAACGCTACGACTATTTTCCGTCCGACGTGGAGATCCTCAGCCACTGCGAGCCCATTTATGCCGAGTTCCCGGGGTGGAAAACTCCAACCTCGAGCATCAAGGAGTTCAAGAAGCTCCCCCCGCCTTGCCGTGAATACCTCAAGGCGCTGGCGGATCTGACCGGGGCGAGGCTGTCCATTGCCTCAGTCGGGCCGGCGCGCGATCAGACGATCTTCCTGTGAGCCCGCATAGTCCGCAACTGAGCGCGGAGGCAAAAGCGGCTCTTCCGGTTCACGTGGCCGTCATCATGGATGGCAACGGCCGATGGGCCAAACAACGGAATCTGCCCCGGGTGGAGGGACATCGCCATGGGGTGGAATCCGTGCGCGCGTTGGTGCGAACTGCCGGAGAGATCGGAATCAAGTACCTCACGCTCTACGCCTTCTCGGTCGAGAATTGGAACCGGCCCAAGGATGAGGTGGACACGCTCATGCGGTATCTGGCGCGTTTTCTGAAGAGCGAGATCGGAGAACTGAATCGGAATAACGTGCGCCTGGAGGTGATCGGCCAGATTTACCGGCTGCCGGAATTTGTTCAGGAGCAACTGAGAAAGACCCAGGAAGCACTCTCCAAGAACAACGGGCTGACCCTGATCCTCGCCTTAAGCTATGGCGGACGGCAGGAACTGGTCGAAGCCGTCCGCAGCATCGCTTCCAAAGTCAGGCAGGGGCGCCTTGAGCCGGCTGAAATCAACGAACAGGTGATTGCCCAGCATCTGAGCACCGCACCCTATCCGGATCCCGATCTCCTTATCCGCACCAGTGGCGAGATGCGGGTGAGCAACTTCCTGCTTTGGCAAATTTCCTACACCGAGCTGGTGGTGATCCCGACGCTTTGGCCGGACTTCCGCCGCGCCGAGTTTTTCGCCGCCCTGGAGGAATACGCCCGGCGGCACCGGCGTTTCGGTGCCTTGTAATGCAGCCTTGATTCCGCGTCTGGCGCGCGGCAACCTTGGCCCACTCCATGAGTAACAACAAAGAAAGCATGTTCGTCCTGCCGGACGGCCGGAACGTGTTCTTCACCTTCTGCCTCGTCAGTTCACTCTTCCTGCTTTGGGGGTTCTGCAACGGGATGATTGACGTGATGGACAAGCATTTCCAGGAGGAGTTGAACCTGAGCTTGTCCCAGTCCGCCTGGGTGCAGTTCGCCCACTGGATGGGCTATTTTCTCATGTCCCTGCCGGCGGGCTGGCTGGCCACCCGTCTGGGATACCGGGGTGGGATTATCGCGGGCTTGCTGATGGTGGCTGTTGGCGGCTTTTGGTTTATCCCGGCCACGAAGATTGCTGAGTTTTGGGCTTTCCTGTTGGGCGTGTGCGTCATCGCCTCCGGGCTGACGTTTTTGGAAACGGTGGCCAATCCTTACACCACGGTGTTGGGCCCCCCTCGCTATGCGGCCACGCGCATTAACACGGCCCAGTCTTGCAATGGTGTGGGCTGGGTCTTTGGCCCGATCGCGGGCAGCATGTTTTTTTATGCCAAGGACGCCTCCGGACGAAGCACGGGGGCCGACACACTCTGGATTCCATACGCGGGAGTAGCCATCGCGGTCTTGATCCTGGCGGTGATCTTCTTCTTTGCCCCCGTGCCGGATATCAAAGCCGAGGACGACTACCACATGGATGACAACGATAACGGAGGCAAGAGCGCGCCGGCCGAGCGCCATGTGAACCGGGGCCTGTCCTACGTTCTGCTGCTCGGGAACGTGGCGGCGCTGATCGGGGTTTTTGTCTTTATTCTGTGGCTGACCTTTGACGGTTTGAAGCTGGGCCCTCGCCTTGTCGGGCTGGCGGACTCCATTCCCCATCCTTCTTCATGGGTTGTCAGCGCGGACAACTCCATCGGGCTGGTGCTTGGGGCGGGTGCTCTTCTGGCGCTTGTGGTCGCGGCCATCGCGCTCATCGGCATTACCAAACGTCTTACGCATCATAGCGTCTGGTCGCACGAGCATTTCTCCGGGGCCACTCTCGCCCAGTTCCTCTACGTCGCCGCGCAGTGCGGGGTCTTTGCCTTTTTCATCAATTACATGGTTTCTGAAACCCCCTCGCTTCCGTCTTCGTGGATGAAACCCGGCAGCACTGCGATTGAAATTCGCACAAGCTTTGCCAGGGAGGACTTCAGGGATGTTGCCTCTTTGGCCAGGAAACTCGCCGCCAAGGCGGATCCGGTTTCGGCATTCCTCGCCACCAACCTGTCAAGCACGACGCTGAATGCCGTCCACGCTTTAAGTGAAGGCCACGGCAGCGTCACTGCCGCTCGTGTTAACCTGGCGCAGGACCTGAACAATATCGTGCTCAAGCAGAGCGTCTATAGCCCCGAACGCTTTGCCGGCGTGCCCCTCAGTGAAGCCACCCGGCAGGCCCTTGGTCAGGACGGGAAAACCCGCAATGAGCCCCGTTTGAACCGCTTGTTGCTGGCCGATGCCTATCCGAACGAACTCGCCTTCCACGATGGCATCCTCGGGGTGACCAATCAGTTTGCCGCCAAGCTGGCCTCCGTGGGCTTCATCTGCTTCCTCCTCGGGCGAATCGTCGGCGCAGCCCTTCTCCGAAAGTTTTCGGCCCACAAGATGCTCGGCGCCTACAGCGTGATGAATGCTCTGCTCTGCCTGGTCATTTTCCTGAAACTTGGCTGGCTTTCTGTCCTCTGTGTCTTCCTCTGCTATTTCTTCATGTCGATCACGTTTCCCACCATTTTTGCCCTGGGCATCTTCGGATTGGGCGCCCGCGCCAAACGCGCCTCGGCTTTTATCGTGATGGGTATCGTCGGCGGCGCCCTGTTGCCCAAAGTCATGGGGGCCATTGCCGACCATTACAATATGTCGCGGGGCTTCATCGTGCCCATGATCTGCTTTGTGTTCATCGCGCTCTACGCGTACGCCTGGCCCAAACTGAGCCGCGCCGAGGCCCTGCATGGCGTCGGTGCATCCGGCGGCCACTGATGCCATGGGGCGCGCTTCCTTTGGTGCGGGCGAGAGGGCGTCCAGACCGCATGCAAAGGACAAGAACCCGGCCAAAGCCCAGCCGTTCTCGAGAGCGTTCCTGTCATCGCCGTCCTGGCTTACGCGAGGCTGCCACACGGTCCGGCTGTTGCTGCTCTTCTTCCTGGGCGGCCTTTTCCAACTCCACGGGACCGAAATCAGGTTCCGTGAGCCCCAGGCCGTTCATTACCTCTTCGAAAATAGCACGGCCACATCCACCAGCCGTTTGCCATGGCTGCGTGCCTGGCCTCGGGGAGACTGCAGCCGACCGGTGGAACTGGGCTCCCGGGTGGTCCTGCAAACCGACGGCCAGGTGTTATTACGCGACCTCCTCCAGGGCCGGCCCTTGCGAATAGATCGCAGCCTCGGCCACCATACTTTTATTCTGGCGTGCCCGGATGCAATCACTGCGTTCCGCGAAGCGCGCAGGCTCGCTGCGCAATGGGGCGTCCTCTACTGCCGGCCAGTCATGCGCCGGACCGCCGCCTGGGCGGGTCCGGTTGCCCCCATGCCCTCCGACAAATGGTTCCCCGCGCAATGGTACCTGGAAAACCGCACAACCAATGGCGCGCCCGCCGGTCCTGACTTGAATCTCCGGAGCGCCTGGCCTACTGCCCGGGGCCAGGGGGTGACACTTGCGGTGGCCGATGGTGGGGTCGAAATCACGCACCCGGACCTCCTAGGCAATACGGAGGGGACACCCCATTTCAATTTCGCAAATGACCTCCCTGACGGTTCTCCACTGGCCCAGACCCCGGCCTGGGCTCACGGCACCGCCATCGCCGGGCTGATTGCCGCCATCGCCAACAACGGGATTGGCATGGCCGGGGTGGCTCCAGAGGCCCGGTTGGCCAGTTGGGTGATTCGCGACACCAACAACCTCCTCGTGGACGACGAGCGCCTTATGGACATGTTTCAGTATCAAACCGCCGGGGTGGCCATCCAGAACCACAGTTGGACACACGCGGGCATTGAGCAGCACCCGCTTGCGCTGACCGAGTTCATTGGAATCTCGAACGCCGTCCGCTACGGGCGCAGTGGACACGGGGTCATCATGGTCCGCAGCGCGGGCAATGGACGCCAAGCCGGCGAGAATGCCAATGACGACGGCTACCTCGCCATGCCCGAGGTCATCGGGGTCGCTGCCGTTCGGGCCGACGGCCGGGTGGCCTCCTATAGTGAGCCGGGTGCCTGCCTTCTGGTGGCAGCTCCGAGTGGCGACGCCGATGCGCCCACGCTTTTCACGACCGACCTCACCGGCGTCCATGGTGCAAACATGTTTCAGTTCTTTCCCCCGAACGAAGACCTGAACAATTACGTCTTCAACAATCTGGGTTTCTCCGGGACCTCCGGCGCCGCCCCATTGGTTTCAGGGGTCGTGGCGCTCATGCTCTCGGCCAACCCCAGTCTCGCGTGGCGCGATGTTCAGCAGATTTTGATTCTCGCAGCCCGCCACTTTCATCACGCCGATCCCGACTTGACCACCAACGGCGCCGGACTGGCGGTCAGCCACAATGCCGGCTTTGGCGTACCCGACGCGGGCCAGGCCGTGCGGCTCGCCCTTCACTGGTCCAACCTGCCGCCCCGTGCCAACGTGCTGGTCTCCCTCTCCACCGCTGCCGAAATCCCGGATGGCGCCCTGTGTGTCAGGGTCTATGGCCCTGATCCGGTCGGGGACATCTCTCTGGTATGCCTGCCTGGCACTGGTCTCTTCCCGGACCTCTCCACTCAGACTCTCCCGTTGGAGGACGTGGGCACAGCGCAAAGCCCAATCTGGCGCGACCTGGCGGGCAAAGCGGCGCTCATTGAGCGCACTGGCGACGATTACGCGACCCCCCTGGCCAATGCGGCCGCCGCGGGCGCGGCCCTGGCCATTGTTTACAACAGCACCAATGGCACCACCCATTGCCACGGGGGCGATTCCCTTTGCCCACTGCTCGGAACCGATTTTGTGCCCATTCCCGCCGCCTTCATCCGCCGTAGCGACGGCCAGAACCTCAAAGAGCGTCTTGGGTGGGGCGTCGAAACCCGTGTGCAATACGGCTTTTCACCCACCAATCTCGACTTTCAGGTTTCCGCCGCCATGATCTGCGAGCATGTGGGCGTGCGCATCCAAACCGACCACCCTCTCCGCGGTGATCTACGCCTCACCCTGCTCTCCCCGGGCGGCACTCGCAGCGTGTTGCAGCGTCTGAACCAGGATACCAACGCCGGTCCGGTGGACTGGACGTATTACTCGACCCATCATTTTCTCGAGGCCACCGCGGGACGATGGACCTTGTCAGTCGGCGACCAGTTCCCCGGCGCTGCGGGACGAGTCACGGGCGCGTCGCTCATCCTCTGGGGCCGGCCTATCACCGATGCGGACGCCGACGGACTTGAGGATTCCTGGGAGCTGTTGCACTTCGGGACTCTTGCCAGCGGCCCGAGAGCCGATCCGGATCACGACGGGCACCCCAATGCCGTGGAACAGTTGCTGCACACCGATCCGACGGCCCGCGCCCAGGAAATAACGCTCGACCTGAGCTCGTGGAATCAGCGACTCGTTCGGTTGAGTTGGCCAGCGGGTCCAATGGATTCATTTGAGGTGTGGAGCAGTTCTCGCCTGGATTTGCCCTTTGTTTTGCTTACCAATATTCCCGGTCGCTTCCCCGAAACCGAGTGCTTCGTTGACCGCACGATCGAAGCCCAGAAGTTCTTCCGGGTGCGCGCCCACACTCCTCCTGCGATGCCGGTTCCCTGAAGAGCCTCATAAACAAAGAGCCGCCAGCACCCCAGCAAGGGCTCCGCATAAGTGCGACTCCCAGGACACCGGCCCACTCTGTGGAAGCACCCCGTAGAAGATCCCGCCGTAGAGCAGGAATACCGCCAGTGCGACCACCGCGGATTTCCAACTCTTCAGGCGCCAGCCAGCCACGATCAAGAACGCCGCCATGCCAAAGTTGATGCCGCTGGCCCCCACATGATAAGCGCCGCCGCGCCCGATCAGCCAGGTTCCGACCCCGCTGCCCAGCCAGATGACAGGCAGTGTGTTCAGAGGCTTATATTTGGGGTTGCTGAACAGCAGCGTCAACAAGACGAACAACGGCACCACATTGGCTGTCAGGTGATTCCATCCAGAATGCAAGAAGGGGCCCAACACGATGCCCGGAAGGCCGGCCAGGGTTCGGGGAAGCACTCCCAGGTGGCGAAACGAAACCCCCAATACCAACTCGACGAACTTCACCACGAACAACACGATGACGACCGACGCGCTGATTACTGCCGCGTCGGCCACTTTCACCTTCGGCCGCCATTTGCCCGGTTTCATGAACGCAGCTCTTTTAAGGTCGTCATGCGGGTTCTGACACGAAAAAAGCGCCTCCCACATGCCCTGATGAGAAAAACAGGCCCCCGGCCTTGCGCCTTCCCTCGGATGAGGTAGTTTACGGCGAAAGACATTACGAATCTGTATGAGTGTTATGAGACATTTGAAGTTAATCGTCTGCAGCCTACTGGTTACCGGTTTCGTGGCCCTCCATGCCGCGGAGAATAAGAACGCGGTCAAACCCTACCCCTTGAAGACCTGCGTGGTTTCCGGGGAAAAACTGGATGCCATGGGCTCACCCTATGTCTTCAATCACAAGGGCCAGGAGATCAAGCTCTGCTGCAAGGGGTGCTTAAAGGCCTTTAATAAAGAGCCGGAGAAGTACCTGAAGAAACTTGCCACCGCTCCTCAAGGAAAATAGACGGCGCGCAACAAACCCCTCCTGGTCTGCCCCTCCCGTTGTGCGAGTGCGAGGCCTGCTCCTCGAACGCGCCAGGGATCGTTGGCCCCAATCGCCCTATCCAGTCTTGGTTGGCAGAAAACCCAAGGAATAAATCAGAGCCAGTCTAGTCAATGATCTCCAATCGGTATCCCGAGGAGAGCTTGCTCTCCTTTCGGGTGCCCTTGAAGGTCTTCACCTCGTAGTCGAAACGGATGAAGTAGGTGACAAACGGCTTGTCGGGTGGCACGGGAATAACTCCCTCCCACCGATTGGTCATGCCCAAGACGGGGCGCATGGGATACGTGTCGAAACCCACTTTGACGAACGCTTGCAGGGTGCCCGGAATCACCGTGGCCTGACGGGTGTCCCATGCCGCTTCCACTGGATACATGCCGGTGCTATTGCGCTTCTGACGCGAGACGGAGATGTTGGTGATGGTCGAGGCGCAGGCGCAAAGCAAGGCACCGATAAGGACGGCGGGCAACACTTTCAACATCGTTCTCATGGGGGCGGAGAGTGTCATAAGGCATCGTTTCCTGTAAAGGTGGATTTCCGCCCGGCACCGAAAGCCGGCACGGATATTGGAAGGAGACCAACCCAAAACCTCGCTAACGCGCCTGACACCCACTGGGAGCCACGCTTCATTGGTTCGCCGCTCTTGATTTGGGCTGGGCTTGCCTACAGCTTGCCCCGGTTGGGATGAACTCTGCAGGGCGGTGGCACTGCGAAACTTCGACGCGCCCTTGATGCTACGCATCATCTTAAGCACATCGCGACGGTCGCGGGAGGTGGCATGTCGGCGCAGTCAACGGTGATTGGTAAAGGGTACGCACCGCAGGGCGCGAGCCGCCCGGGCGGGTCGGTACGAATGCTCTGACAAATCAGGTGCCTCTGCTTTGTGTTGGTAGAGACCCCGTGCTCCTCGCAGGGCGGCAACGGCAAGGTAGTGACACCCCACATCACAGTAATTCCGCATCCCCCCGTCCCAGGCCTTGCGGTGGCGGATTGGGCGGGATGCTCAAATCAGGGATCCCATGAGCACAGAGGCTCTCCTTGAACTACCACCGCACCGGAGGCCGGCTCGGGATCAAGCAAACACTGAGATTGTCTACCACCGCTCTGCTGGAATTCGTTCGCATTGCATACTTGCATCGGATGGTACGCTGGAATAGGCTCCAGACAATTGGTAGCCGACGTGGCGGAATTGGCAGACGCGCTAGACTCAAAATCTGGTACTCGTGAGAGTGTGTGGGTTCGACCCCCTCCGTCGGCACCATATTGTTGGCTGCTGTTTGGCACTGCGACCCGGACCCTGATGTAGCCCCCAATTGGCTCGATTGCTCGCCAGCCCGTTCAAACACTCCCCCGCCGCTGCCTCAGGCTGGTTGCAGCGATCAGGTTGTCCTCTCTTCCCGCAGAACCGGCGGGCTGGGTGCCCAAGGGGCTGGTGGAGATCGAGGCGGTGGCCGCCAAGCGGACGGCAGACGCGGCCGAGGTTTTCACGGTGGAGGAGATGAGGCGGCTGCCAGCCGCTGTGTTGGCGGAGCTGGACGAGGACTTCCTCACGGTTGGTTGGACTCCTTCCGGTCTTTCATGGCCGGGTAACATCTATTGTTGAGTCAGCGGGGCTGCTGTGAGCGCTGAGCATCCCGCTTCTGGTGACAGGCTTCTTGGGGGAAATCGCACTCGAAGGGCACCGCCCCTCGAGCCAGTGATGGCGCGAGTCATCCAACTGCAGCATCTCCCCAAAACAAGACTTGCGCTTCCGCCACGGCCGGTGCCGCGCCAACCTCCGCACCACGTCGGCCAAAAGCCGCCGCCCCAACGTCTCGTGATCCACCTCCAGCCCGCCTTCCTCCCGCAAATCCTCCGCGCCAGCGTCGGCTTAAAGTGTCCATACCGCTCCTGATACCGGGCCACAATCCGGGCGCGCAGGGCGGGCGGCTTGCGCCCCAAACCGGGCCGACCCCGTCCCCGATGCACCGGCCTCGCATCGCCGCCCCGCCTGGTCGCAGCGCTGCACCCGCCGCGTCTGCCGGTCGCTCGGGCCCCACACCTGGGCCGCCGCCCGCAGCTTCAACTCGCCCTGTTGAATCACCACCATGATCGCAATCCGGTCCCGTTCTTTGCAACGCATGGTCAGCGTCTCCACCGCCCGCACAGTGGCCTCGACCGCCGCCGGGGGAAGGGGACATTTTCATCGAGTCCCAAAGAGGACATTTTCAAAGAGTCGCGACAACCGGCCAATCTTTCTTTGACCTTGGCGCGCAACTTTTCGTAGCCTCCCGTGTTACTTGAGCCTGATTGGCATGGTGTTTCTGGCTGAATGGCGCATCTATCCCTCAGCAGTTTAGTGGCCCAGGCCCTGGTCGCTCCCCCGGAACGGGTCGGCGAATTGACCAGGGCATGGCGTGTGGCGGTGGAGGGCGGCTCCTCGGAGTCGTTCATCGAATTTGTCTGCCGCGAATGTGGCACCACGGAAGAGCTTTTTTTGCAACAACTTGCCCGTGTGCTGGGCTGGCCTTTTGTGGATTTGCGCAAGACCCAGATTCCCGTCGAGGCGCGCAACAAGATTTCCACCAAGGTCGCCTTCCAGTTTTTTGCGCTGCCGACCGATTTCCAGGACGGGGTGCTTCAAGTCACGGTCTGCAACCCGTTTGACACCGCCATGATGAACGCGGTGGAGTTCGACGCCCGCGGCCCCGTTCGCTTTGCGCTCGCCCCCAAACTAGAAATCGAGAAAGCCCTCAAGAAGTATTACGGCGTGGGCGCCGAGACGCTGGATGAGTTGAAAAAGGATGAGGAGGAGCCCATCGAGCTGCTCCTCGAGGATAAGGAGATCACCGAGGGCGACCAGGAGGCCAGCGTCATCAAGTTTGTCAATCAAATCATCTGGGAGGCCTATAAAGACCGCGCGACCGATATTCACTTCGAACCCGCCGAGGACGAATTGCGGATCCGTTACCGCATTGACGGCATCTTGCACCAGACCCCGATGCCGCCCCAGTTAAAGCGGTATCAGGCCGCCATCATTTCCCGCATCAAGGTGATGAGCGGGATGAACATTGCCGAAAAGCGCCTGCCGCAGGACGGACGCATCAACGTCCGCATCAAGGGGGAGGAACTGGACATCCGCGTGTCCACTGTGCCAACCGTGTATGGGGAGAGCGTGTCACTTCGGTTGTTGACCCGCGGAAAGATCTTTCTCAGCCTCGACAAACTGGGGTTCTCCCCTCTCGAGGAAGCGGCCATCCGCGAGATCATCGTCAAACCGCACGGCATTTTCCTGGTCACCGGTCCCACCGGGTCGGGCAAATCCACCTCGCTGTACGCCTTTCTCAGTTCGATTAACTCGGTCCAGAAACGCATCATTACGATTGAGGAGCCGGTCGAGTACGAATTGAAGGGCATCAACCAGATTGCGGTGCGTCCGGAGATTGGCCTGACGTTCGCCATGGGCTTGCGGCACATCCTGCGCCAGGATCCTAACGTCATCATGGTGGGAGAAATCCGCGACCTGGAGACGGCTGAGATCGCCATTCGCGCGGCGCTGACCGGGCACCTGGTGTTCAGCACCTTGCACACCAACGACGCCCCCAGCGCCTTCACCCGCTTGATTGACATGGGCATCGAGCCCTTCCTGGTGGCCTCGTCGGTCGAGGCAGTAATGGCCCAAAGGTTGGTGCGCACCATTTGCCCGGTATGCAAGACCGAGCAGAAAGTGGAGAAGGATTATTTGCGCCGCATTGGCTTTCCGGAGGAAGAGATTGATACGGCTCGATTCTGGCACGGCGTGGGCTGTGAGGACTGCCGCCAGCTTGGTTACCAGGGGCGGATGGGCATCTACGAATTGCTGCTGCTCAACGAGGCCATCCGACCCCTGATCTTGAGCCGGGCGGCCGCCTCCACCATCGCCCAACGCGCCATCGAAAACGGCATGCGCACATTACGCGTGGACGGCTGGAACAAAGTGCGCGCCGGCAAAACCACGATTCAGGAAGTTTTGCGGGTAACCCAAACCGAGGAACATCTGAAATCACTGGTGGAGGACAAGGCGTGAGAGAGGAGAAATCCATGGACCGTTTCGCAGGGGAGGGAGGCGCTTAGCACATGGCTCGCTGGCATTCCTGCAACGTGCTGCATTGCGGACCCGAGTCCCGGGAGTTGTGGGCTTTCCATGCTTCGGGCGAGGGTTTCAAACTGGCCCACCATGAGACGCGCCTGCCCGCCGAGCCGCTCACCGCGCGGCTGATCGGAAAGGACTGGCAAAACCTCTACCAGAAGAAACTGAACATCGCCTGGCTGCCGGCCGACAAGGTCTTCCTCAAAGCCATCCAGCTTCCAGCGGCCGATGCGACAGAGGCGCGCGCGATGCTGGAGTTGCAGTTGGAAAAGATTTCCCCGATTCCCCCGCAACAGGCGTTGTGGAGCTTCGAGATGCTGCCTTCGACCGGGGAGGCGCTGCGCACAGTGGTGGTGATCGTGGTCGAGCGCGGCTTTGTGGAACAGTTCCTCGGGAAGCTGGAAGAGCAGGGGTTCACCGCCGATCGCCTGGAGTCGCCCTTGATTGACCAGTTGCTCGCCACTCGGGTGACCGGCGACGGGGCGTGGATCTACCCGGGCACGGGAGCGCATCGCGACGCCTGTCTCGTGGCCTGGTGGTACGGCGGCGTGCTGCGCAACATCAGCCTCCTTCAACTGCCCCCTGAGCCGGAGGCCGGTCGCTACTTGCGCGGCCAATTAAGCCAGATGGCCTGGGCCGGTGAAATGGAAGGATGGCTGACAGCGGCTCCCCGCTGGTACCTGGTGGCCAGCCCGGAAACGGTTGCGCAGTGGCAGCCGCTGCTCGATGGGGGGGAAGCGTCCGTCGCCGTGGTCCCGGCTCCAACTGCGGGTGAATTGGCGGCGATGACCGCCCGCCGGGCTGCCGCTGCGGCCAATCCCCTTTCCCTGGTACCCGCCGAGCATGCTCAGCGTTATCGTCAGCAGTTTATTGACCGCATCTGGATGCGCAGCCTGGGGGCGGTCATGGCCCTGGTGATTCTGGGAACCCTGATTTATCTCGGGGCCTTGCAAGTGCTGAAAGTCCAGGTGGCTCGTGTGGAAAAGGAGTTTCAGGCCCGGGCGGCCAGTTACACCAACGCCATCCGGCTCAAGGCTGAGGTGCAAGTTTTGCAGGACCAGGTGGACTTGCAATTCGCCGCCCTCGAAGTGTGGAAGGCGGCCGCCACCCTGCTGCCGAGTGAGTTGACCCTCGAGGGGCTGACATTCACCAAAGGCAAAGTCGTCACGATCTATGGCAGTGGTCCGCCTGAATCCGGGCAACGGGCTGGCGATTACAGCGAGGCTCTGAGCAAGGCGACTTATAAAGACCAGCCCTTGTTCGCCAAGGTGTCCACTCCGGACCTCCGGACGGTCCCTGGTCAGGGGTTGCGGTGGAACCTCAACGTGGAACTCAAACGGAACATCACCGAATGAGCACCTTGCAGGCCAAACTCAACTTGAGGCCCGCCGAACTGCGTTTGGTGGTGGTGGTGGCGGCGGTGGTATCGGGACTGCTCTACATGCTCTTCGTCTGGCCCCAATTTGGGGAATGGAAGAAGCTCAAGAATCGCAAGGAAGATCTCCAGGTCACTCTAGCCCGGTATCAAAAGGAAATCGAGCGCACGGCGCTCTATCAGAAGGAACTTGCTGCGCTCCAACAAAAAGGTGCCCGGGTGGACCCCAACGCCCAGTCCCTGGATCTCCAGCGCACCATTACCTCGCAGGCCCTGGCGCACAATGTAGTCATCAATGGCTACACCGCCGGCAAGGGCGCGCCGGGGGGGCTGGGACGCACCAACGCCTTCTTCGAAGAGCAAAGTGGCACGATTAATTTCCTGGCCGACGAGGCCGCCCTGGTAAATTTTCTCTACGCTCTGAGTTCAGGAGACAGCCTGATCCGCGTCGCAGACATGACGCTCAATCCGGACCCCAGTCGAATGAAGCTCCAGGGAAACATAAAGTTCGTGGCCAGCTATCACAAGAAAACCGCCTCCAGGCCGGCTTCCTCCTCGCCCGCGCCAGCGGCTGCCCCGGCCAAACAGGCCACTCCAGGAACCGCCGCTCCCAAATCCATCGCCGCCGCGGCCGCTTCGGCTACCCGTCCGCCACCCTCGAAATCCACCAATGCTGCGGCTGCTTCCATCTGGACCAGGGTCAAAGGCTGGTTTTCCCGGAGCACCAACGCGCCTGCCAGGCCGGCGGTCTCTCCCACAAATGCAGTTTCACCTAAGAAATAGTCCGCGTATGAATGGTTTCAAAACCTTTCTGGTTGTGTTGTGGCTGATGCCGGGCGTGACCACCTGGCTGAATGCTCAAACCCCCGGATCGCCTTCTCCTGTCCCGGCCGGACCGGCCAGTGGCTTGGCTCCCAGTGGCAGTCTCGACCCGGTGACACGGAGCAATCTCCTGAACATGAACGCCCTCCAGCGGCGAATGTTCCTGTTGACCAATCAGGCTTTCCGTTCCTCGCCTGCTACCCCTGCGAATCCGCCCGCGGCCGCACCGCCGCCAGCATCGCCAGCAACACCCAATGTCTCTGAAGCCATTCTGCCCTCAGGCACGCCTTCTGTTCCGCGCAGTGCCACCCCCGCCACACCGGGCCCGGCCTCTCGTGCCGCCACGCCTCCCTCGGCCGCAACACCCGGAACGGCTTCGCCAACGGCTCCCGCCGCTCCGGCAACTCCCGGGGTAACGCGCCCTGCGCCCACGACTCCAGCCGGTGCCGCGGCTCCGCCCGGTGCCACCGCCCCGCCGGGAGCTGCCCCGGGTCCGGCCAGACCCGCCACGCCTGCGGCGGCGGGCGCAAGCCCGGCCAACACTAATTTGATTATTAGCGGATCCGAGGAGGACATCATCCCCGCAGGGATGATTCGGCTGACGGAGGCTGACCTTGGTCAGGTGCTGGATTATTACGCCGAACTGACCGGCCGGACGATCCTTCGGCCAGCCAACCTGCCGGCGGCCAAAATCAACCTCCGCAATGTGACACCACTGACCCGCAGGGAAGGCATCCAGGCGCTGGAAAGCGTGTTGGCGTTGAATCAGATCACCACAGTGCCCATGGAGGACAAATTCGTCAAAGTCCTCCCATCGGCTAACGCCGGCAACGCCGGCGGCAAGCCAGTAACCTCGCCGGAAAAAATCGTGGAGTTCGGCCCCTTCACGACTCACATCGTGCAACTGAAGCACGTGGACCCGACCGAGCTGGTCAGCGTTCTTCAACCGTTCTCGCAGCTTCCGAACAGCATCGTCGCCATCAAGAGCAGCCAGATCCTCGTGCTCCGCGATTATGCGGAAAACATCAAACGCATGCTCGATGTGATCGAGAAGGTGGATGTGGTGGTGCCGGCCCTTTACGAGCCGGTGGTGATTCCCATTCGCTATGCGCTGGCCTCGGACATCCAGCAAGTCCTGGGCAGTCTGAGCGCCGGCGGTGGTGGCGGCATCACGGTCGGGGGAAGCAGCGCTGGAGCTGGAAGTCGTGCCGGCGGTGTTCGTGGCGGGACGATGGGTGGTTCCACCATGGGTCGAGGCACCTCAGGAATTGGCGGATACCAGTCCGGGATCTACTCGGGTATGAACCCCGGCATCAGCCCGATGGCTGGCCCGACCACCCCCGCTGCAGGCAATCTCGCCCAGGCGCGCTCCGCTTTTGCCAACCGGCTCAGCGGCATCATTCGGAGTTCCACCCAGGGAGCGGGCGGCGACGATATCCAGGTCATTGGCATGGCCAAGATCATCGCCGACGAGCGCACCAACAGCCTCCTCGTCTTTGCCGATAAGACGGACATGCAGACCATCACCAACATCATCGCCAAACTGGATGTGGTCCTGGCGCAAGTGCTCATCGAAGGGGTCGTAGCCGAGGTCAGCGTGGGCGACAGTGAAACCCTGGGGGTGTCCATGCAGCAGAAGCGCCCCACGACGGCGGGGGACTTCACCGGCATTGGGGCGCTTAACCCCGTGAAACTGGGTGAGAACGGATTCTTCAGATCGGTGGGCACCAACGGAGTCTCGATGGCTGAGGGCCTGACCTACTACGCCCAGGTCGGGGAAGACCTCGAAGTGCTGATCCGCGCTCTGGCCAGCGACCGGCGGGCTCAAATCATTCAACGTCCGCGCATCCTGACTTCCCATGCCAAGGAAGCCAGTATCTTTGTCGGCCAGACCCGTCCCTATATCACCGGTTACACCGCCGGAGGCGGATATTATGGCAACTACTCTCAGTATCAGCAGCTTCAGATTGGTATCAATCTCTCTATCCTGCCCTTCATCAATTCGGAGGGCCTCGTGGTCATGGACATCCAGCAGCGCATCCAGGGAATCCGAGGTTTTGTAACCATCAATGGCAATGAGGTGCCGGTGACCAGCGACAAGGAAGCCACCGCCTACATTGCCGTGCGCGA
>Ga0073934_10005022_pt1 | contig 21170 bp, 24 predicted proteins | sample LarsenN4metaG_FD_76834 | JGI IMG/M metagenome (GOLD analysis project Ga0073934, IMG submission 76834) | Hot spring sediment bacterial and archeal communities from British Columbia, Canada, to study Microbial Dark Matter (Phase II) - Larsen... ...
GGAGCACGTGGCCACGACGGTGCGCGCCGCCTCGCTCTGCGGTCTGGGGACCACCGCGCCGAACCCGGTGCTGACCACGCTTAAGTATTTCCACGAGGAATACACCGCGCACATCCACGAGCGACGCTGCCCCGCCGGAGCGTGCGCGGGGGTGAGGTGACGGCTATGCCCACGCTGACCATCGATGGCAGGACGGTCCTGGCCCGGCCCGGCGCCTCGGTCCTGGACGCGGCGCTCGCGGCCGGGATCGAGATCCCCCGCCTCTGCCACCACCCCGAACTCTCCGCCTGGGGCGGGTGCCGGCTCTGTCTCGTGGAGGTGGAAGGGCAGCGCGCTCCCGTGCCCTCCTGCGGCCTCGCCGCGCGCGAGGGGCTGGTGGTGACCACGCGGAGTGACGCGCTCACCGCGCTGCGCAAAGAGGTGCTGGACTTCCTCCTCTCCGACCACCCGCTGGACTGCGTGATCTGCGACAAGGCCGGCCGCTGCGACCTGCAGCGATACGCTTACGAGTTCGGTCTGGCGGAGACCACTCACGAGAAGGAGATCTCGCGCACCCGGTACGAGGAGGACAACGCGTTCTTCATCCGCGACCATCAGTACTGTATCTCCTGCACCCGCTGCGTGCGCGTCTGTGACGAGGTCGTCGGCGCCACTGCCATCGAGATGGCCCAGCGCGGCTTCGGGTCCTACGTGGCCACGCCGTTCGACGCCCCGCTGGTCGAGACGACGTGCACCTTCTGCGGCAACTGCGTGCAGGTCTGCCCCACCGCGGCCCTGCTCCCGGTGGGGCGGCTGGGCCAGGGGCGGGAGTGGGAGCTGACGCACGCCCAGACCACCTGTCCCTACTGCGGGACGGGATGCACGCTGGATGTGGCGACCCGGAACGGCGAGATCGTCTACGTCTCCGGCGTCTCGGGGGCCCCCGCGAACGGCGAGTTCCTCTGCGCGAAGGGACGCTTCGGCCTGGGGTTCGTCAACCACGCCCAGCGGCTGCGCCGCCCGATGGTGCGGCGCGACCTGGGCTACCGTCTCGGCCTGACCGCCGAGCCGCCGGCGGCGGCGCTGGGCCGGTCGCCCCTGGCGCGCGCGCCGGGCCTGGCGGACTCGCACGTAGAGGTGGACTGGGACGTGGCCCTGGATCTGGTGGCCGAGCAGTTGGCCGCGGTGGTCCGGGACGCCGGCCCGGACGCGGTGGGCGGCGTGGGCTCCGCGCTCGCCACCAACGAGGACAACTACCTCTTCCAGAAGTTCATGCGCGGAGGCGTCGGCACCAACAACGTCGACCTCTGCGCCCGTCTCTGACACGCCCCTTCGGTGGCCGGTCTGGCCGCCGCGTTCGGAAGTGGGGCGATGACGAATTCCATCCGCGAGATCCGGGACGCGGACTGCGTCCTGGTGATCGGCAGCAACACCGGCGAGTCACACCCCGTCATCTCTTATGAAGTGGTGCGGGCGGTGCGCCGCGGGGCGACCCTCATCGTCATCGACCCGCGCAAGATCAGCCTGACCCGCCACGCCTTCCTGCACCTGCGCCCCCGACCCGGCACCGACCACGCCCTCTACCTGGGGATGCTGCAGGTCATCGTCGCCAACGACTGGTGCGACCGCGCCTTCATCGCCGAGCGCACCGAGGGATTCGGCGACCTGGCCGCCTCCCTGGAGCCCTGGACCCCGGAGGCGGCGAGTGCCGCCACCGGGGTGCCGGCGGAGCAAATCGTCGAGGCCGCGCGCCGCTACGCCTGGGGCCTGCGGCGGAACGCGGGCGGCGATGGGGCCGCACCGCCGGCGCGGGGGGCGTCGACCATCCTCTACGGCATGGGGATCACGGAGCGCTCCAACGGGACCGAACTGGTCAAGACCCTGGCCAACCTGGCCATGATCACCGGGCAGGTCGGCCGGCCCTCCACCGGCGTCAATCCGCTCAGGGGGCAGAACAACGTGCAGGGCGGTTGTGACGTGGGTGTCCTGCCCAACGTCTACCCAGGGTACCAGAAGGTTGAAGATCCGGCGGTGCGCGCCAAGTTCGCCCGCGCCTGGAGCCGGACCCGCGCGCAGAGCGCGTCCCTGGAGCTGCCCGCTGCCCGCGGCCTCACGTATATCGAGATGCTGCGCGCCGCCGCAGTGGGGCGCATCAAGGCCCTCTACATCATGGGCGCGAACCCGGTGATGACCTGCCCCGACTCCGGCCTGGTGGAGCGGGCGCTGCGCGCCCTGGACTTCCTGGTCGTGCAGGAGATCTTCCCCACCGAGACGGCCCAGCTGGCGCACGTCGTCCTCCCCGCCGCCTCCTTTGCCGAGAAGGGCGGCACCTTCGTCAACACCGAGCGGCGCTTTCAGTTAGTGCGCCCGTTTCTCGCTCCGCCGGGCGACGCCCGCGCCGACTGGCAGATCCTCTGCGACCTGGGTCGGCGGCTGGGACGCCGGCTGCGGCGCCCGCTGCGCTGGGCCTACGCGTCCGCGGCGGAGGTGATGCGGGAGATCGCCGCCCTCTGCCCGACCTTCGGGGGGATCAGTCACGAGCGGCTGGCCTCCGGCGGGCTGCAGTGGCCCTGCCCGACGCCGGACCATCCGGGCACGCGTTTTCTGCACGAGGGGCAGTTCGTCCGCGGCCGGGGGCGCTTCCACGTCACCGCGCCCGCGCCCCCCTTCGAACCCACGGACGCCGAGTACCCGCTCGCCGTCAGCACCGGCCGCATACTGTACCACTACAACAGCGCGGCGATGTCCCGGCGGGCGGGCCCGCTGGCCTGGCGCGAGTCGCGCGCCTACGCCGAGATCCACCCCGAGGACGCGGCGCGCGCGGGGGTGCGCGACGGGCAGATGTGCCAGATCACCACCCGCCGGGGGCAGATCCGCGTCCAGGCCCGGGTGGGCGACGGCGTCCCGCCCGGGATGGTCTACGTCCCCTTCCACTTCCGCGAGGGCGCCGCCAACGTGCTCACCCACGCGGACAGCCTGGACCAGGGGGCGAAGACGCCAGAATACAAATTCAGCGCCGGCCGGCTGGAGGCGGGGCGTTCGGAGCGCACCGATCCGAAGGACCCGCCGTCGGAGTGAGCGCAGACCCGACAGCCATCTGCTTCGTCTGCCGCAAGCGCCGCGGGGAGAGCCAGGTCCCGGGGGCGCGATCTATGAGGACCCCCTGGCCTACGCCGCGCACGCGCAGATCCGTGGGGGACAGACTACAGCGTATCTCGGCTATCTGATGGCCGAGCCGAAGCGGCACGCGCCCGGCCTGGAAGATCTCACGGACGAGGAGGGCGCCGCGCGGCGGCCCGGCAGAGGTCAGCAGCCACGATCGCACGTAGGGCAGCGGGTCTTCTCCGACGTACGTCCTCTCGGATCCACTGACGCATGACGCCGCCCAGCCCGGGCCGGCCAACATGCTCCCCCAGGCCGCCGGAGTCGACGCGGGTGTGTAGACGCCGGAGTGCAGATAAATCACGGGCCGCCTGGAGAGGGCGTTGGGGGGGCGCACCGGTGGCGGTGAACCGCATCCGGCGAGTCAGGAAACGCAGAACCCCTGCCGCATCCGGTCTTCGCCCGATTGCGGGGAAGGGGCTCCGGGCGGGATCATGGATGGTAAGGAACTAGGCGCAGTGTGGCTGTCAGACGGCGCAGATTCCGCCGGCCCGCGCTTGGCGTTTCTGCCGGGTGCGGGCTAACGTGTGCGTTTTCGCGGGAGGTGAGAGCACGGACCTAACTGTGGCGACAGGCACAACGTCCAAGGAGGCGATGATATGGCGGCGTTGATGCTGATCGCGACCATCATCATCGTCTGGTTGGGCTACCGGTTCTATGCGGCACGCATGGATCGCGGAGTCCTCCAGGCTGATCCCAGCCGGGCGACGCCGGCCAAGCTTTACCAGGACGGCGTGGACTTCGTGCCGGCCACTGGCAGCGTGCTCTACGGCTACCAGTTCAAGTCGATCGCAGCTCTGGGACCCATCGTGGGGCCGATCGTGGCCGCCCAGTGGGGATGGCTCCCCGCCCTTCTGTGGCTCATCCTGGGCGTCTTCTTCATCGGGTGGGTCCAGGACTACACCACCTCCATGATGGCCATGCGCAACGAGGGCCTGACGATGGGCGGGCTGAGTTATAAGCTGGTGTCTCCGCGCGCCCGCGGCATCCTGCTGTCTTTCCTCTACTTCTACCTCCTCCTCATCATGGGGGCGTTTGGGGCCATTGTGGCCGGGTTGATGGCCAGCCCGAAGGTGCCCATCGGGTTCATCATTGTGACCCTGGCGGGTGTCCTCGCCGGCCACATGACCTACCGGCTCAAGCGTGATCTGGTCACGACGACCATCGTGACCGTGGTGATCGCGTTCTTCGGCGTCTGGCTCGGCCAGACCGGTGTCGTGAGCCGCCTGCTGGAGTGGTTCAACGGTCTGGTGGGGTATACGGCCACGATCGGGGGCAAGGAGGTCAAGAACATCCTCTACATGACCCCCTACGGCCCCATGACCTGGGCGGTGTGGATCTGGGGCATCCTGGCGCTGCTCTTCTGCTACCTGGGGTCAGTGCTGCCGATCTGGCGCTTCGCGCAGCCCGTCAACTATGTCTCCTTCTGGCTGGTCATTGCCGGCATCGTCGGAGCGATCCTCGGGATCCTCATCAGCTGGCCGGGGTTTGGTGACTTCCCCTCGTACACCAGCTTCAATGCCGTCGGCGTGCTGGCGCCCGGAGTTCCCACACCGCTGTGGCCGATCCTCTTCGTCACCATTGCCTGCGGGGCCATCTCTGGCTGGCACAGCCTGGTGACGACCTCCGGCACATCCCGCCAGCTGGAGAAGGAGACCGACACCCTGCCGGTCACCGCCGGGGCGATGTTCACCGAGGCGGTCCTGGCCGTCCTCTCCTTGACGCTCGCGGTCGCGGGGTTCGGGGGCTTCGCCGGCTACAAGGAGGCGCTCGCCCGTGGCGGGGGTGCGGTGTTTGCGGGGGGGATGGCCAAGTTCCTCAACGTGCTGGGCATCCCCACGTCATTTGGCGCGGCCTTCGCCTCCGTGTTCCTGGTCATCATGGCCCTCACCGTGATGCAGCTGGTCCTGCGCTTTATGCGCATCGCCAGCGCCGAACTGGCCGGGGAGCGGGTGCCCGCCTTCCGGAATCCGCATTTCGGGTCCATCGTGGGAATCCTGTTCACCTTGCTCATCCTCTGGACCGGCTTCTGGGCACGCATCTGGATCCTGTTCGGCGGCTCCAACCAGCTCTTCGCGGGATTGGCCTTGATGCTGGCCTCGATCTGGCTGGCCAACCAGGGCAAGACGTACCAGTGGGTGGCCTATCCGGCGCTGTTCATGTACGTCACCACGGTGGCGGCCCTGCTGGTCACCGGCTGGTACAGCCTGCAGGGGGCGCTGCAGCCGGGGCTGGCGGCGGCCTTTGTGTTCGGGAACCTCATCGCGGCGATCATCGCGCTTGCGCTGGTGATCCTGGCCGTGCTCCTGGCCGTGGACGGCCTTCGGGCGTTCGCCCGGGCGCGCCCGCCGCTGCGTCCGGCGCCGGCCGCGTAGGTGGATTTACCGTGCACTCCGGCCAGGGGAGGGGGATCTGCCCCCTCCCCTGGCACTCAGATACGCCTTTCTTAGAGGTGCGCCGGTGGTGAGGCCGCCGAGGGGGGATCCGGGGGGCCAATCGGGGAGGGCTGGCGCCCCCGCACGCGAGTCCGTCGCCACACTGGAGATCGTCGCGCCGACGCTCACCGACTTCTATCATTGCCTGCACTGCGAGACGGTCTTCGCGGAAGCCGGGGTCGGGCGCCTCGTACACAATCAACAGATCAACGAGTATCCAGAGGAGTTCAAAGCCGAGTACCTCCGGCTGTGCGACTGGGTGCGGCGGGCGGGCGGCCGCTACGCCGGGAGGCTTCACGTACGGATCGTGGATGCACAGTCTCCGGAGGGGTTCTGGAAGACGCTGCGCCACCGCGCGCGGACATACCCACTCTTTCTGCTCGACGGCCGGCGGATCGCGGTAGGGTGGGCGGAAGCCCCCGTGGAGGCGATCCTGGAAGAACGGGTTGGGCCGACGGGTCCGGTGCCCGCGGTCGCAGGCGGCGGAGCCATGCGAGGTGAGTGATGCCAGCCGAGAAGTGGCGATTTCTGTCTGAGGCGCGGCGCCAGCTCAAGGATTTCATCTACGGCATGGCCGCTCATGAGATGACGCGGCACGCCCTGAAGACCCGCGGGAGCATGGAGCACCTCTTCATCCTCATTACCATGGGTGATCTGCTGGGGGTGCCGATCCTTCCACCCTACTACTCGCTGCGCCTGCTGCCGTACGTCGTACCGCAGATCGCCACGTGGAAGCGGAGCATGCTGCGCGAAAAGGACCTCACCGACGCCCTCTCCTGAGGCGGCTCGCCTGGTGACAACCTCGCTGGCACAGCTGTTCCACGATTCCCCTGAGCGCCGCTACATCATGTTCGGCGGCAAAGGCGGGTTGGGGAAGACCACCTTCTCCGCGGCTGCGGCCTACTATCTGGCCCGGCAGGGTTACCGGGTCCTGGTCTTCTCCGTCGATCCCCAGGCGTCGCTGTCCGACATTTTCGAGCGGGACATCTTCGGCCGAGGGCCCGTGGAGATCATCCCCGGACTGTTCGCGCAGGAGATCGACGCGGACCGGCGCATCCGGGAGTACCAGGACGAGATCCGCCAGAAGATCCTCACCATGTACGGGTTCGACCGTGTGCCGGACGAGATCGAGCACTATATCGCCGCGGCCTCCGCCGAGCCGGCCATGGAGGAGAGCGCCATCTTTGACCAGGTCGTGGACATCGTCGTCGCCGGCAAGTACGACTACTTCATCTACGACCTCGTGCCGCTGGGCCACGCCCTGTACTACCTGAGCATGGCCAGCGTCTACGACGAGTGGATCGAGCGCATCACCAAGCTGCGCGAAGAGATGCAGCAGTACGCGGAGATGGCCGCCCGGATGAAGGGGGAGCAGCTGCAGGAGGATCTGATCCTCAGCGAGCTCCAGGACATCCGCCACCGCATCACTGGCAGCAGCCGGATCCTCACCGACAAGACGCGCACGGCGTTCTTCTTCGTCATCGTCCCTGAGGAAATGATCTTGCTGGACACGCAGAAGGCGGCCCAGTTGTTCGCCAAGTTTCAGGTGCCCATCAGCGGGTACATCGTGAACCGCGTTCTCCCCGAGGACCTCTGGACGCAGGAGATTCCCGACTACCTCCGCAACCGGCTGAAGATGCAGCAGACCTACCTGGAGAAGATCAAGACGCTCTTTGGCAGGGAGGTGCTGGCCTACGTCCCCGAGTTCGAGCGCGACGTGACCGGGCTGCCCATGATCGCGCGCGTGGCCGAGGCGATGTTTGGACGCGATGGACGTGGTCCAGCAGACCGTTAGCCCCACCGTGTGGGCAGACCTGATCCAGCAGCCGCTGCGGCAGGCGATCGGCGCCCGACCGACCCTCAAGTATCTCTTCTTTGGCGGCAAGGGCGGCGTCGGCAAGACCGTGATGGCGGGGGCCGCCGCGCTGGGGCTGGCCCGGCAGGGGAGGCGTGTCCTCCTCGTCTCGACCAACCCCGTGCACAGCCTCAGCAGCCTCCTCGGCCAGAATGTCTTCGGCCGGCCTACGCCGGTGGCCGGGGTGGAGTCCCTCTGGGCGCACGAGATCGATACCCGGGACACCATCGAACATTCAAAGCAGGAGATCAAAGAGAAGATCGACTGGTTTCTCAAGTACGCTGAGATCCGGACGAAGGCGGACGCCTTCGTCGAATCGGCCACCATGAACCCGGCGTTTGAGGAATCGGCGATGTTCGAGAGCATGATCGACGTGATCTTCCGGGGTGAGTACGAGGTCTACGTCTTCGATACGGCGCCGACGGCCAACGCCCGCCGGCTGCTGGGGATGTCGGCGGTCTATTCCATGTGGGTGCAGAAGATGGTGCAGAGCCGGGAGGAGGCGCGGTCCCTGCGCCGCCTGCTCTCCTACAGCAAGAAGGAGGAGCAGGATCCACTGCTGGAGTACCTGTTGCGCTTCCGCGACCGCATCGGCGCCGCGAAAGGCCTGCTCACCAACGCCGCCCTCACCGCCTTCTTCTTCGTCACCCTGCCCGAGGCGCTGCCCATCGCGGTCATCCGGCGATTCATCACCTGGTTTCACGAGTTCGGCATCCCCATCGGGGGCGTAGTTGTCAATGGCGTCATCGAGCGCGAGCTCACCGGCCGCGCCACGCCGGAGTTTGTCCTGAACCGAATCGCCATGCAGGAGGCGTACAGCAAGGAAATCGCGCAGGCGTTTCCCGGGATGGTCCGCGCCGTGATTCCCCTCTTCGAGACGGAGGTGCGGGGCGTACCCATGCTGAACCGCGTGGCGCAGCGTCTTTTCGCCTAACGCCTCCGCGCCATGGCCACGCAGACCCTTGAGGCCGTCAACCCCATCGTCGGCCGGACGCAATTCATCGGCCTGTCCCTGCCGCCGGCCTGGCGCATCACCCGGGCGACGGTGATGCCGGACGTGGCCACCACGGTGCGCCAGGGCGAGCGGCAATGGGTGGCCGCCGGGGAGACCCGCCACGTGGTCTTCGACGGGGCGCGCCGGATCCGTCTGGACATGGTCGTCCAGGTGAAACCGGGAGCGTCCCGGCGCCCGCTCCCCCGGCTCGCGGAGACGGTGGCGAACGGGCCGATTGCCGTCGGCGGCCACCCCGGCGTGTTCCAGCTGGGACGTCGGCGGGAAGGCGTGCTGTCGCGCCGACTGGTTCCGACGCTGCGCGTCCGGCATTATTGTGATCGCACACAGCGCACGATCCTGCTGGAACTCTCGGGATCAGTGTTGGTGGAAGAGTTTCGCGCGCTGCTCGAGGCGATGCGCAGCGTGGAATGTCATGACCCTTGACCGCCCTCGGGGCCAGCCCCTCGCCCGCCGATCAGGAGGGCGGCGTCAATGAGCCGCCGCCACACGGCGCGAGCGTCGCTGTCGGCCTGAGGCGACAGGCTTACCTGCAGGTGGGGATCCTGGTTCCGTACGGAGATCTGCCACAGACCTGCGGTGTGCGCGCGGAAGACCTTCCACAGCTCATCGCCCAGCGGCGCGCCGTCCGCCGGCGCCGCAACCACGAAGTCATCCAGTTGCCGCACCGTCCATCCCTGCTCTGCGGGGACCGCGGCCAGGGCCGTTCGACCGATGAATGACGCCGGGGCGGCGATTTCGAGACTCCTGCGGGGACGCCGAACGAACCAGCAGCGCACCACCAGGAGGTCCCGGCGTCCGCGCAGGCGCCAGTAGAGCCAGAGCGGTGGGACCTCGCGGGGTTCCAAGAGGGCGGTCACCGTGAGACGGGTCAGCGGAGGTGCCAGCCCGCGGACATCGATCACAAAGCCTGAGGATCCCAGCCACCGGATGGTGCCCTCGCCACCGGCGACCCGCAGGCCGTCGCGTACCCAGCGCGCCAGCCCGCGGCCCACCCTGCGGTTCATGCTCAGACCGATGAAGTATCCACCGATCAGCAGGACGGAGATGGCGGTGACGAGCCGGGTGGCGAAGTCCTCCATGACCCCTTCCAGCCGGGAGATTCGTCCCCGAGGCCATGGACACCCTGTTGGCAGCGGTCTCCCGCCAGGTGGGCGTGAGAGTGGACTTGCACAGCAGCGATGATCCTCTGGCGTATTACGCCCGTCCAGGGTTCATGACCGACCCACAGGAGTATTCCGACTTGCTGTCCGGTCTGCCCACCGACGTCGGGGCGCTTTGTTCCATCGTGCAGGGTGTCCTGGTCCACCTGTTCTGGTCGGAGCGGTACGGCCTGACGCTTTCAGACGATCGGAAACGGGAAGTCCAGATCAGACCCGTCGCGCGCATGCTGGCTCGCATTCGCGCACTCAGCGACCGTCCCTTGACCGTGGCTCGACCGCCCGAACAGCGACTGGTCGGGAACTGCCGCCATTTCGCCACGCTCTTGTGCGCCGTGCTGCGTCAACAAGGCGTGCCCGCCCGGGCCCGCTGCGGCTTCGCCCGGTATTTTGAACCCGATCACTATGAGGACCACTGGATCTGCGAGTACTGGGCATCGACCGAGCAGCGTTGGGTGGGAGTGGACGCCCAGCTGGACCAGCTTCAGCGCCGGGTGCTCGGCATTCACTTTGACTCGTTGGATGTGCCACCGGATCAGTTCCTGACGGCAGGGAAGGCCTGGCAGATGTGTCGCGCCGGCGCGGCCGATCCGGGCCAGTTTGGTATCCTGGACAAGCGCGGAATTGGGTTCGTGCGCGGCAATCTCGTGCGCGACATGCTCGCGCTCAACAAGATGGAAGTTCTGCCCTGGGATGGCTGGGGGCTGGTGGCCAAACCTGAGGAAGAGGTCTCTCAAGACGAGAGAGAGCTGCTAGACTATCTCGCCACCATCACCCTCGCCGGGAACGAGGGATTCTCGCAGGTCCGCTCTGCGTACGAACAGGACGCCCGAATCCGGGTCCCACCTGGCTGGCCCGCCCGGTGATGGCCAATCACCTGATCGCCGGGTGGGTCACGGCGGACCGGCGAAACGCTTCAGGTCACGCCGCGACGCGGCTGTAGAAGTTGATCAGGTTCCCGTCGGGATCGCGGAAGTAGATTGAACGGTTGCCCCACGGCTGTGTCGTCGGCGGCTTCACCTACTCCACGGCCAGCATCTGCAGCCGAGCGTACTCGCGATCCACATCGTCCACCCGGAACTCCAGCATCACGCTCTGATTGGCGGCAGCGCGCGCGGACCCAGGCGCCAGACGGTCCTGGGCCGCCCGGCTGTAGACGGACAGGATCCCGCCCTCCGTGGCGAACTCCACATAGTCTTCGCCGAACGTCTGAGGCTGAATCTGGAGCACCTCGCGGTAGAAGGCCGTCAGCCGCGCCACGTCTTCGGTCACGATGCACGCGTGCGTCAGTCTCATGGGCGCACTCCCTGAGAGCGCAGAGGCGGGAACCGCCCGCGGCTCCCTGCTCAGTCTACGCGGCCTGGAGGACGGAGACCTGCGGCCGAGTCTGGGCGCGGGCCTTGAGCAGGGCCCGGACGACGAGTTCCATCAGCCCGGTGACCTCGACGCCCAGCCCATAGTGGGCGCTCAGGTCCCGGATCTGCAGGAAGCAGTTCTCGCAGGAGGTGGCCACCAGGGGCGCGCCCGCAGCGCGGATCTGTTCCGCCTTCTTCCGCCCGGCCCGCACGCGCTTCTCCTCCCACTCGGGGAGGGCCACGAGGCCGCCGCCGCCGCCGCAACAGTAGGCTTCGGCCCGGTTGGGGGTCATCTCCCGGAAGTGCTGCACGACCGCGCGCAGGACCGTGCGCGGCTCCTCGAGGAGCCCGCCCTTGCGGCCCAGGTTGCAGGAGTCGTGGTAGGTGACCGGGTCCGAGTTGGCGGACGGATCCAGCGGCAGGCGCCCCTCCCGGACGTACTCGGCGAGCACTTCGACGATGCTGCGCACCCGGAAGGGAAAGTCGCCCCCGAACCAGTTCGGCGCCTCCCACCGCAGCGCGGCATAGGCGTGGCCGCACTCGGTGAGGACGACTTGCCGGACGCCCAGGCGCGTCGCCTCGTCCACGATACGCTTGGCGATCGCCTTGGCTCGCGCGGGATTCCCCAGGAAGACGCCGTAGTTGGAGGCCTCGAACGCGGAGAGGGTCCAGTCCGCTCCGGCAACGTGCAAGATGATCGCCGCCGGCAGGATGGTGTGCGCGCCGGAGAGGGCCACGTAGAGAATGTCCGCGCCCTGCTTGCTCAACGGGATCCGCACGGTCGGATCGCCCAGCCGTTCCCGGGCCTGCTGCTCCAGGTCGGCGACGATCTCCCGGTAGATCTCCTGGAAGGCCTCGACGTTCTCGCCCCGGGCGATCGCGGCATCCGCCAGCTGCACCAGCATCTCCGGCGCTTTGCCCGCGGCTGTCAGCATCGCGCGGGCCGCCCGCATGATCAGCGCCGTGTCCACGCCGAAGGGGCAGTTGATCGCGCAGCGCTGGCAGAGCGTGCAGGAGGCGAAGGCGGTTTCCACCAGGGCATCGAGATCGCCTTCGGTCACGTCCTTCGCGCGCACCCACCAGGGGAAGAGGCGTCCCAGGGGATCGTGCCTCCGCCGATAGAACCGGCGGACGGCCTCGCTCCGGGCCGTGGGCGCATCGGCCGTCTCGCCCGTCGATGCGAAGACGTGGCAGGACTCCGCGCAGATGCCGCAGCGCGCGCAGACCTCCAGCGCCGCGGTCAGACGGCGGTCCAGCACCCTCTCCAAGGCGGCGAGCCCGGCCTGAACCAACTCACTCATGCGACTGCCCCCAGCCGATCACGCCCCGGCGCCCGAAGGCTAGGCCGAAAAAGTAACGTGAGAAGAAGTAGTAGAAACAGTGCCGGATCTTGCCGAAGGGGATGTAGGCCAGCGTGGCCGCGGCCAGCCCATAGAAGAGCGCCCGGGCGCCGGGCAGCGCCCAGGCGGATGCCGCCGCGACCAGGAACGCGCTCACCAGGCCCACGGAGAAGAAGTCGTCGGGCGTGCTCAACCGGCGCAGGCGCGGCTCCGCGATCCGGGCGGCCAGCCCGACGACGCCGGCCAGCGCCCCGACCGCGGCCAGCACCGCTACAGCGCCGCCGATCGCCGGTGGGACGAAGGCCTGCCAGGGAATCAACAGGAGCATCAGAAATCCTGCGGCAATGCCGGCGTGGAAGATGATGCCCCGCAGATACGCCCAGAGGTGGCGGCGCGTGCTCTCCTTCGCCCAGGGCATCATGCCCCAGGTGAACGCGGAGAGAACGGCGCGCGCCGGCGAGGCGATCGCCTGCGACCGGTCCGGGCCGTTGGGCCGGGCCAGCAGCACCGCGGCGTGCCGTCCCAGTCCCGCGACGGTCACGGCGAGTGCCGCCACAAGCAGCCAGCTCCAGAGATCCATCACTTCACCCGCCGCACCGCGAAGCGGATGATCCTCTCCTCTTTCCCGATAGAGACGAGCTCGTTGCCAGTGCTGCGGCACCAGGCCGGGATGTCGGCCAGAACACCCGGGTCCGTGGCCGTGGCCTCAATGACATCGCCGACCTGCACCGTCTTGATCGCCTGCGCCAGCTTGACCACTGGGATCGGGCAGAGCAGGCCCTTGAGGTCCAGCGCCAGCGCGGTCTTGGTCGCTTCCATCGCACCCACTCCTTCAGATGAACAGCGTCGCCTTGGACTGCGCGGCTTCCTCCAGCATCGTCGCCACGCCCGCCACGCCCTGCACCATGTCGATGAGGCCCTCGCGGTCGATCTCCATGACGTCCATGCTCATCTGGCAGGCCAGCATTCGCACGCCCAGGTCAGCAGCCAGCGCGCGGAGCTCACTCAGCGGCGTGACGTTGCGACTCTGCATCATGCGCTTGAACATCCAGCGGCCGGCGCCGCCGAAGTTCATCTTGCTCGGTCCCACGCCCTCGACGTCGTGCAGGAACGCGCCGAGCATCCGGCCCATCAGGCTCCGCCCCGTCCGCGTGGTCTTCTTGATCGCCTGCAGCCCCCAGAAGGTGAAGAACATCGTCACATCCATCCCGGAGGCTGCGGCGCCCGTGGCAATGTTGAAGGCGGCGAACAGCTTGTCCAGTTCACCGCTGAAGACGATCATCGTCAGCTTGTTCTTCGTGGCCGGCCCATCCCGGGAGGCCACATCCACCTGCGTCGCCACCGCAGCCATCTCCCTCACCTCACCGGCGGTCACGCCCGCCTGCAAACTTCGATACTCCCTCCAGTATCCACGTCAAGCGTAGTTCCGGCCGCGATCCCGGCCAATCAGGCACCGGCACGATATTCGATCAAGCCCTCGCCCGATGGCGGACTGGCCCACCGTGACCATACGCTAGGGGGTAGGGTGTGCGCCCAGAGGCCGGGCGGCGCACCCCTGGAGGAATCAGCCATGGTCGCCAGTCCGCAACTCGACAGATCGGTTACCGAGGCCGCCGTGCGCCGCCTGCGCCGCGTGGAAGGCCAGGTGAAGGGCGTCCAGCGCATGCTGGAAGAGGAACGCGATTGCGCCGAGATCATCCAGCAGATTGCGGCGGCGCGGGCCGCCCTGGATCGGGTGGCCGTGGACCTGATCTCCACCGGACTGGAGCAGTGCCTCCGGCTCCAGTTGCGCGGCAAATCCGCCGCCAAGAACACCCTGCTGAAGCTCCAGAAGACCTTCCTGATGCTCCGCTAGGCACCTGGCCCGCACGCGGCCAGGCTGGTCTCCTAGTCCGAGGGGACTAGCGCCAATCAGCCGCAAGTCCGATACCCGCCGGGAGTATCGCCCCTTCTAGCATCAGCCCGAGGAACCGGTGTGCGTGTCCTGACTCTACTCGCCGCAAGCAGCATCCTGGTCCTGCTCCTTTTCGGACCCACCCTCTCCTTGGCGCGGGCGCCGGCCGCCTCCCCGAGCTCGTGTGTGTGCCATACCAGCCGGGCCAGACTGGAACTGCTGGTCAAGCCGCTCCCGCCGGCGCCGGCCGAGGGAGAGGGGTGAGCTGCGCCCCTGCCTCCGTCAGGGGCGCCCTACGAGCGGAAGCCGGTTGACCCCAAGTTCCCCCAGACCACGCACGGGCAGGCCGGGTGTGAGACCTGCCACCGCGGTCAGCCCCGCGCCGCAGATGCTAGCACGGCGCACCAGGGATTGATCGCCCGTCCCAGCGATGATCCCCTGCGGGCCTGCGGCACGTGCCACGCCGATATCGCGCGGCCGTTTGTGAAGACACTGCATTACACGACGCGGGGATTCGAGCTGGGCTGCGCGCGCTCACCGGCGCGGTCCGCTGGGCGGCGGCGAAACCCGCCTACCAGGCCGCCTGTCACTCCTGCCACGCCACCTGCGGTGACTGCCACGTCAGCAAGCCGCCCTACCGGCCGGCGCCGCCGACGGTGCTGGGGGGTCTCTTGCGCGGCCACCAGTTCGTGCGCACCCCGCCGATGGGCGACACCTGCAGCGGGTGTCACGGCGGCCGGGTGGCCGCGGAGTACACCGGGCAGTACGAGGGACTCCCCGCGGACGTGCACTTCGCGAAGGCCAAGATGACCTGCACCGACTGCCGCGCCGCGGCGCAACTGCACACGGAGGGCGGCCCGGCGCCCAACCGCTTTGCCGTGATGGGACGGGTACGGCCTCTGCAGGACCTCGACCCGAACGACTCGCAGGCCAACGGCTGGGTGGTCACAGCGCCACCGGCCCCAATCCGATGAAGGAGGGAAGAGCGATGCGTAAGCTGGTTCTGGCTCTGGTCGTTGCAGTGGCGCTCGGCGCGGCGGTTCCGGCGCTGGGTCAGGCCCCCGCCGTTCAGGAAGCGGTCTTCGGCTACCTTGCCAGGATCCCGAACGACTACAACGTCATCGCCGCCGCGAGCCTGAAGACGCGGCTGGACGCAGGAGAGAAGATCTTCCTGCTGGACGTACGGGAGCCGAACGAGTTCGCCGACGGGCGGATCCCCGGCGCTGTCAACATCCCGATCCGTCTGATCGGGCAAAATATGGACAAGCTTCCGGCAAGGACGCCGCCATCGTCGTCGTCTGCGGCTCAGCAGTCCGGGCGGCCTATGTCACGATGGCCCTGTCGCTGGTCGGCTACTCCAACGTGAAAGACATGGGCGGCGGGATGACCGCCTGGAAGGCCGCCAACTTCCCGGTCGAGAAGTAGCCCGGGGTAGCGCCCGACGGCGGGGAGGCCAGGCGAGCGGCCTCCCCGCTCGCTTTGCTCATCGGGTCGAGACCCGATCCCCATCAGGCGGAGGGACTACCCGGAAATCGAGACCCAGCCTGCTATCTGACCCGCGAGCCCCGTGCCATCGTGAGAATGGTGACGTACGCCTGACCCTGGGGGGGAAGCCGCCTGCGCCTGCACCTGAAGATCACGCTGTGGGTCGTGGCCATCTTCATCATCGTCGGCGGCTTCTCCATTTACGCCCTGGTCTTGTTCCAGCGCGCAGCCACGCTGCAGCAGTTCGAAGCCATGGGCAAGACCCTCACCGGCACCATCCTGCACAGCCTGACCACCACGATGATCAACAACAATCCCGCCGAGATGAAACAGATCATCGGACACATCGAGCAGGCGCCGGGGATCAACCGGGTGCGCATCTACGCGCCGGACGGGCGCGTCTGGGCATCCTCGCGGGCAGACGACGTGGGGGTGCTGCAGCCCTCCTCACTGCTCGCCCGCGTGATCGCCAGAGGGGAGCCGGCGACCGAGGAGCGGCCGGAGGCGGGCGAGTTGCTGGTCTTCACCCCGATCCCCAACCGCGTCGAGTGCCAGGCCTGTCACACCGCCCAGCAACCCGTGCTGGGCGCCATCGGGGTCGCGCTGGGCACCGGGCAGGTCGCCGCGCACCTGCGCTCCACGGCCAAGCTGCTCGCGGGGCTGGTGGGGTTCACCTTCCTGCTGGCGCTGGGCACGCTGAGCGTCGTGCTGGGGCGCTTCGTCCTCGACCCGCTCTCGGCCATCGTGGAGACGGTGCGTGAGATCTCACGCGGGAACTACCGGGCGCGGGCCTCGGTCCCCACCGGCGACGAACTGGGCATCCTCGCCGCCGCCTTCAACGATATGAGCGCCCGCATTGAGAGCTACACCACGGCGCTGAGCGAGCAGATCAGCGACCTCAGCCGCCGCCTCTCCACCCTCACCGTCTTCAGCCGGACAATGACCGAGGCGGCCGACCTCACCTCTGCCCTGGCGGAGGCCGCCCAGGCCATGCGCGAGGTCGTGCGCGCCGACGCCTGCGTGGTCTACGGACGAACAAACGGCGCCCCTGCCGCGATGGCCGGCGCGGGCGAGACCGCGCTGATCGACGCCTGGGGAGCGGGCGTGGTCGAGACCCTGGCCGGGCAGCCGGTCTCCAGCCCGCGGGGACCGGCGGAGGCGCAGCGGACCATCGCCGAGGCCGGGGCCATGCTGGCCGTGCCGCTGCGCACGCACGAGCGGGAACTGGGCGGGATGATCGTCGCGCGCAGTGAAGGCCAGCCCTTCGAACGATCCGACCTGGTCCTGCTGCAGACGGTGGCGAACCAGCTGGCCATCGCGATCGAGAACGTGCGCCTCTTCGGTGAGGTCCGCGAGAAGGAGCAGCTACGGGGCGAACTGCTCAGCCGGCTCATCTCCGCCCACGAGGACGAGCGCTTCCGCATCGCCCGCGAGCTCCACGACGAGGTCAGCCAGTCGCTCACTGGACTGATGATGCGCCTCAATGCCGCCGAGGCGGCCCTGCCCCGGGGGCCGGGGGAGGCGCAGGCGGTCCTGGGCGGGATCCGCAGTGTGGCCGAGGCCACGCTGGAGGAGGTCCGCAAGATCGTCTTCGACCTGCGGCCCACCCTCCTCGACGACCTGGGGTTGATCCCGGCGGTCCGGCACTATGCCAAGAACCTGCTGGAACCGGGGGTGATGGTGCGCTTCCAGGCCGGCGGCTTCGGACAGCAGCGCCTGCCCCGGGCGATCGAGACCACGGTCTTCCGCATCGCGCAGGAGGCCGTGACCAACATCGCGCGGCACGCGCACGCCCACAACGTCTCGATCTCGCTGGAACTCGTCGATGGACGGGTCCGCCTCTCGGTGACCGATGACGGCGTCGGCTTCGATGTCAGCGCGGCGCGGCGCGATCCCACCCGGCGGCGCCTGGGGATCACCGGTATGGAGGAGCGGGTGACGTTGCTGGGTGGCACCCTGCAGATCACGTCGCGACCGGGACATGGATCTGCGGTGGTGGTGGAGGTCCCCGTGAGCATGGTCGCCGCGGCCGGGGGTGTGTAGCGTGGCCGCCCTGCGCATCCTGATCGTCGACGACCACACCCTGGTCCGGGCGGGGATCCGCGCGCTCCTGCTGGCCGCCCCGGCCGTGGAGGTCGTCGGCGAGGCCGAGGACGGGCTGGACGCGCTGGACCAGGTCCGCACCCTGCGTCCGGACGTGGTGCTCATGGACGTGGCGATGCCGCGCCTGGGCGGCGTCGAGGCAACCCGGCGGATCAAGGAAGAGTTCCCCGAGGTGCAGATCCTGGCGCTGACCGTCCACGACAATGAGGAGTACCTGTTCCAGATGCTGCGGGCCGGGGCCTGCGGCTACGTCCTCAAGAAGGCCAAACCGGCGGAACTTGTGGACGCCATCGATGCCGCCGCGCGTGGCGAAACCTTCCTGTATCCCTCGATGGCCACGGCGCTGGTCTCCGACTACCTGCGTCGGGTCGAGGCGGGCGAGGAGGCCGGAACCTACGACGAGCTCACCACGCGCGAGCGGGAGATCCTCAAACTCGTCGCCGAAGGGTACACCAGCGCGGAGATCGGGGAGATCCTGCACCTTTCCGTGAAGACGGTGCAGGCCCACCGCCAGCACATCATGGAGAAGCTCGACCTGCACCGCCCGGCGCAGTTGATCAAGTACGCGATCCGCAAGGGGCTGGTCGAAGCGGATTCCTAGACCGAGTACCGGGCTGTCGGTCGCAGCCGGCCTGCGAAGTCCAGCGGGACGGCGAGAAAGAGGAGGATCAGAAAGGAGGATCAGCGATGGGACAGATGGGACGGCAAGTGGTCGAACTGAACGTCGATGAACTGATCGCTCAGCTCAAGAAGGCCTACCTGGACGAACTGCTGGCCTTCTACTCCTACTGGATCACCGCGCAGGTCGCGGAGGGATTCCACGGGGAAGAGCTGACCGAGCACTTCTCTGAAGAGGCCAAGGACGAACTGGGCCACGCCCAGGCTCTGGCCCAGCGCATCATCGAGCTGGGCGGGGATCCTGTCGTCCATCCCCGGGAGTGGGAGGCCGGGGCCAACGCACCCTGGACAGCCCCCCGGAGGGAATGGGGCGACGCCGAAGGCATGGTGGAGGACCAGATCAAGGCGGAGCGCGGGGCGATCGAGGCTTACAGCCGTCTGGCCAAAATGACTTTCGGCAAGGACCCGGTCACCTACGCGCTGGCGTCGGACCTGCTCAAGGACGAGGTCGGTCACGAGGAGTTCCTGGAGAACCTGGTGGCCGGAAAGGGACGCGGCTAGTCCCCAGGCATCCGGCGCCACTGACATCGCTCTGCGGCGCATGCGTCTCTGGTGACTTGTTGTTTCCCTAAGCCAATAGGAAACTGAACGGGGAGTCCGTGGGGTGACGGCGGCGATGCTCCGCATCGCCGCGCTGGCGACGGCTCACCACCGTCGCCCGGGGGGAGGCGCCACCCATGCGGTTCGAAGAACACTTCGCCGGGGGCCGAACGCACCTGGCCTGGCACGTCTTCCCCGGGTTCAGCCCCGATCCCATCACCCCCCTCGCCCGTCCCGATGCGCCCGACGGCGATGGGTGGGTCGGCAGGGTGACCAACCAGAGCCTGGGCGGCTTCGCCAGTCTGGCCTACGCCGGGGATGCCGGCCTGGCCGACTACACCCTCGAGGCCTGGATCTTCGTGGACGTCACCGCGGAGGAGCGCAGTCCGCTGCAGGGTCTGGCCGTCCGCGTCGACCCCGCGGGCCAGCGCTTCTACCGCCTGGCCGCGCAATTCGGAGCCACCCCGCGGCTCACCCTGGCCTACGTGGGGCGGGATGTGCACAACTTCCCGATCTACCTTGAGGAATGGGGCGCCGGCGACCTGCCCGGCGGGATTCCCGCGCAGAGCGGGTGGCAGCACGTGCTGCTCCGCGTGGCCAACGAGGTGCTGCAGGTCCGCTGGAACGGCCGGGACCTCCCGCGCGGTCTGATCCGCGACGCCCGGATTCCGGCCGGCTATTTCGGGGTCTACACGAACTTCGTCGGCGGTGAGCAGGTCACCCAGACGCTGGTGGACGCCGTCGTCGTGCGCACGGCCGGATGAGCCTGCCGTCCGCAGTTCCCGACATTCGCCGCGCCCGCCACGTTCGGCAGAAAATCCCGTGAGGCTCTACGGTCTGCGTATGATGCCGGGGCGCTGGTGGCCTGCGACGTGGTCTGGGCCGAGGTCCGCGCCCATTTCCCTGACGACGAGCGTTTCCGCGGGGCCATCCAGTTGCTGGGGATCCGGCTTGACCCGATCAGCGAAGAGTCTGCGGCGGTCGCGGGGAGGTTGTGGCGGCAGAGCCGCAGGGAATCGCGGGTTCCCCGCGAGAGGGTGATCGCCGATTTCCTGATCGGCGCCCACGCTCTGTTGCAGGCGGACGTGCTCCTGACCCGCGATCGCGGCTTCTACCGGAGGTACTTCACCAACCTCCGGCTGATCGATCCCGCCGCGGCCTGAACGCGCACCGCCACGCGGCCGGACCGGTCAGCAGATACGCGGCAGCTGCTCGCCGCTCAGCATGTCCACGACCCGCGACGCGCCGATCGCCGTGGTCATCGTGACGAGCCCTCCAGGGCGGGCATGCTCCACGCGGCCGATCGGCCGCGCGTCCGCGCCCGGCGGCGTGCCCCGCAGGATTCCCAGCGCCCGCTCGGCGTCCTGCGGCGCCACGAACGCGACGAAGCGCCCCTCGTTGGCCACGTAGAGGGGATCCAGGCCCAGGATCTCGCAGGCGCCCTGCACGTCCGGACGCACGGGGATGGCGCGCTCGTCCAGGTCCACATGCACCCCGGCCGCGCCCGCGATCTCGATGACCGCGCTGGCCAGGCCGCCCCGGGTCAGGTCGCGGAGGCAGTGCACGTCGATGCCGGCGTCCAGTAGCGCCAGCACCGGTTCCGCCAGCGGCGCGCAGTCCGACTCGATGGCGCTCTCGAAGGCCAGCCCCTCCCGCGCCGCCATGATGGCCATGCCGTGGCGCCCGATATCCCCGTTGAGCAGCACGACGTCGCCGGGGTGCACTCGCTCGGGAGTGACCACCACCCCCGGGGGCACGATGCCGAGACCGGCGGTGTTCACGAAGAGCCCGTCCCCTTTGCCCTTGTCCACGACCTTGGTGTCGCCGGTCACGACCGCCACTCCGGCGGCGGCCGCCGCGGTCTGCATGGAGCGCACGACCTGCCACAGCGTCTCCATGGGGAGCCCCTCTTCCAGGATGAACCCGGCGGTCAGGAAGAGCGGACGCGCCCCGCACATGGCCAGGTCGTTCACCGTGCCGTTCACGGCCAGGGTGCCGATATCGCCCCCGGGGAAGAAGAGCGGCCGGACCACGTAGGAGTCTGTGGTCAGCGCGACCCTCATCCCGTTGAGGTCGAAGATCGCTCCGTCATGACGCGCCCCGAGCATCGGGTTCTGGAAGGCGGACAGGAACATCTTCTCGATCAGGGTGTGCATCAACTTGCCGCCGCCC
>Ga0073934_10005023_pt1 | contig 21170 bp, 16 predicted proteins | sample LarsenN4metaG_FD_76834 | JGI IMG/M metagenome (GOLD analysis project Ga0073934, IMG submission 76834) | Hot spring sediment bacterial and archeal communities from British Columbia, Canada, to study Microbial Dark Matter (Phase II) - Larsen... ...
CCTACCCTTCGCCGGATGCCGGGGAGACCGTCCCTACAGAAAAATTCATGACGCAATTACGAGGGTCTGCCCCCAGCCATTATGCATCCGGTAACTTCTCCCGGTCAATGGTTTTTATTCACCGTCGAGATAAATACCCCGGTTGATTGCAGAGGAGCGCATAGCCCTGTCGTTCTTTCCAGAGGAAAAAACTTACTTCTCCTTGAAGCTCTAACATTAACGGGGTTTTGGTAATCACCAGGACCTGTTGGGGGGACTGGAGCCAATCCTTCAGCGCTTCTTTATTCCTAACCCGTATAAAAGGACGCCGAGAGTAAAAGACGATGCTGGGATTTTCGATTTTTCCGTAGATGATGAGTTTTCCTTCAGGAAGCATCCGATCCCCGACAATCTGAGCTAAATCATGTAAGGCGGCTTGAAAGTAAGCGTTTACAGGAGGGACAATTTTCGTGAGGGCGATAAAGTTCATAAGGACCATCGTGATCAGGAGGAGGATAAAACTTGCACGTTTGAACCTGGGTAGCGTAAGGGCCCCGCCTAATCCGCCCATCAGAAAGCTTCCGGCTAAGAGCCAGCAACCTGCCCGAACGTCCAGGGATTCAATAAACCGTCCGGGATATTGGACGGCAAGTTTGCCCAAGATAAAAGGAGTGGCCGCCGCCGTAAGGGTTAAAAGAAGGGTTAAGAGTGCTAGAATTAGGCGAGATATCTTCATTCCCCGGAGATCTGTCCATCCGTTCGAGAGGTAATCGGACCACCATTTCCCTACGAGGATGGCCATGGCGGGAAAGAGGGGCAATACGTAGTTGGGGAGCTTGGTTTTGGCAAAGGAGAAGAACCCTAGGACGGTGAAAAACCATATCGAAACGAAGTACAAGAGGGGTAGCCCCGTTGCGGACGGGTCCTGAGGGTTATCCTCAAGCCCGCGAACGAAAGCCCGGTCTCTACGTCCGCGCCTTCGAACCGAAAGCGTCCGAGCTAACGCATGGGGCACGAACGCGCTCCAGGGAAAAAACCCCACCAGGATGATGCCCAGGTAGTAATACACAGGACCTCTGTGCCCCCGATCTACGGCCAGGTATCGGGTGATATTATGGTAGATAAAAAAGCTATTAATATATTCCCAACCGTTGGCCGCTATTTCTAGGGCGTACCAGGGTCCGGCTACGGCCAAGAAAAGGAGACTTCCGGAGAAAATCCTGGCTTCCTTAAGAACCTGCCGCCAGGTGCCCATGGCTATGGTAAAGGGAACAATGGCCATCAAGGGAATCACAAATCCTATGGGACCTTTGGTAAGGGTCGCCAGGGCCATGAACACATAGCTGCCCCAATACCCCCCTCTCTGGAGAGAGGTCGGCGCATTGACGTCGCTCCGACTTTGATAGCCCAGGAAGAAGCTATATAGAGCGGCAGCGATGAAAAAACAGAGGGTCATATCTGTAACCGCCACATGGGATAAGTAGTACATTTCTAGACAAGTGGAGAGGATCAAAGCGCTCAAAAGCGCCGTTCGGCGATCGAGCGTCCGCTTAACAAAGTAAAAGGTCATCACCACCAGGGCTACGGCCATGGTGGGCGACCAAAAGCGGGCGCCCAGCTCATTAATGCCAAAGAGCTTATAGGATAGGGCCATCATCCAGTAAAATAGGATGGGTTTATCGTAGCGGTTCGAATAATTGTAATGGGGGGTAATCCAGTCCCCAGTTTCCATCATCTCACGCGTGGCTTCGGAGAATACGGCCTCGTCGACATCGAAAAGGGTAAAACCGGTCAGCCCGTAGAAAAAGAGAAATCCGGAGAATAGAACGAGCCCCAGAATTAGAACGTAAGTTTTAGGATTCTGGAGTTTTTTGAGGAAAGAGGTATAAAGATTCATAAGGTTCTCTCCTTGCCCGGGTTCTAAAAAATATCGAACATAGCCTTTTCCCACCCACCATCCCAAGATTATTCCGGCGTACACGTCTGAGGCGAAATGCCGCTCCAGATAGATCCTTGAGAGGCTGATTAGAAATGCGAAGGCATAGAACAGGGGTCTCCATTCCGGATAGAAGGCCGCTAAGACAACTGCTAAGGCGAAGGAGCTTAGGGCATGCCCGGAGGGAAAAGAACCGAAACTCCCGGACATGTCCTGTAAGGTCGGGCCCATAAGAAGACGCCTGAGGCTAATGTCAGGGCGGGCTCGCCTCACGACCTGTTTAAGGCCCTGGGTGACTATGCCACTCCCCAGAAGGGTATAGAGCCCGGCTTTTCCTAGTTTTTTCAAGCGCTCTACCTTATAAACATATCCCTGGACTAAAAGTAACAAGAAGAACGCTACTTGAGTGCTTCCATCCCCTAGATCCGTCACATACTTCAGAATCCAGAGCTCTTTGGTTTTCCGGCTCGTATGCACAAATTCTCGAATGGGAGAATCCGCCATGAGTAGAAAGATAAAAATACCTAAAATAATGAAGAAGCGCAGATATTTTTTATTCTTGCCCATACCTAACCAGGTATCCCGGAAAGATTTAGAGAGCTTGGCTTTCATAAAATAGTATTAAAACCCATATAATCTGTATATTGTCAAGAAAATTTAGTATTTTTATTAATCTATTAGAATATCTTGATAAATAAAGAGAACGACGCCTGCAGGTGGGGAGGGGTAAAGGGGTCGGGGGTTATACCGCATTAATTAGCCGAGGGCGGGGTTCACCCCCGCCGTTAGTCGGCCATGGCATCCTTTCTAACTAGAAAGGCATTACTCAGCTCAGGGAAGTCAGGGATTGAGCTCTGGAGAGGGAAGCTCTCCGAGGGAGATGTCCGGTTGGAAGATCCGGTGTTAAGGGGGAGGGTCGGTAAATTTTCACGCTTAGCCTCTAAATATCCAGAATAATCTTTGCCTGCCATCCTTCAGGAGTTTCTTTGACCTCGAACTGATGGGGGTGACGGCCTTTACATCGACACGAAGGTCGTGTTTTTCAGGGTCTAGGGTCTCCCCGGAGGCTTCAGCCCGAAGTTTAAAGGATCCATCCGTTTTCTCGATATGAATTTCCTCCACGCGAAGAAGAAGCCTTTGGGCATCTTTGTAGTAAATGAGCTCCTGTAAAAAATTAAACAGCAGTAGGTCTACAGCCTCCCCTTCCAGCTCCATCTGTCGCCTCTCCTGCGCCGCGATGGTATTCAGGTCGTCGACCATGACGTTCATGGTCGCCTCCGCTGCGGCCCTAAAAAGTTCTTCTAAAGTCGGTCCCCAGGCTTCGAAGGCTACATCCGCTATAGCTACGTCTTCTAAATATCGGTAAGGCATAGTTTATCTCCCCTAACTCACGGTCCATCAGGTTAGTATAAGGAATTTCGGCCTTATCGAAAAAGTTCTTGACTTGTCTGCACGTTTCTTATATTAAAACAACAACCTGGGCTTTGTCAAGATTAAGAAAATCCGAATTTCGCAAGGACAGACCATGCTTTGTCAGCTTGGCGGATGGATATTAATTCTCACGGGTTTCCTCTTCGGCCTGCTCACCGGAGCTAAGGTCTGGAGTTCCCTACCTTCTGGCTTGCAGGGCATCGGGGTCCTGATCGTAGCCTCCGTGTGGATAGTTGGGATCGTCCTGAGAAGGATGGCCGGGACGACCCCTTGCGGGAAAAAACGGGGTCGTCCGGATGAATACCTGGAGAGTTTAGCCGAGCATAAGCGGACGGAAGAGACTTTGCGGATGCTGGAAAAAGCCATCGAAACCATGCAACTCGGGGTTACGATTACCGATATGGAAAGGAAGATTCTTTACACAAATCCGGCAGAGGCGGCCATGCATGGCTATCAGGTGGAGGAGTTGATCGGCAAAGATTCCAGAATTTTTGCCCTTCCCGGGTCCCAGAAACCCATGGCGTTGGAACAGATCAAAGAGATAAAGAGTTGGAGGCGGGAGGGCGTTAATATCCGGAAAGATGGGAGCAGCTTTCCGGCCCAGTTGATATCCGATGTGGTTCGAAACGCTGAAGGGGATCCTATTGCCATCGTTACGATTTGCGAGGATGTCTCCGAGCGTAAAAAAGCCGAGCGCGAGCTCCTTCAGGCCAAGGAGGCCGCCGAAATCGCTAACCAGATCAAATCGGAGTTTTTAGCTACCATAAGCCACGAGATTAGAACCCCGATGAACGGCGTCATGGGGATGACGGAGTTACTCTTGGAGACGCCCCTGACTCCCGAGCAGCGTGAGTTTGTGGAAATCATCCAGCTTAGCGGTGAGACCCTGTTGACCCTGATCAATGACATCCTGGATTTTTCTAAGATTGAGTCCGGTAAATTGGAACTGGAGGAACGGCCTTTTGAATTAAAAACTTGCATTGAGGATACCTTCCATTTACTGGCTTCAAAGGCCTCGGAGAAGGGACTGGAACTGCGCTATGTCATGGATCCGCAGTTACCTGCTTTCATCATAGGGGATGTGACCCGGTTGCGACAGATTCTCGTAAACCTGGTCAGCAACGCTATAAAGTTCACGGAGGAAGGGGGCGTTTATGTGGAAGTTAAAAGGCTCGAGGACCGAGGCGCGCAGGGTGCAGAACATGAAAAAATGGAGGCGCTTTCCTCTTCGATCCTCGCTTCTCGCTCTTTTATACAGTTGCAGTTCTCCGTCAAAGATACCGGCATTGGAATTCCAGCGGATAAGATGGATCGTCTGTTCAAGCCCTTCTCGCAGGTAGATTCTTCCACGACGCGCAAATATGGTGGGACCGGCTTAGGCCTGGCCATTTGCACCCGACTGGTTCAGTTGATGGGAGGAAGGATCTGGGTGGAGAGTACCGAAGGGCAGGGCTCTACGTTCTTTTTTACTGTTCGAACCGCGGCGGAAGCCGCGGTTCCCAACCCCTCGCTCCCCTCGATGGGTTCTGAGGCAAGGCCCAAGCCTGACCGAAAGTTAGCCGAACGTCGGCCTTTAAAGATCTTACTGGCAGAAGATAATGTCATCAACCAAAACCTGGCCCTTCATATTTTTCAAATGCTGGGCTATTCCGTGGACGTTGTGGGGGACGGATTAGAAGTGCTGGATGCCCTCAAGAAACGATCCTATGATCTGGTATTTATGGATCTCCAGATGCCCGAAATGGACGGCCTGGAGGCCGCTCGCCACATCGTGAAGAGCTGGCCAGAGGATCGGCGCCCTAAAATCATCGCGATGACCGCCAACGCCATGCCAGGAGACAGGGAGAGGTGTCTGGAGGTGGGGATGGATGATTATCTCAGCAAGCCCGTTCGCATGGAAGAAATCCAGCGGGTGTTGATGCAGTGGGGGTCAGCCACCCCGGCGAGAAAGGGAGGGGAAGTAGCGCTCGAAATCCCATCGGATTCTCTGGTTAATTTGAATCGCATCGCAGAGCTAAAAGGCCTGGGTAAAAATCTCTTAGCCGAGTTGATCCATTTATTTTTAAAAGACTCCCCTCCCCTTATCCACCGAATAAAGCAGTTTGCCCAGCAGGGAGACAGCCTAAACATGGCGAACGCAGCCCATGCCCTCAAGGGTATCAGCTTAAACTTGGGGGTAATGGGCCTTGCGGATATTTGCGAGAAAATTGAAACCAACGGAAGAAATAAGGACCGCTCCCACCTGGATTTCTTCCTGGCGCAGTTGGAGAGGGTTCACGAACAGAGCTGCTTGAAACTTAAGCAGCTCCTGTAGGGATACCTTATCCTTTCACATTCCCGATGGGGGTAAACCGAACCACCCTCCGACTAATTCCCGCCCGTTCCGTGGCTTCGATGACCTGATCCACGTTCTTATAAGCCCCCCCGGCTTCTTCAGCCAGTCCCGCCAGGGAAACGCTCCGCACATAAATTCCACGTTGGAGGAGCTCTTCTTGAAGCTTCTTGCCTTGAAATTGCTTCTTGGCTTTAACCCGGCTCATGACCCGACCGCTCCCGTGGGCCGTGCTGAAAAAGGTCTGCACCCCGGTTTCTACTCCCGCCAGCAGATAGGATCCGGTCTCCATGCTTCCCCCAATGATCACAGGCTGTCCGGTCTTTTTATACCTGTCCGGAATCCCCTCCATGCCGGGTCCAAAAGCCCGGGTCGCTCCTTTCCGATGAACCAACAGCTTCCGCGGTTGCCCATCGATTTCATACTGCTCTAGCTTAGCGGTATTATGGGCTACATCGTAAACCATGTGCATCCCTAAATCTTCAGGGCTTCGATGGAACACATCGGAAAAAACCTCCCGGATCCGATGGAGGATCACCTGCCGGTTCGCAAAGGAGAGGTTAATGGCACATTTCATGGCCGCAAAGTAATCCTGTCCCTCCGGCGAGTGGAAAGGTGCGCAGGCCAGCTCCCGATCCAGGATCTTAATCTTGTATTTGCTTTCCATGACCTTTAGAAAGGTCTGAAGATAATCTGTAGCTACCTGGTGGCCAAATCCTCGGCTTCCACAGTGGAACATGACCACAACTTGGTTGGGGAGGGTGATCCCAAAGGCTTTGGCAAGTTCGGGATCAAAGATGTTTTCAGGCTTAGCCACCTGAATCTCCAGATAATGGTTTCCGGAACCCAGGGTGCCCACCTGATCCTTCCCGCGCTCGATAGCTTTTTTGCTAATCTTAGAGGCATCCGCCCCCTGGATACACCCTTCCTCTTCGGTCCGAACTAAATCTTCCTCCCACCCCAGTTTATTTTTTATACACCACCTGGCGCCCGTTTCGACCAAGTTGAGGAACTCATTCTGAGAGAGTTTGATGAAGCCTGAGCACCCAACTCCGGCTGGAACCCGTTTAAAGAGGTTATCTACCAGTTGCTGCAGATGCGGCTTCACGTCTTCATAGGTCAGGTTCGTGAGCACCAGCCGCATACCACAATTTATATCGAAGCCGATTCCACCCGGTGAGATAACCCCCGTCTCGGTCTCCATGGCCGCAACGCCTCCGATGGGGAAGCCGTAACCCCAGTGGGCATCCGGCATGCAGTAAGCATATTTGACAATCCCGGGTAGGGTGGCGACATTGGTAATCTGATTAAAGACGCCGTCGTCCATGGTCGCTAAGAGTTCTTCCGTGGCGTAAATCCGGGCAGGAACCCGCATCCCTTCTTTATAAGAAGGGGGGATCTCCCAGAGAGTATCCGAAATTTTTCGAACCAAATCGGGAATGGCCATACTTTATACCTCCTTTTCCCTTTCACAAATTTTCAGGTTTTTCTATCTTATATAATATAAGTTAAGTGAGACCGGGTAAAGACCTTTTCGAGGCGTGCCCTAAAAAATTTAAATTTGGAGGCTGCCCTCTTCCTTTGGCTTTATCGCAAGAGGGTCGCCGGATCATAAAGGAGCTAAAATGAGTCGTAACCAATATGCCTGGCTGATGCTAGGGAGTTTAGTCTTCAGTCTGATAGGCGGAGCTATATCCAGTCGATTTTTCATAGGAGCCTCCGCGTCCGCTCAGAAAATCTCCCAGTGGGAGAAGGTTATCGCCGCGGAAGATTTCCTCCTCCTGGATAAGAACGGGAATCCGCACGCCAGGCTCGGTCTATTAGAAAAGGACCAACCGGGCCTCTACTTGAAAGACTTCAACGATAAGGTGAGAGCCGTCCTTGTCCTATCAGAAGCCGGAAGCCCAAGCCTGTCGCTCCTGGACAAGGACGGCACCCCCCGGGCAAGGCTTAGTCTATCGGATGAAGGAGAGCCAGGCCTGTCCCTCCTGGACCAGAATGGGAAAGTTATCTGGTCTACGGAACGCGCTCGAAAATGATCGTAGATCTACTACTTTGTAAAGCGGGTTGTGTGGGATTTTCTCCCCTCCCCCCGGCCCCTCTCCCACCGCGTGGGAGAGGGGCCGGGGGGAGGGGAGAACTGTGAAGTCAAAACTAAGCCAACAAGGTAGTACCCCCTACCTATGGACGTTTTGCTCGATCCCTTCTTCCGTAAGGATACCGGTTATCAGCTCCAAAGGGGTGATGTCAAAGTAAAGGTTCTTGATCGTTACGTTAGGAAGAGATTCCTCAAAGATTTCACGGGGATCCTGCTCCACGATTCCGGGCGCCGCCGTTTCCGGACTCGAAACGAATTTGCTTCGGGTACAGACTACGTAAAACGGAACTTGGTAGTACTTAGCCAGGATAGCTAAGGTCCGAGTTCCGATCTTGTTCAGTACCCCCGCTTCCGATACACTATCGGCGCCAACCAGGACAAGGTGGGCCTGGGGGAGAAAAATTCCTGCGGCAGCATCGACGATGAGCGTGGCCGTAATCCCTGCCTGGCCCAAATCCCGAGCCAGGAGGATCCCTTCCTGTTGGGGTCGGGATTCTGGAACGATGACGGAAAAGGCTCTCCCCCGATCCTTCAGAAATTTAAGGCTTTGAAAGACGGTTGCGCTGTAGCTGTAGGTCAAAATCGTATGACCGTCTTGTACAAACCCTTCCAAAAGATGCTGAATCCGATCTTGCTTTAAATCTTCCGCCTCTAACTGGCCCTGGAGGTAAGCGAGTACGGATTCTTTAACCCGGTGTAAGGAGGTTTCTGCCGCTGCCAGAGTTAAAACGGCCTTCACAAGGTTTGCAATGGAGGTCATACTGGGTTGGGCCGCGATAAGTTCTTGTCCCAGTTGGGAAAGATCCTTTAAAAAGCCGGATAAGGAATCTGTCTGAGTGGATTGGACAAAGTCCTTTAATATCCGGGCAGCCTGCTGGGTTAAAGTTTTAGCTCCGGATAAACGATCTTCTTTGAGACGTTTCAGGGTTTGGTTGAGATCCTCCATGGTATTTATGGGTTACGGAGACCGCCATTTGGTCGACCCCGGCTTTTCATCCCCGCATCGTTAAGGGTCTAATTCGGGATATCTAAATTTAAGCCTAACATTTTGGTCCGGGCCTCGTCCTCAGGCTCCAACCTCCATAACATGAACTTAAGGTTTAAACGGCCCCAGAGGGGCACCCTGTTTATAGACCTCGAGGCTCTAAAAAACCTCCAAGCTCCGGGAGGAGCGACCTGTTCGAACACGTCGCTCTTTACGGAGCTGAAAATTGGGATCCTTAGGCTCCCCCGTCGGCTCAAACCGATTTGTTACAAGCAGGTCGCTCCTCCCGGAGCTTGGAAGGAGCCATCAAGATTAACTTTACAAGGTATCAGCACCTAGGCCATTTCATTTTGCCCTAACCACTCCGCTTTCCCTCCCCCTCTCCCGCAGCGTGGGAGAGGGGCCGGGGGGGAGGGGAGGATTTAAAAGTTACGCAAAACTAAGTAAACAATATAGCGGATAGCAGAGATACTTCATAAAATTTTAAGAGACCTGAGCTAGGATTCAAATGATTCAATGAAAACCATGATTAGAAAACCGTACTTCATCATAATCCATCATTTAATTAAAAAAATCATAGTTCAAGACCCGTCGTCGGGGGACCCTCTTGGTTAAGCCGGGCAATTCTTTATCTTGACAAAGGGGACTTCTTGGGCGATAAGATTGTTTCAGGAGGGACACCTGAAGTAAGTTAAAAGGCTCTATGAAGGGTAGAGGCTACCCGTTTCATGACAGACTTAAGGAGACCGGAGTATGAAACCTGAGAAAATCGCTCCCGAATTGATGTTGGCCCTGGAGAATTATCAAGAGGAAGGACGGGTCGGCCTGACCCGGCATGTCCGCTCGCTAGGGGTGATTCCTGCCGTCGGCAGCCCAAAGCCGCCCCGCGTGGTGGTCTTTCTGTATTGCGATGAGCACGCGCTCCTTGACCACTTGAGGGGGTATGGCGTTCAGCTCAATCAACCCAGGGGCAGGGTGCGGACGGCATTCTTGCCCCTGGAGAGCGTGGATCCCGTGTCCGAGGATCCGGCGGTCGAGCGGATCATTCCATCCCGCTCCTTGCGATTACGGATGGACGTGGCGCGGGCCAAAGTGAATCTTCCGGGGTTTCGGAGTACCAGTGGGTTGAGCGGGAAAGGGGTCGTTATCGGCGTGGTGGATACCGGCATTGATCCGAATCACCCCGCGTTCCAGGGTCGAATCCTGCGGGTCTGGGATCAGACGCTACCTGGCCCCGGGGTGCCGGAGGGAGGTTATGGCGTTGAATTGATGGGCTCGCAGCTCACCGTGTCTCGGGACACCCATGGCCATGGCACCCATGTTGCGGGAATTGCTTCGGGGGGCGATGTCATTTACGAAGGCGTGGCTCCGGGAGCGGAGTTGCTCATCGTCAAGTCAGATTTACAGGATGCCCACATCGCCGATGGAATTCGATATATCTTCCGGGTCGCGAAGGATCTTGGACGCGCTTCGGTGGTCAATCTCAGCCTTGGGGGCCACTATGATGCCCACGATGGGAGCGATTCGTTATCCCAGATCATCGATATGGAGTCCGGAGCAGGGCGGATCGTCTGTTGTGCAGCCGGCAACGAGGGCAATGACAACATCCACGCCCAGGTGATGGTGCCGGCAGGCGGATGGCGCATGATCCGCTTTCGCGTCCCCACGGGCGGGGTGGGGATCGCTTTGTTGAATGGCTGGTATCCGGGCACCAGCTCCTTGGAAGTATCGGTACGTACGCCGGGAAAGTTCGTGACCCCCTTCCAGCCGGTGATCTCTACAGGATCCTCGGTGCGGACCTACACCCTGCCGGACGCGCGGGTGCGCATCGCTACGCCCGGCCCCGATCCGGCCAACGGAGATCATAATTTCTTTATAGAGATCGGTGGCCGGCCAGGGCTTCCGGTCAGGGGGGGGATTTGGCAGCTTCGGATACGCAATACCTCGGCCAAAGCCGGACGGCTGGATGTATGGACGTTGGACGATCAACCGGCCCCTGAGGTGACTTTTACCGGCACGAGCGTGCAGGACTCGGTAAAGATCGGCTCCCCTGGCGCAGCCGCCAAGGCCGTGACTGTGGCTTCTTATACCACCAAGATACAGTGGACGGATATCGATGGCCATCTGCAAACGGTGGGATTGGCCTTAGATGATATTTCCGACTTCAGCAGCGAAGGTCCCCTGCGCAACGGAGCTCGGAAGCCGGACGTCACCGCGCCCGGGGCTATGATCACCTCCTGCCTCTCGGCGGATTCGCTTCCCTTACGGGCGGATATGGTCAACTTGAACTTCGTGGTCATGGCCGGGACCAGCATGGCAACCCCCTTCGTCACCGGGATCGTTGCGCTGCTCCTGGAACGTGACCCGAAACTGGATCCGGATGGCATCAAAGCCCTGCTGCGTACAAATAGCGCAATTCCGGGACAGCCGCCGGGAACCTTCGACTCCAAATGGGGCTTCGGGCTGATCAACGCATTGGGTTTATGAATCAGGCGCTCCCTATAGATTCGTCGATGGGCTCTGGGCTTTGTAGAGCTCCTCAAGTCTGCAGGTTAGGAGATTTGTGATGGATTATCAAAAAATAGATGCGGCCCTGGCTGCCGCGCTCAATCAGGTCCCGGATCCCGAAGCTCGCGTCCTCTCCGTCTTCATCCACACCACGCATCCCCCGGGTGGAGCGGAGGTTACCTTTTTAGAAAGGCTAGGGGTTCGCGTAGACCCAAATGGCCGGCAGATTTTCACGGCAACGCTTTCAGCACGCGCAGTTGCAGAACTATCCGACCAGCCCTGGGTCCGGTACCTCAAGCTCTCCAGAAGGCTTCGGCTCCTCAACGAGAAGTGATACCCCACCTGGAGGATAGCTCTGCGGGATCCATCTTGAGGGGGGGGTGCCGAAAGCCCTATTTCCAAGGGATCCTCACGGCCCATCGGGATTCCCCCGATAGCTTCTCGGGGGAGCCTTAACTTGGATGAACCTGATTCAAGATGGGCTTTCCCTCGAGGTAGCGGACCATGTTTGCGAAAGCCGCCTGCATCTTAGTTTTAAAGGCGTCCAGGGTCCCGGCTGCAATGTGAGGGGTTAGAACCACGTTATCCAGGTCGAACAGAGGATGCTTCGGATCCGGCGGCTCCTGATAGAAGACATCTAACCCAGCTCCGGCGAGGTCCTGATTTTTTAAAGCTTCATAAAGGGCCAGCTCGTCCACGACGGCGCCCCGGCAGGTATTGATCAGGATGGCGGACTTCTTCATGAGCTTAAGCTGCTCCCGTCCGATGAGGTGGCGGGTCTCATCGCTCAGGGGCACGTGGAGGGTCACGATATCCGAGCCGGCTAAAAGCTCCTCAAAGGGACAGAACGTCGCCTGTAAATCTTTTTCTTCCGAAGTGCTCAAGCGGAGGTACTTATCAAAATAAAGGATATGGACCCCGAAATTCTTGGCCCGGAAAGCGACCGCCTGGCCGATTCGCCCCATTCCCACAATTCCCAAGGTTTTGCCAAACAGCTCGAAGGATCGCGTCCTTAACCCCCACTGGAGCCACTTCCCTTCCCGTAGGGACTGGTGCGCGGTGGGGAGCCTCTTATAGAGGGCCAGGATCAGAAGGAGGGTGTGCTCTGCGACGCCTATCGTGGTTCCTTCCGGCGTTAGCCCCACTACAACCCCCGCTGCCGCCAGGTCGATCCGCTCGTAACCGACCCCCTGGTGCTGGATCATCTTCAGGCGAGGGGCCGCCTGGATATGGGTTTTAGTTATGGGGGCATCGGCGACCAGGATGAAATCCACGTCCTTCAGCTTCTCTAATCTTTCCGCCTCATCGCCCCTTTCCAGGGTGATTACCTCAAATCCTTCCGGAGCCTGAGATCGAAGGACCTCATACAGGGCCGGATCTGTAACGTTAAAATATAAAACTTTGAAAGCCTTCTTTGCTCTCATGTCCCTCCTGCCGGTCCCCCGGCAACTTGAATCCAGAAACCCCCTTTCCAGGAGGAAACGGGTTTCTAAGGTTGTCCACTCGGGCGGGTAAGTAATCCCGCCCCAACGCCCAGACTTTCCAGGAGGAAACGGGTTTCTAGGGTTGTCCACCGCCGGCGAGCTCGACCGCAACTTGGATGGCCTCCATTAAACTCTGGGGATTTGAAACCCCCTTACCGGCTTTGTCGTACGCCGTCCCGTGCTCTACCGAGACCCGGATGATGGGAAGCCCGATGGTCACATTGACCCCCTTCATATCCACCCATTCCCCCGTCTTGGGGTCAATGGTAAATCCCAAGACTTTGGAGGGGATATGCCCCTGATCGTGATACATGGCGACGACTCCATCGAAAACCCTCCCTCGTAGCTTGGTAAAGATCGTATCCGGGGGAAGGGGGCCCTCCACCTGGAGGCCCTCTTTTCTGGCTTCCTCGATGGCCGGAGCGATCTCCTTGATCTCCTCATCCCCAAATAGACCATGTTCCCCGGCATGGGGGTTGAGCCCGGCAACCCCAATCCGAGGAGACTCGATGTTAAGCCGCTTCAGCGTGTCGTTCAATAATTTAATGACGGTTAAAACCCGGGGCTTCCGGACCCGATCGCAGGCCTCTCGTAAGGAACAGTGGGTGGATACGTGGGCCACCCGGAAGGGGCCGTTGACGAGAAGCATGGCGTAGTTCCTGGTCTGGGTCAGATCCGCCAGGAACTCGGTGTGCCCGTCGTACTTATAACCCCCCGCGTGTAAGGCCTCTTTATTAATGGGGCAGGTCACGATGGCCGCAATCTGTTTATGTAAAGCTAGCTCCACCGCTTTGATGAGGTACTCCCCGGAGGCTTTGCCAGCCATGGCATTCACCTTCCCGTATTCAAACCGACTCATATCAATGTTATCGAGATCCAAAACGTCCATGGCCCCGTATTCAAACTTTGCCGCCGAGGGTTCCTTAACCGGGCTTATTTTCAGCCCCACCCCTGTGATCTCACAGGCCTTCTCCATAACTTTGCGGTCCCCGATGATCAGAGGGTTACTTATTTCATAAACTTCCTTGTGGGCAAGGGCTTTGGCAGCTACTTCGGGCCCGACCCCTGCCACATCTCCGATGGTGATGCCGATAACTGGTTTTTTTGGCATGACTCCCTGGTTCGGCCACAAAGGCATAAAGGCTCAAGGATCGAAGATCGAGGGGAGGGAATTGAGGCCCACGGCCTTCCCTCCTCGATCTTCCCCCTTTCCTCTTAACCGCTTCATGTCTTTGTGGTTAAACGGCTATCTTTTTTAAATGCCTTATACACTGGGCGATGGCTTCTGGGTGCCCGAAAGCACCTGCTTTCGTGATAACTTTTAATCCCGGGTACTCCCCGCCCATGAGTTGCCCCAGGGGGATTCCCGGCAGCACCTCGTCCAGCAGATAAATACCCTGGGCCTTTATAGCCTCACAAACGCTCAGCGCGATATCTCCCCCGGTCAAAAATAAACCCGAGACTTTTCCCGTTCTGAGCAGCTCTACGGCCAGAATCCCCAGAGCGTCAGCGATCTTACGGCTATTTCGCACGAACTCGTCCTGGGAAAGCTTCTCCGCAGAACCGGAAGCAGCGACTCCCACCAGGATATCCCGGCCTTGGGATAAAAATGAGGCTGCCGATGCCGCCAGCCCTCGGATTTCTTCTTCCCTTTGCCGATCCTCCAAGACTTTATCAGGCGCAGCTTCCAGGACCGGTATCTGCAAGCTTTTTGCGGCGTAACTGACTTGCTCTCGGGTCACCACGCTCCGGCTCCCGCAGATCCCTACCACAGAGGTCGGTAGGGGCGTAGGCGAGCGGGGATCATCCCGGCGCTCCCCCGTCTCCCCCACTTCCCCATGTCCCTGCTTCCCGCCACTTCCCCCTTTTACCTCCAGGTGAAACGCCTCCGGGATTTCGACGGCTAACCCGGCAGAGCCGCAGATTAGGGCCGGGAAGGAGACCTTCGCAATGGCTTGAGCCGCTATTTTCAAATCGCTCTGGACCAGGGCATCCAGGACAAAGATCTGGACCCCCTCCCCCGCTAACCGGTTCAACGTCCGGAGGAGGGCCTCTACGCCTCCCCGAAGCGTCTCCAGAGGTATGACTTCAATCCTCCGTCGGGTCTGGAGCTTGAGCAGGTCCGGGATGAAGGAGCTTTTCCCCCGGAAGGCCGGGTCCAGGGCTATCTTCGTCCTATGGATGGGGACCCCTTTGAGATAGAGGCTCCCATCCCGAACGGTTCGGTCATAGACGGGAAAAGCCGGGGTCAAAAAGCAAACCCGATATGGAAAAACCTCCATGAGCGCATCGATCTCCGCCCCGACGTTCCCACGCAGGGTCGAATCTATTTTTTTATACACCCGGGAGGTTCCAAGATTTTTTAAAACCAGGGCCATCTGCTTCGTTTGGGCATACGCCTGCTCGGGCTCTAGAAAGCGGCTATCCGTATTGAGCACGAGAACGTCGGCCCGGTTCACGGGCTCAGGTCCTATTTCCAGGTCGATGAGGACGAGGGTCCTTAGCCCCCACTTCAAAAATTGGATCCCCGTATCGTTGGCTCCGGTGAGATCATCGGCTACAAGGGCGAAAGTTTTTTCGGAAGTTTGATTTAAGCTCATGGCGGCCCCTCCCTTAGAAATATTAATACTACTGCTACAGAACGTCTATGTCAACCTTAGACGGTGCTTTTTGCGTAATTTGTTCCAGACCCGGCCCCGTAAGGTGGGCTCCTGTCGTTCAGGCCCCCATTTCAATGGGAGCGGTGCCCCGATAGACGTAACCTTCCAGGGTGATCTGAAATTTGAAGCCGAAGAACCTGACCCCCTGTCGGTAGGCTTCTTTGAGCGCCCGGACGAATTGAGGATCGGTCTTTTCGTTGGGGCGAATTTCCATTAGGTCATCTCGTTGCGCTACAAATAAAACCGCCGCCTGTTTCCCCTGCCGCGTGAGGCCCATCAGCTCACGAAGATGCCGGACCCCCCTTAGAGTCGGTGCGTCGGGGAACAGGGCGACCTGGTCGATAACCAGAGAGACAGACTTAACCTCGAGAAAGATCTCCCGCCGGTTTTGACGAAGGTAAAAATCCAGCCGGCTCCGCCCGATTTTCACCTCCCGCCGCACCTGCCAGGGGGTCCCAAAGGGTGAAAGCCGGGGATGTCTCAAAATTTGCTCGGCCAGGCGGTTGGCCGCCTGGGTATCCAGGGATACCAGAGGGTATGGAGGACAGGAGGCTCTGACCAGGAGGAGGGTGTAAGGCGTCTTTCGAGGATATGGCGCCGGCCCGCAGATATAGACCTCTGCGCCGGGGTGGAGCAACTCCCGGAGCCTCCCTGGATCGGGCACATGGGTCTTAATAGAACCCTGCTCCAGCTCGACCTCCGCTACAAACCTGTTGGGCCGGCTGATAAACCGCCCTTTCAAGAGCGGGCCGGGATAACGATGGGGGAGAAAGAGTTCCGAAGGTTCCATAAGGTTAGGATAAAAGACGTGGGCCGCTCAGGCAAAGCTTTTTTTCAAATGGGGCGGTTGACCCGGCTTTTTAACGGCGAGGCCCGGAAGGTTCATAAAATTGCGAAAAAAATATAAAATTCGGTAATTCTCCCTGCCTCTGTATCCTTGGGACCAGACGTGCGGGACGTTTGGGCCGGGTCGAGGTAATCTAACAAATTTCACTTGACGGCAATCCCCCTCGCAGTTATAAAGGGAGATATGCTCTCCTTAGCAGAAAAAAAAGAGTTTTTGCATAGCATTGAACTTTTTGCCTCCTTAAAGGAGGAAGAGCTGCTCCGGCTCGCCCTGGCGGCCAGGGAAGTTTTTGTTCCTGCCCAGACGGTGGTGTTTGAGGAAAATAGTCCTGGAGATGCTTTATATATCATCGTTTACGGTAAGGTTAGAGTTTATCATAACGATATCGAACTGATCGTCTGCCAGCGGGGGGATGTGCTGGGTGAAATTGCGGTCGTTGATCGGGGGGCTCGGTCGGCTTCAGCCTGTACTCTGGTCGATTCCCTCCTCTTAAAGATATCCTACGATGTCTTCCACGAGATCCTGGTCCAAGATCTTCATGCCATGTTCGCTGTATTTAAACTTCTGGGGCTTAGATTGCGCAGGAACGCGGAAATTTTTGAGCGGCAGCATCAAGAGCTCTTAAGGGCTTACGAACAGATCAAAGCGACCAAGGACCGTCTGGCCGAGGAGAACATTAATCTGAGGCATCAACTCAAACAGACCCCTCTTTTTAAAGATATCATCGGCACCGATGAGAAGCTGGTTAAAATCCTTAGTATGGTGGAGAAAGTGGCCCCCACGCCCGTCCCCGTGATCATACGGGGGGAGAGCGGCACCGGCAAAGAGCTGATCGCTCGATCTATTCATTATGGGAGCCTGCGCGCCGATCAGCCCTTTATTACCGTGAACTGCGGGGCTATCCCGGAAGATCTGCTGGAGTCCGAGCTCTTTGGGCACGAGCGGGGAGCCTTCACAGGGGCCGTATCCCCCCGAGTCGGAAAATTCGAGGCCGCCAACCACGGAACCCTGTTCCTGGACGAGATCGGCGATATGAGCTTGAACCTCCAGGTTAAGCTCCTACGCGCGCTCCAATTTGGAGAGATCCAACGGGTGGGGAGCAACCATACCGCCATAGTCGATGTTCGTATCATTGCCGCAACCCATAAGGATCTGAAACAGATGATCGTGGAGAGGACCTTTCGGGAGGATCTCTATTATCGACTCAACGTCATCACTCTGGAACTTCCCTCTTTAAGGGAGCGAAAAGGGGATATCCCCCTGCTGCTGAACTACTTCATTGAGAAGTTTAATAAAGAACTGGATAAACAGGTTGAGGGAATAGAGCCCGCGGCCCAAGAATGCTTGCTGACGTATAAATATCCCGGGAATATCCGAGAGCTGGAGAACATCATTAAAAGGGCGATGGTCTTAACCAAAGGGTCGATCATTAAACTGGATACACTTCCTCCGGAACTCCAGCAGGGTAAACGATCTGTCCAGGAATCCTCCATCCCAGAAACCTATAGGGACCTGAAAAATGCCAAGGAAATGGCTAAGCGAATGGCTATGTGTGAAGTCGAAAAGGCTTTTTTGCGTTATCTGTTGGGAATAACTCGGGGAAATGTCACGGAGGCTTCTCGACGCGCCGGTGTAAATCGAACTTTCCTCTATAAGCTCCTTGCAAGGAATCAACTGGATGTCGAACAGTTCAAATGAACCCGAACTCTTCCTGAGGTCCCCCTGGCCAACCTTCCCGTCTCAGAGCGCTTTATCCCTTACTTCCGATAGATCTGGTTGCCCGATGAACCCATAAGCGAGTCCCTTGTAAAGCTGGCCCATTTCCAAGTTCCCCCCTCCCGCGTCGGGAAGGGAGAGGGGATTAGGTCGGTAAAAAAAGAGACCCCTTAAAGCCCCTCCTCCCCTCTCCCACCGCGTAGGAGCTGCCCTTGCCCTTTTGGGCAAGGCGCCGCAAGACCTTAAAGCCCCTCCTCCCCTCTCCCACCGCGTAGGAGCTACCCTTGCCCTTTTGGGCAAGGCGCCGCAAGACCTTAAAGCCCTCCTCCCCTCCCCCACCGCGTAGGAGCTACCCTTGCCCTTTTGGACAAGGCGCCGCAAGACCTTAAAGCCCCTCCTCCCCTCTCCCACCGCGTAGGAGCTACCCTTGCCCTTTTGGGCAAGGCGCCGCAAGACCTTAAAGTCCTCCTCCCCTCTCCCACAGCGTGGGAGAGGGGCCGGGGGTGAGGGGAGAACTATGAAGTCAAGATTAAGTAAACAATGTACTCATCCTTTGTAAAGTTAAACTTGATGACTCCTTCCAAGCTCCGGGAGGAGCGACCGGTTTCCTCGTCTACAAACCGGCCGCTCCTCCCGGAGCTTTTAAGACGGGGTCCCTGTTTGGCTATCCACAGATTCCCCCTCCCGGGGTTTTTAAGGGGGATGAAAACGAACTTTACAAAGGACTCCTACCTAGTCCCTTTCATTTTGATTCCTAGAATCCCTCCCTGACGGTCGTAGCTCGGGTGCGTAGGTGACACGAGTCCTCAGAGCCGCGACCGTGAGGGAGCGGTTTATCAGAATTAAGCGGACTACGTACTAGATCTTGGGATCCGCGCGCCTGTCCTTCGACCGGCTCGCTGCAAAGAGGGGAGCGGCCCGGGAGGGCCCAGACCTTTGGACCCGTCAAAACCAAAAGGGATCTGCATAGCCCTTTTTTCCCATCTGTTTTTATCCTCCCTTCGCCAAATTTCCAGGGCGGGACCTGTCTCTGCCGGAAGCCTTTCCCGAGCTCGGGATAACCTCCACGGCGAAACTGCCCGTTTTTCGCGCCCCTCCGTAGGCGGGGGGGTCCTCCGGGTTGTCACTTAGGTGGAGACAAGCGTCTCTTTCCTAGGGACAAAACCGGGGAAGTTCCCCAGAGCGGATTTTTCGTAAGCCTTCCGAAACTCCTGCCACGGGGCCCTCTGGAACGCAGAGGGCTTTTTTTAGTTGGGTGGCATGAAGGTTACTTATGAGAAAACTTAGAGAAACGGCTCCAAGCAGAAGGGGGTTGTAAATAACCGGCTTGAGGCGGTTATCCGTCGGTTAAAACCTCGATCCTCATAAGGATTCTTTTCGAAAGGAGAAAACACATGCGAATCTCGAGTATGTTTACCGGAAACGGTCTGATCGTCGCCGTCCTTGTAAGCGGTATCCCTATAACCTCTGCCTTGGCGTTGGGGCAGGATAAGAGCGTCTCTGAATCCGATATGATCATGGGTAAATACGTTCAGCGGGAGTTCGAAAGCTTCCTGAAACCCAAGCCCCAGGCCGCTCCAGAGGCCATCACAGGAAAAGAGCTGTCGACGACGCCTAAGGACGTTACCAAAATTCCCGAGGAACCTAAATAGCCCGGATCTCCTCACCCGCCAGGGCAACCCTTCCGGTTGCCCTTCCCGGAGGCCCCCTTTCAGGGCGCTGTCCCAGGCAAGCGAACCCGCACTCCGTCTTCCCCTTTTCGGATAAACCCTTGGGATCCCCGGGCGGAACGAACTTAGGCCAGAGCCGTGTGGGCCTTCAGGAGTTCCCGGCGAACGGGGATCCCGTAAGGACAGAGGGCCTCACAAGGGGCCGGGCAGTTGAGGCAACTCCCGGCTTGCCCGGAGATGGGCAGCTCTGCGTAAGCGAGCATGGCCTGTTTTTGCTCCCCATAGTGATGGAAGTATATGGAATATCTGAGGATATCCGCAATCTTCACCCCTTGCGGGCAGGCCGGCTCGCACTGATTGCACATCCGACAATATTCCCGGGAGTACCTCTCCGCGTATTTCTCGAGGAGCCGGTGATCCTCCCGCGTGAGGGCAGACCCGGAGGCCGCCATGTACTCCTTAATCTGATCGATGTTCCGCATGCTGATGATCAGGTTCGTAATGTCCGGGTTCGAGAGAACCCACTTTAAAGCGGCCTGTTTAACCGTCGTTTTGCCGGTTCGAAACTCCTTGAGATTCTCCCCTTTGGCCCCTGCCAGGGTCTTCATGGCGATAACCCCGATGTTCTGGGCCTTAGCCCTTCGGAAAAGCTCCTGCTGCTGAGGATAGTCCAGAAAGCTGTACCGGCAGAGGATCGTATCAAACCGGTCGGTATCCAGCGCGTAATTCATGACTTCCATCAGATCCCCATCGTGTCCGGTAACGCCCAGGAAGCGGGCTTTTCCCTGTCGTTTGGCGATCTCGAAGGCCTCGAAGAGCTCCGGGTTCTGCAAGCGTTCTATGGACTCTCCGCCCGAGGCCCTCCCCACCTGATGGACCTGAATCAAATCCACATGGTCGGTCTGGAGGCGCTTCAGGCTGGCGTTCAGGGATTCCAGCATTTCCTCCCTGGAGGTCTTGGAATAAGGACGCCATTTGGTGGCCAGGACGACCTCGTGGCGCCGGGTTTTCATGACCTTCCCGATGGTCTCTTCGCTGGCCCCGCCCCGGTAGCTGGGGGCGGTGTCCACGTAGTTAATTCCATGGTCGATCGCGTAATGGAGCACATCAGGATCGTCCACCGGGTAACCGCCAAACCCAATTTCCGAAACCCGGAGCCCCGTTCGCCCCAAGACCCGGTACCTCATAGGACCGGCACTCGACGGGCTTTCGGAGGTGCAGGCCGAAAGAACCGAGGAAGCCATGGCCCCTCCCGCAATTCCTAAAGTGGCGGTCTTACAGAAATCCCGCCTGGATAGCTCAGAACGATCTTCCATACTCCTAAGGGAGGAAGCAGGCGGGTGCTTTGGGGGGCGGGTTTTGGGCGGGGGCCGCGGAGGCGCCCGCCGGCCTCCGCCCCCACAAAAACCGACCCCCCCAAGCACTCTCCTCTCCCCCTGCGTCTACACCCCATGATCCCCCCCCCTCTTCAAATACCCCTCCACTTCCTGTCAGAAAACCAACGCGAGCAAAAGAACGAAGCAG
>Ga0073934_10005024_pt1 | contig 21163 bp, 20 predicted proteins | sample LarsenN4metaG_FD_76834 | JGI IMG/M metagenome (GOLD analysis project Ga0073934, IMG submission 76834) | Hot spring sediment bacterial and archeal communities from British Columbia, Canada, to study Microbial Dark Matter (Phase II) - Larsen... ...
TGGGTCGACCTCGACGCGGTCGAGTCCCCCCGCGATGATCTGCGCCAGCGCGCGGCGGCCAAGGGCGCGGCGCTGGTTGCGCGCGGCGAGGGGCTGCACATGGGAGTGAAGCGCGGCCAGTCGGAAGTCTTCGCCTGCTGCACCAATGGCGGGGCCAAGAAGCTCGGCCAGATCCTCAGGCTCACCCCTGGCCTCGCGGGCGCGCCCGACATGGTCGAGCTGTTCTTCGAAAGCGAGAGCGAGGCCCAGTTCAATTACGGCGACAATCTCACTGTCGCCCCCAACGGCCACCTGATCGTGTGCGAGGACCAGTATACCGACGTGGTCGACAATCACATCCGCGGTATTACCCCTGCGGGCCACGCCTATGATCTCGCGCGGCTGACCACCCAGACCGAGCTCGCCGGGGGATGCTTCTCGCCCGATGGCAAATGGCTGTTCGTCAACGTCTATTCGCCCACCGTGACGCTCGCGATCACCGGCCCGTGGGCGGCGTAAACCTCGCCCCGGAATAGGGCCGAGAAGTGGCGAGCTTCCTCCTCGCGCTGCTGCTGGTCTTCGCGCTGGCGCTGGGCGGGCGTGATCAATGGCTGGTGGCGCGCTGGGCCGATGCGCTTGGGCGCAGCGCGCCGCTGCTGCTGGTCGGTATTGTCTCGGCGGCGCTCACCGCGGCGCTGATGGCCTGGGCCGGGAGCGCGCTGGCCGGGCTGCTGCCGCCGCGCGCGCAGTGGATGCTGGTGGCCTTCGCGCTCGCCATCGCCGCGGCCGAACTGGCCTTTCCGGTCTCCATCGCCGCGCCGCGCGAGCCGACCCGTTCGCTCGGCGCAATTGGCCTCGTACTTGCCGCAAGGCAGGTGGGGGACGCCGCACGCTTTGCCGTGCTGGCGCTCGCCGCCGCAACCAGCCTCCCCGCAGCTGCGGCGCTCGGCGGGATGCTGGGCGGCGGGGCGGGAATCGCGCTGGGCTGGTCGCTGGGGGCGCAGGGCCTCGCGCGCTGGCCGCTCGGCTGGGTGCGCCGCGGGCTCGCGCTGTGCCTTGTTCTTGCGGCGCTATTCATCGGATTGAACGCTCGTTACGCCGCTTTGTAATCGCTTTGTCCGATTATTGCGAATTGTATAATTCCGCAACGGAATCGTCCCTTATCCGTTATAAAGACAAGATTACATGCGGCAGCACTGTGCCGCGAGATGCGCAATAGAGGAGGACTTCATGGCCGACGCCAACACCAATTCGAGGGCCGCACTTGTGGCCGAACTCAACGGACTTCTTGCCGATCACTTCGCGCTGTTCATCAAGACCAAGAATTTTCACTGGCACGTCAAGGGCCCGCGCTTCCGTTCGCTGCACGAGCTGTTCGATGAACAGGCGCTCGAAATCCGCGACCAGATAGACATCATCGCCGAACGGGTGCGCAAGCTCGATGCCGATACGCTGACCTCGGTCGGTTCGGTGGCGCAGGCAACGCAGGTCAAGGATCAGGACAGCACCACGCTTTCGGCCGACGAAATGATCGCCGAACTGCGTGATGACAACGCGGCGATGGTCGCGCGGCTCAAGGGGATGAAGGACCTCGCCGGGCAGGCGGGTGACAATGCCACCGACGGCCTGATCGACGACTGGACCGACATGGCCGAACAGCGCGTGTGGTTCCTGAAGTCGCTGCTCGCCTGACGCGCGAATTGCTCCACACCAAAAATGGGCCGCTCCCGCTGACCGGGGGCGGCCCTTTTGCTATGGGGCGGCAATGCACGAGATCACGATCATCGAGGGGGCGGATCGCACGGCGGTCGCCGACTGGCTGGCCGAGCGGCTGGCCGGGCTGGGCGGGACGGCGGCGATCACCATCCCCGGCGGTTCGACCCCTTTCCCGATCCTTACCGATCTGATCGCGCGCCACCGCGGGCGGATCGACTGGGCGGGGCTGGAAGTGTGGCCCAACGACGATCGCATCGTCCCTGAGGATCACGAAGCCTCGAACACCGGCAAGATCCGCGCGCTGCTGGAACCGGCAGGTGCGCGGATCGTGCCCCTGTCCGAAGGTGCTGCGCCGCCGCATTTTCGTCTGACATGGCTGGGCATGGGCCCCGACGGCCATATCGCTTCGCTGTTTCCCAACACCGATCCGCAGGTGGATGACCCGCAGGAGGTGCGCCGCCTTACCCCCGATCCGCTGCCCGCCCACGCGCCCTTCGACCGCATCACCCTGACCATTCCCGCGCTGGTGCGGACCGACGCGATCTTGTTCACGCTCGGCCTGGCAGCGGACAAGCGCGCCGTGTTCGAAGCGGCGATGCGTGGTGAGAACGATCTGCCCGTTGCCCGCCTGCTCGCCGCCGCCCGGGCGCGGGCTATCCCCGTGACGGTGTTCGCCTGATGCCCAGCCTCCTCCCTGCCTCGTTCCACCGCGCGCTGCTGCCGCTCGCTCACCGTCTACGCCATCGCTGGCGGCAATGGCGCAAGGCGCCGATTGCCGGGGTGAGCGTGATCGTGACCAATCTCGGCGGCGACGTGCTGCTGCTCAAACATTCCTATGGACCCGATGTCTGGAGCCTGCCCAGCGGGGGACTTGGCCGCGGTGAGGACCCGCTTGTCGCCGCGCGGCGCGAGGTGCGCGAGGAATTGGGGATCGACCTCGCTCGGATCGAGGCCATCGGAACGCTGGAAGAGGTGCTGTCGGGTTCGCCCCACACCGCGCATCTCTTCGCCGCGACCTGCGACCAGCGCCCGCAGCCAGATGGGCGCGAGGTGGTGGAGGCGCGGTTCTTCCCCTCGCATTCGCTGCCGGAACCGCTGGGGCGCACCACCCGCGCACGTATCGCGGCGTGGCGCGCGCGGGGAGCGGAGATCGGCGTCAAAGCAGGCTGAGCTGCGCCTCGTCGCGCGGTGGCCTGTTCTCCTCGGCGCCGTCAAGATTGCCGAGCGTCAGCCCCATCAGCCGGATCGGCCGGGGCAGGGGCAGCGCGGCCTCTAGCAGCGCACGCGCCACCTGCGCGAATTCCTGCTTGCCGCTGATCGAGTGCGGCAGCGAGGCGGCGCGGGTCATGATGCGGAAATCGGTGAACTTGAGCTTCAAGGTCACCGTCCGCCCCTTGGCGCCCGCCGTCTCGATCCGTTCCCACACGATATCCACAATGTTATCCAGCGTGTCGCGCAAGGCTGCGCCGCTGCCGATGTCCTCGGCAAAGGTCCGCTCCCCGCCCACCGACTTGCGGACGCGGTGCGCGCGCACGGGGCGCAGGTCGATGCCGCGCGCGGCGCGGAACAGGTAATCGCCCATGCTGCCGAAGTGCGCCCGCAGGAAGGCAATGTCCTTGGCGGCAAGGTCCGCTCCGGTGGCGATGCCGAGCGCGGCCATCTTCGCCTCGGCGCGCGGGCCGACCCCGTGGAAGCGCCGGATCGGCAGGCCCGCGACGAAAGCCGCCCCCTCGCCGGGGCGGATCACGCACAGGCCATCGGGCTTGTTCTGATCGCTGGCGAGCTTGGCGAGGAACTTGTTGTAACTCACCCCCGCGCTGGCCGTCAGCTGCGTCTTGGCGCGGATTTCCTGGCGGATCAGCTGGGCGATGCGGGTGGCGCTGCCGATGCCGAGCCGATCGTCGGTCACGTCGAGATAGGCCTCGTCGAGGCTCAGCGGCTCGATCACCGGGGTGTAATGCTCGAACACCCGGCGGATCTGGCGGCTGGCTTCCTTGTAGGCCTCGAAGCGCGGACGCACGAACACGAGGTCGGGGCACAGCCGGCGCGCGGTGATCGAGGGCATCGCGCTCCGCACCCCGAACCGCCGCGCCTCGTAGCTGGCCGCCGCCACCACCCCGCGCCCGCCCGCGCCGCCCACCGCAACCGGCAGCCCGCGCAATTCGGGATTGTCGCGCTGTTCGACGCTGGCGAAGAAGGCATCCATGTCGACATGGATGATCTTCCTGAGGCCCGGGGTTTCCTCCCTCTCGTCGAATGCAGGCGGCTCGACCATCACCCGCCAATAGAACCTTGGCGCGCGCGAAGGAACTATTGCTGGAACGATCCCGATTCTGCGCCATTTTGTGCAAATGCGAAAAGAACTCTGGTCATCCGGTGAACCAATGGGCAAAGGCCCCGCCATGGCCACGACGCTTGCCTCCTCTATGCCCACTCGCAAGGCGCTCGGAGAGACCGAGCTCCTGTGGATGATGGCGATGCTTATGGCGCTGAACGCCTTCGGTATCGATGCGATCCTGCCCGCGCTCGATCCGCTGGCGGCCGATCTTCAGGTCACCGGCAATGACCGGCAGTTCGTGATCGGGGTCTATCTGCTCACCGCCGGCATCGGCTCGCTGGTGCCGGGTGCGCTGGCCGATCGCTTCGGGCGGCGGCCGATCCTGCTCGGCTCGGTCGCGGTCTACATCGTCCTGTCGGTCCTCAGCGCGCTGGCGCCCAGCTATGACGCGCTGATCGCGGTGCGCGCGGCACAGGGCTTTTTCGCCGCCGGGATCGTCGCGCTTCCCCCGGCGATCATCCGCGACCGGGTGGGCGGGGACAAGATGGCGCGGATGATGAGCCTCATCTTCGTGATCTTCCTGATGGTCCCCGCGGTCGCCCCCAGCATCGGCGAGGCGATCCTGCAATTCGGCAACTGGCGCGCGATCTTCGCCGTGATGGCGGGCCTCGGCGTGGCGATGGGCCTGTGGGTGTACCTGCGCCTGCCCGAAAGCCTCGCGCCCGAGAACCGCCAGCCGATCCACCTCGCCACAATTGGCGCCAATATGGGCCGCGCGCTGGCGCTACCGAGCGTTGCGGGCTACGTGATCGGCTCTGCGCTGGTGTTCGGGGCGCTGTTCGGCTTCATCAATTCCTCGCAGCAATTGATCACCCACACCTTTGGCGCGGGCGAGATCTTTCCGATCATCTTCGGCATCTGCGCCGGATCGATGGCGCTGGCGAGCTGGTCCAATTCGCGCATCGTCGAACGCTTCGGCGCGCGGCGGGTGAGCCATACCGCTATGTTCGCCTTCATCATCGTCAGCGCGTGCCAGGTGATCTTCGCCTTCCAGCCCGAAGAGCACCTGTGGGTCTTCGTGCCCTTGATGGCGACCAACATGGCGCTGCTCGGCTTCATCGGCAGCAATTTCGGCGCGATCGCGATGAACCCCTTCTTCGCCATCGCCGGCGCGGCGAGTTCGGCCCACGGCTTTGTGCGCATGACGATGGCCGCGCTGCTGGGCGGGGCCATCGGCTATGCCTATGACGGCACGGCAAGGCCGCTGGCGCTGGCGCTGCTGGCGAGCGGGCTTACCTGTCTGGTGCTGGTGCTGTGGAGCGAGAAGGGCAAGCTGTTCGGCCCGAGCGATGCCGAAGCGGGGATGGGGAGGGACTAGGCCTCCGCCCCCAATCTCCGCCACGCCAGCGCGGCGAATTCGCACAATAGCGGCCTTGTATCGCGCGGGTCGATGATGTCCTCGACATTGAAGCGCTCGGCGCTGCGGAAGGGCGAGGTGACCTTGGCGAGGCGTTCGCGGATTTCCTCCAGCAGCGCCGCCGGATCGTCCGCGGCTTCGAGCTCCGACTTGTAGGCGACCTCCAGCCCGCCTGCGATGGGCAGGCTCCCCCAGTCGCCTGACGGCCAGCAATAGCGATACTGGTAGCGGTCGGCATTGCTCATGGCGCTCCCCGCAATGCCATAGGCGCGGCGCAGCACCACGCTGGCCAGCGGCACCGTGGCGCGGTAGATCGCGTTCATGGCGTTGACGCCGTAGCGGATCGTGCCTGCCATTTCCGCCTCACGCCCGATCATGAAGCCGGGGTTGTCGACAAGATGGACGATCGGGAGCCGGAACTGGTCGGCGAGGCGGACGAAGCGTTCGACCTTCTCGCTTGTCTTGGCCTCCCACGATCCGCCAAGGTAGGAGGGATCGCTGGCGATCACGAACACCGGCCAACCATCGAGCCGCGCCAGCGCGGTAATCGCGGCGCGGCCCCAGTGCCTGCCGATCTCGAACACGGTGCCGCTGTCGAACACCATCTCGAGGCAGCGGCGCATCGCATAGACCTGTTTCGGATCGCGCGGGACGAGGGAGAGCAGCGCCTCTTCCTTGCGGTGGACCGGATCGGTGCAGAGCGAGCGCCTTGCCGGCTGCCCCACATATTCGGGCATGAAGCTGAGGAAATGCCGCGCGCGGGCGAAGGCCTCGGCCTCGCTCGCCACCTCGTCATCGACCACCCCGTTGCGGGTGTGGATCGCGCTGCCGCCGAGCGCTTCCTTGGCCTCCTCGTGATTGGCCGCGCCGTCCTTGTAGGCTTCGCCCAGCCCTTCGACCACAGCAGGGCCAGCGGCAAAGATCTGCGAGAGCCCCTTGACCATGATCGAATAGTGGCTGGCAACCGTCCGCGCCGCGCCGAGGCCCGCCGTCGGCCCGAGCGCCAGCGCCACCACCGGCACAGTGTCGAGATTGGTCACCACATCGCCCCAGCCGGGCACGGCAGGGATATAGGTCGCGCCGATCTGTTCGAGCGTCTTCACGCTGCCGCCGCCGCCCGTGCCGTCGATCATGCGGATGATCGGGAGCTTGAGCTGATGCGCCATCATCTCGGCCTGCACCATCTTGCGCGCGATCCCGGCATCCGCCGCGCCGCCGCGAATGGTGAAGTCGTCGGCGGTGGCGACCACCGGGCGGCCATGGATCAACGCCTTGCCGAACAGGAAGGGGGCGGGGGTGACGCTTTGGAGATCGCCATTGGCGTCATACTTCGCGGAGCCCGCAATCTTGCCGATCTCGCGGAAGCTCCCCTCGTCGCACAGCGCCGCGAGCCGCGCACGGGCGTCCATCTTGCCTCGCCTGTGCTGGCGCGCAACCTTGTCCGCGCCGCCCATCTGCTCGGCCAGCGCCTCGCGCGCGCGAAGTTCTTCGAGTTCCTTGGCCCAGGTCATTCCCTCTCCCTCACAGGCCCACCCCTAACCCCTCCCGCAGGCGGGAGGGGGACTGGTCGCGCCGCCTTCTCCCCTCCCGCTTGCGGGAGGGGCCGGGGGGTGGGCAAGTCTATTCTGTCGATGCAGGCACCACCCGGCACAGCACCGCCTCGACCTGCACCTGCCCGCCCGCGCTGACGACCAGCCCCTCGACCACCCCGTCAAAGGGCGCGGTGAGGGCGTGTTCCATCTTCATCGCCTCGAGCACCATGAGCCGCTGCCCGGCGGTGACGGCCTGACCCTCGCTGACATCGACCGCGATGACCTTGCCCGGCATCGGCGCAATGATCGCGCCGTCGGCGGCGGAGGCTTGGCCTCCCCCGTTCACACGCGGCCAAGACAGCCTAACCAAATCGCCCTCAATCTGGACGAACTGATCGCCATGACGGTGAACATCCACAAAGCCATGTTCGAATCGTTCGCCCGACTTGCTGGGGCGGAACTCAAACTCGCGAGGCTCGCCTTCGACATCGAGGCGCTCCATTTGCTTATCGGGGGCATTCAGTCTGAACCCCCGCAAGCCGACGCTCAAACTATCGAAACCGGAGGACTCGCGTTGGAGCCAGCACAGCGCATCGCTGAGCACACGATCCGACGGTGTCGGAACGGTCGTCAGAGAGTCGAAGGCATCAGCGATCAACCCGGTGTCCAAATCAGCACGGCGAACACGCGCGTTCTTGAGCAATCGAACCAGAAAGCCTTTGTTCGATTTGACCGGCCAGACGCGCGAGACAGATAGCTGGAATTCGAGGGCATTTAGGGCCGCTTCCCGGTCGTCACCATGCACGACCACCTTGGCGATCATCGGATCATAGAACGGCGAGACCATATCGCCTTCCTCGACCCCCGTCTCAATGCGGGCGTCTTCGGGAAAGAGTTCAAGCAGTTCCAGCCGCCCCGTACTAGGCAGAAACCCCTTCGCCGGGTCTTCCGCATAGAGCCGCGCCTCGATCGCATGGCCGTTGATCGACAGCTCCTCCTGCCGCTTGGGCAGCGGCTCGCCGCTCGCGACGCGCAGTTGCCATTCGACCAGATCGACCCCGGTGATCTCCTCGGTGACGGGGTGTTCGACCTGAAGCCGGGTGTTCATCTCCATGAAGAAGATGCGGTCGGCGCGCAGGCCCTCGCTGGCGTCGGCGATGAATTCGATCGTGCCCGCGCCCTCGTAATCGACCGCCTTGGCCGCGCGCACGGCGGCGGCGCAGATCGCTTCGCGGGTGGCGGCGTCCATGCCGGGGGCGGGGGCTTCCTCGATCACCTTCTGGTGGCGGCGCTGGAGCGAGCAGTCGCGCTCGAACAGGTGGACGACGTTGCCGTGGGCATCGCCGAACACCTGCACCTCGATATGGCGGGGCGAGGTGATCCATTTCTCCAGCAAGACCTCGTCATTGCCGAAGCTGGCCTTGGCCTCGCGGCGGCAGCTCTCCAGCGCGGCGGCGAAATCGGCAGGCGCATCGACCTTGCGCATCCCCTTGCCGCCGCCGCCCGCGACGGCCTTGATGAGGACGGGGTAGCCAATCGCGTCAGCCTCAGCCGTCAGGCGCTCGACCGACTGGTCCGAGCCGTCATAGCCCGGCGTCACCGGCACGCCCGCCGCGCGCATCAGCTGTTTGGCCGCGTCCTTCAGCCCCATCGCGCGGATGCTCGCAGGCTTGGGGCCGACCCAGATGAGTCCTGCGTCCAGCACGGCCTGCGCGAAGTCGGCGTTCTCCGACAGGAAGCCGTAGCCCGGGTGGATCGCATCGGCCCCGGTCTGCTGCGCGGCGGCGATGATCTTCGCGCCCACCAGATAGCTTTCGGCAGCGGGCGAGGGGCCGATATGCACCGCTTCATCGGCAGAGCGCACGTGCAGCGCCTTGGCATCGGCATCGGAATAGACCGCGACCGTGGCAATCCCCATGGCGCGGGCGGTGCGGATGATGCGGCAGGCGATCTCGCCGCGATTGGCGATCAGCAGCTTGGCGATCATTTGCCTTCCACCCAGTCCGCGCCGACTTTGGCGCATTGTGCGGGTGGCACCATCGAGAAACTGGTGTTGGCGACCTTCCAGCCGCCAGAATGCCGCACGAGGCTGATCGAATTGACCCCGCAATGGGTCAACCCGCCGTTGTAGCGGAACGAATACGGCCCCCACACCTGCGCCATGTCGCCGCTGACTGCGACGACCTCATAGCGCATGATCTCCTCGTAATCGCCGGTGCGCGCCGCCCAGCGTTCGAGATGCTGCGCCACCGGCACCACATCGACGCGCGGGTTCGCAGGGTCCATCCGGTTGTGGATGAAGATCGTGCCCTTCGGATCCATGTGCCGCGCGAGCAACGTTTTGTCGTCGCTGCCTATGGCATCCATGAACGCGTCGACGGCGGCGGTGACTTCGGCTTGTTCAGGCGTGCTCTGCGCGGCGAGCGGCGCGGCGGCCAGAAGGGCGGCGGCGGTGAGAAGGGCTTTCATGCCTGCCGGATTAATCCAGCTTCGCGGCAAAGGAAACCGCTTCGCGTCACCCCCGTGGCGGGGTCTGTGGCCGGAAATCCGCGATCCCCCAGTCGATCCCGCCCTTGGGCATTTTCTCGCGGTTGATCACCGCCGAAAGGAACGCGCGCACGCCATAGAGCGCCTTTTCACCGCGCGGGACATAGGTGCGGCTGTTCCACGCCTCGGTCCCGCGCGCGCGCACCTTGCGCCCGATCGCACCATAGATCCGCGCCGCCGAGAGCACCGCCCAGCGGCTGCGGAACGGGAGCTTGGCCGCCCCCACGCGCGCCGCCGCCTCGTGCTTTTCCACCAGCGCAACCAGCCGTGCCGCCATCTCGGCGAGTTCGGCACGGTGGTGCGGCTTGGTGTGCTGGCCGGGCTCGATATCCTGTTCGACCAGCCATTCGACCGGCAGATAGCATCGGCCTGCCGCGTCATCCTCGACGATGTCGCGCGCAATGTTCGAGAGCTGGAAGGCGAGGCCGAGATCGTTCGCCCGGTCGAGCGTCTCCTGATCCTGCGGCGAGACGCCCATCACCACGGCCATCATCACGCCCACGGCGCCCGCCACGTGATAGCAATAGCGCAGCATGTCGGCCTCGGTTCGCGGGCGCCAGTCTTCAGCGTCCAGTTGGAAGCCCGCGATCACGTCCTCGGCCATCTGCGGGGTGAGGCCGACTTCGCTCGCCACCACGCCCAATGCATCGAAGGCGGGATCGCCGGTGGGCTTGCCCGCGAAGGCGAGCGCGGTGAGCTTGCGGATCAGCGCGAGCCGCTGTCCGAGATCGGACTGGTCGCCCAGCACCCCGCCCATGTCCTGGTTGTCGGCAATGTCGTCCGCCCGGCGGCACCAGGCGTAGAGCAGCCAGGCGCGCTCGCGCGTTTCCTTGTCGAACAGCCGCGCCGCCGCCGAAAAGCTCTGTGATCCGCGCTTGATCGACAGCCGCGCATGTTCGACCAGCGCAGCACGGCGTTCGGCATCGACCCCCATGGCGCGGACCTAGAGCTCCTCGGCCTTCATGCGGAAGATCGGGGTGTGCGGCTGGTAGGCTTCCATCTTGGCGAGCAGTTCGCAGAGGTTGTCGGCCGCGATCAGGATGTTCTGGTGCGCGGGCCTTACGAAGCCGACAGCCGCCATCTTGGCGTTGAAGGCGAGGAGATCATCATAGAAGCCGAAGGCGTTGAGCAGACCCACCGGCTTGGAGTGATAGCCCAGCTGCGACCAGCTCATCGCCTCCCACAGCTCGTCCATCGTGCCGACCCCGCCGGGGATGGTGACGAAACCGTCGGACAGATCGGTGAATTTCTGCTTGCGCTCGTGCATGCCCGACACGGTGACGAGTTCGTCGCAATCGTGGTTGGCAACCTCGGCGCGCACCAGGCTTTCGGGGATGATCCCGATCACCTCGCCGCCCGCGTCCTTGGCGCCCTTGGCGACCGCGCCCATGAGGCCGAGCTTGCCGCCGCCATAGACGAGGCCAATGCCGCGCTGCGCCAGTTCGGCGCCGACATCATAGGCCAGCTGCACATAACGCGGATCCTCCGGCGAGGCCGAACCGCAATAGACCGCGAGACGTTTCATGGCTCAGCCTTGGCTCCCGTGCAGGCCCGGGCAAGGATCGCAAGGTCGCCGAGCGAGGGCGGGGTGTCGGCAAAGTCCATCGCCACTGTGGTGATCGGGGCGCGCCGGTTGTTGCCGTAGCGCGTCAGGAACAGCCAGGATTCCTTCATCCCGATTTTCTGCGCGCCGCAGTCCACCGCCATGATCGCATCGAACACCATCGGCTGGCCCTCGCTGTCGGCCAGGTTCATGCGCATCAGCACCAGCTCTGCCGGGCGGCCTTCCACCGTCGCCTTGTCGTGCCAGGCGCCGTCGATCCAGCCTTCGCCGGTATCGTCGACCGGGATCGCTTGCCAGTCCGGGGCGTGGCCTTCGGCGGCGAGCGGCGAGGGGCCGAGCTGCGTGACCACCCCGGCCAGCAGCAGCAGTGCAGCGATCATGCCGGCACCTTGACGAGATCCTCCAGCATCAGGCCCGCGGTCGCCTTGGCGCTGCCGACGACACCGGGGATGCCCGCGCCCGGGTGCGTGCCGGCACCGACGAGGTAGTAGTTCTCGATCACGTCATCGCGGTTGTGGCCGCGCAGCCAGGCGCTCTGCCACAGCACGGGTTCGAGGCTGAAGGCGCTGCCCATGTGGGCGTTGAGATCGGTCTTGAAGTCCTTGGGCGCATAGCTGAACTTGGTGACGATCCGGTCGTGGATGTCGGGGATCAGGCGGCGGCCGAGTTCGTCGAGGATCATCTTCTCCAGCTTCGGCCCGACCTCGTCCCAGTCCAAGGGCATCTTGCCCATGTGGCTGACGGGGACCAGCGCATAGAAGGTGCTCTTGCCTTCGGGTGCCATGCTCGGATCGGTGACGGTCGGGTGGTGGAGGTAGATCGCGAAATCTTCCGGCACCACGCCGTTCTTGTAGATGTCGTCGAGCAGTCCCTTGTAGCGCTTGGCGAACAAAATCATGTGGTGGGGGATGCCGGGCCAGGTGCCCTCCAGCCCGAAATGCACCACGAAAAGGCTTGGACTGAAGCTCTTGCGGCCCAGCGACTTCGCCATGCTGCGCCCGCGCTCGCTGCCCGAGAGCAGATCCTTGTAGGAATGCATGATGTCCGCGTTGGAGGCGACCGCGTCGAAGCGCTGGCGGAACCCGGACTTCGTCTCCACCTCGGTCGCGCGGCAGCCCAGCGTGTGCACCTGCACCACCGGATCGCCCACCCGCATCGTGCCGCCCAAACGCTCGAAGTGCCGCACCATGCCGGCGATCAGCCGGTTGGTGCCGCCGCGCGCCCACCACACACCGCCGTCCTTTTCCAGCTTGTGTATCAGGGCATAGATCGACGAGGTGTTCATCGGATTGCCGCCGACCAGCAGCGTGTGGAAGCTCAGCGCCTCGCGCAGCTTCTCGTTCTCGACATAGCTCGACACCATCGAATAGACTGAGCGCCAGGCCTGTTCCTTGATCAGTGCCGGCGCGGCCTTGAGCATCGACTTGAAGTCGAGGAAGGGCACGGTGCCGAGCTTGAGATAGCCTTCCTTGTAGACCCGCTCGGAATATTCGAGGAAGCGCGCATAGCCCGCCACGTCCGCCGGGTTGAGCTTGGCGATTTCGGAATTGAGGCTGTCCTCGTCGTTCGAATAATCGAAATTGGTGCCGTCGGGCCAGTTGAGGCGGTAGAAGGGCATGACCTTCATCAGCTCGACATCCTCGGCGATGTCATGTCCGGTCAATTCCCACAATTCCTTGAGACACGGCGGATCGGTGATCACGGTCGGGCCGGCGTCGAAGATGAAACCGTCCTTCTCCCAGAAATAGGCGCGCCCGCCGGGCTTGTCGCGGCTCTCGATCACGGTGGTGGCGATCCCCGCCGACTGCAGCCGGATGGCGAGCGCCATGCCGCCGAAACCCGCTCCGATGACGCAGGCGGTGCGGCCGGCATAGCGTTCCGCGAGGGCGGGATTCACGCCTTTCGCGCCCGAAAGGTTGAGCTTAGCATCGGCGTTCATGCCGGGGTCTCCGTTGTGAGAGGCTTGGTGTCCAAGGGTTTGGTGTCCAAGGGTTTGCCTGGGGAAAATAGCGCACGGATGGCGCGCAGGATAGCTACGGGGGGCTTGCCGGTAAGGATGCGCAGACGATCGGGCCAGGTCGAACGGCCGGCGTAGAAGCGTTCCACCAGCTTGCCGCGCAGGGCATAGAAGTGTTCGAACACCACCACGCGCTTGTCGGGCTCGGCGGCCTCGAACAGGATCCGGCTGAGCATCCGGTAATAGGCTGTGGCGCGCCAGTGGCGCCGCGCCCGGCGTTCGCAGAAGGCGGCGAGCTGGTGGCCTGTCAAATCCGGCCGCAAGGCGATCGCCCGCGCGATGGCGAGCGCGTTGTCGGCGGCAAAGGGCAGGGTGTAGCTGGTAAGCGGGTGCGAAAAGCCGCCTCGCGCGCCCGCCAGCGCCACGCCGGGGGTCTCCAGTTCCGCCCGGGCGGCGGCGAAATTGCCGCCCGACACCACCGGCAGGATGCCCGCTTCCTCGTCGATCACCTCGCCCTGCCAGCCGTGGCGGCGGGCATAGTCGGCGATCCGTCCCTTGAGCACGCTAGCGTCCATTCTGGGCTGATCGGCGTAATAGGTGTCCTCGACGAAGACCTCGGTGGGCGACAGCGGCAGGACATAGACGAAGCGGTAGGCCGCGCCATTGCCGTGGGGCGCGACCTGATCGACGCTCGCGTCCATGATTACCGGCCGCGTGAGGCCGTGCGGCGTCTCGCAGCGGAAGTGCTGGCCGAGGAACACCTGCCAGCCCCCGGCAAGGTGGGTCGAGGCGCGGAAGGCGCGGCAATCGATCACGCGCCTTGCCGCGATCCGCCGGCCATCGGCGAGGGTGACGCCTGCCGCATCGATCTGCGCGGCTTTCGTCTCGAGCATCACCCGCTCGGCCGGCAGCTCGGCGATCAGCGCGCGGTGGAACTCTGCGCTGGCGAGCGAGCGATAGGCGGTCGGCAGGGTGCGGCCATAGGCGGGGAAGGTGATGTCGTAGCCTTCGTCCCAGCCATTGAGCGCAAAACCCGCCATCAATTCGCGCGCCTGCGGGGCGAGATCGGTGGCGAACCAGCTCCACCGGTGATGCCCGCCGAGCCTGCGTCCGGCCTCGATCACCACGAAGCGGCAGCGCGGCGCATGGCGGTGAAGCGCGAGCGCGATCAGCCCGCCCGCCAGCCCTCCGCCGACGATGACGAGATCGAGCGGGGCTGCATCCTCGGACTCGACGGTTTGCGGTGAATCGCTCATGCGCTATCAGCCCTAGGCGAGCCGGACGGGAACGGCAATGTTGCCCGCGCCGGCGCCGGTGCCAATCGCTGTTGCAACCGCTCATGATGCGCCATATGGGCGCGCCGGAAACTGCGCGGAAACTGCGCAAAGTCATTGTTCCATAAAGGATTATTATCTATGAATCTGCGCAGACATGGTGTTCCGGCGGTCCTGTCGGCCGCTGCGCTGGCGATCGGAGCGACTCCCGCGCTGGCCGAAGACGCCGGCGCTGACAGCGAGACCGAGGCGCAGGCCGAACCCGAAGCCGCGCCCACCGAGCAGCCCGCACCCCCGGCGGCGCCACCGGCCTTCGCCATGGCCAAGCCGGTGTTCGACGAGACCTGGGCGACGATCGGTCTCGGCGCGGGGCTGGTGCCGAGCTACGCGGGCTCGAACGACTATGTCGCCTTTCCCCTGCCGCTGATCGTCGGGCGCGTTGCCGGAGTGGGCATCCGCCCCAACGGCCCGGGGCTGACGCTCGATTTGCTTTCGCCCAAGCCCACCTTCGGCCCGCGCAAGACCCGCCTCGCGCTCGGCCCGGCCTTCCGTATTCGGAACGACCGCGATAGCCAGATCGAGGACCCGGTGGTGGAGCGCGCCGGAAGGCTCGATCTCGCACTCGAAGCCGGGGTCAATGCCGCGGTGTCCTTTCCTGGCGTGTTCCAGCCGCTCGATACGCTCTCGCTCGGCGCACAGGTGCGCTGGGACGTGCTCGGCGCGCATGAAGGCATGGTGTTCGAACCCCAGGTCAATTACTCGACCCCGCTGGGTCGCGCCTTCCTGCTGCAGGTGCAGGCGGGGATGGAATTCGTCGACGACGATTTCGCCGATTACTATTTCAGCCTTACCCCGGAACAGGCCGAAGCCAGCGGGCTCCCGGCCTTCACCGCGACTGGCGGGCTCACCCGTATCGGCACCTTCACGATCCTCGCCTATGATCTCGATTCCAACGCCCTCAACGGCGGATGGAGCCTCTACGGGGTGGGCGGCTATTCGCGGCTGCTGGGCGATGCGGCCGATACGCCCTTCACCGCGACCCGCGGCAGCGCCAACCAGTTCATCACCGGGCTGGGCGTGGGCTATACGTTCTAGCGAGCGCGGTTCGCTGACGCGAACCGGCAGACCGCCCCTCGCTATTCGGCGGGGAAACGGCGATTGAACACGTCTTCGATCATCGCCGCCACCGCCGCGTCCTCCTCGGCGGTGAGCGGCTCGTTCTCCATCTGCACCCGCAATTCCTGCACGCCCGCGCCGATCAGCGAGAGCTTGAACAGTTCGGGCCGCGCCTGGGCGAGCTTGCCCAGCGCGATCAGATCGTCCTGCGTCATCGCCGCGACCGCCGCGTTGGTGGCCTTCTTCATGTCCGCCTCCACCTGCTCGCGGGTGACGGGGGCTTCGGTGTCGAGGTTGGAGAGAGTCTCTTCGGGCGAATAGTTGCGCACCATGCCGCCCATCAGCTTGCGCCCGAGGTCCGAGCGGTAGAACGCGGCGATGCTGGTCGCCTCCTCGGGGGTGAGGTGGCGGGCGAACAGCGCCAGGGTGGAGGGGCGGTAGAGCAACCGCACCCGTTCGGACTGGGCCATGAAGATCGGGCGCAGGCCCGCGATCACCTCGTCGATCAGACCCGGGCTCTCAGCCTCGGCGGCCGCGAATTCGGGCGCAACGGCGAATTCGCGCGCCAGGGCGGCGAGCGCGGCATCGGCCGTCATCCGCTGATCGACCGATTCCTCCATCGCCGCGTAGAGATCGGCATAGGCGGCGTTGTCCGGGGTGCCGACCTGCGCCAGCGCCGGGGCGGCAGGGACCAGCGCGGCCACCAGCAGTAGCGCGAGGGCGAGGGCACCGAGCACGGCGGACTTGCGGGACGGAATGACCATCGGGAAAAAACTCACCTTAGTCGGCCAAGGGATTGAAACATCCCGACGATAGCCGCTGACGCGCCGCTTCCCAAGCGCAATTGCGCGAGGACTTGCCAAGCCGCCGTCGGCAGCGCATCACGCGGTCCGGGATCGCCGAGATTGCGGGAGAGAATGATGACGGGACGTGTCCGCCTGGTGGCCGGGATGTTGGGAACGCTGGCGGCGGCGATTGCCGCGCCGCTGGCGGCCGAGACGGTGGCGATCCGTGCCGGCAGCGTGCTGGCCGATGCCGCGAGCGAGCCGAGCGGCCCAGCGACCATTCTCGTCACCGATGGCCGGATCGTGTCGATCACCGCGGGCCACGGTGCCGTCACCGCCGACCGCGAGATCGATCTTGCCACCAAAACCGTGCTGCCCGGGTTGATCGATCTCCACACGCACCTCACCGGCGATCCGGGCGGCGATTTCTGGAAGGAGGCGACCGAACCGGACGAATGGGGCGTCGTCGTCGGTGCCAAGAACGCCCGCGTCACCGCGCGCGCGGGCTTCACCACCGTGCGCGAGGCGGGGAGCGGGCGCGATACCGCCTTTTCGCTGCGGCGCGGGACGGCCGAGGGGATGGTGCCGGGGCCGCGCATCGTCGCTGCCGGCCCGCCGCTCGCGATCATCGGCGGGCACGGCGACGTCAACGGTTTCCGGCCCGAGGTCAACGAACTGCTCGATTCGGGTTTCACCTGCACCGGCCCGGTCGAATGCGCCGCCAAGGTGCGGCTCGCCAGCCAGAACGGCGCCGACGTGATCAAGATCACCGCCACAGGCGGGGTGCTGAGCCAGCAGGGGCGCGGGCTGGAGGCGCATTTCACCTTCGAGGAAATGAAGGCGATCGCCGACACCGCCCATTCGCTGGGCCTCAAGGTCATGGCCCACGCCCACGGCGCGCGCGGGATCGAACAGGCGGCGCGTGCCGGGATCGATTCGATCGAGCACGGCACCTATCTCGATGAAGCCGCGGCCAAGGCCATGCGCGAGAACGGCACGGTGCTGGTGCCGACGCTGATGGCGCTCGAAGGCGTGTCCGAGGGGCTGGGCAAGGGTGTCTACACCCCCGTGGTCGAGGAGAAGATCCGCGCCGTCCAGCCGCTGATGAACTCGCTCGTTGCCCGCGCCCGGCAATATGGCGTGACGGTCGCCTTCGGCACCGATGCCGGCGTCTACCAGCACGGCCGCAATGCCGAGGAACTCGGGCTGATGAAACGCCAAGGCATGACCGACCGCGAAGTGCTCGCCAGCGCGACCACGGTGGCGGCGAGGGTGCTGGGCATGGAGAGCCAGATCGGCAAGCTCGCCCCCGGCTTTTCGGCGGACATCATCGCGGTGGACGGGAACCCGCTCGATGATGTGACCGTGCTGGAAGAGGTCGATTTCGTGATGGTGCGGGGGCGGGTGATCGAATAGCCGTCAGTCGGCCAGAAACACGATCTTCGGCCCGATATCGTCCATCGCCTCCACCGCGTCGGCAAAGCGCGCGGTGCGGTGGGTAACCGGTTCGGGCTTCAACGCACCGCAGGCAATGCACCCCAGCACATCGGGCACGCTGGCGCGCGCATGGACCCGGCCGGTGTGAATCGTGATCCCCTTGTAATAGGCCTCGTGCAGCGGCACCGGCGTGGTTGTGCCAAGGTGGATGCTGACCACGGTGAGGACGCCGTTCGCTGCGGTCGCGTGGATCGCCGCTCCCAGCGCAGCGGCATCACCCGCCGCCTCGACGACGATGTCGAACTGTTCGTGCCGGTGCGTTTCGCCTGGGGACAGCGGTGCGGCATCGGCCCCCAGCGCTGTCGCGCGCGCGCGCCGACCGGCATCGTCATCCCAATAGCTGACGCGCCCCGCCCCCAGCGCCACCGCCGCGGCGACAGCATAAAGACCGACGCTTTGCGCCAGGCCGCCGATCACCAGCACGCTCGCCCCGGGCCGCGCTTGGAGCGGCGCAGCGACGCCGCGCCAGCCATCGGCGATATTGTCGGAGACATTGGCGGCGACCGCATTGTCCACCGTGTCCGGAATCGGCACCAGCATATGGTCGGCAAACGGCACATGCACCGCATCGGCAAAGCCACCGCCAAACTCGGGGCGCGGACCGGCGGCAAGGCCGTAGCTGGCATAGGGGGGAAAGGCGCTGCAGCTGTTGGTCCACCCGCGCAGGCACGCCTCGCAGCGCTCGCACGATAGCTGGAACGGCACGATCACGCGTGCCCCCGGCGCGACATTCGCCTTCGGTCCGGCATCGATCACCTCGCCAACCATTTCGTGGCCAAAAGCGAAGGGGCCGGGGAAGGGCACGCGCCCGGTGACGATATGATAATCCAGATCGCAGCGCGCCACCGCCAGCGGCCGGACGATCGCGTCGTGATCGGCCTTGATTGCCGGCAGGGGCGCGTCGCGCCATTCGAGCTGGCCGGGCGCGAGAAAGGTCAATTGCCGCATCGTCATGCCCCGCGCTCCTGCCGTGCAGCGAGCCGCAGCAGCAGCGCCGCTGTCACGACCAGATAGGCGGCGATGATGATGTGGCGGGAGATGATGCTTCCGGGTCCGTTGGCGGCGCTGACCAGCGCCGCATCGGCGAGCGGTATCACCACCGCCACGCCTGCGAACCAGCCCAGCGCCCGGAACTCGCGCAATCCCAGCAGCACCGCCGGGGCCAGCGCAAGAAACAGCGCCCGTGCCGCATAGACCTGCACGAACCCGGCATCGGCATCCGCCGCGCCTGCAAGCCCGAACCGTTCGGCAAAGGCTGCCGGGTCGGCAAAGGCCTGCCACGCGTTGAACGCCATCATCGCGGTAATCAGCCCGGTCAGCCAGACCGCAGGGCTGCGCCAGGGGAAGGGGAGGGAAGGCGGCTGCTGCATCGCGGAACTCCAGTTGCGCCTCACATTAGCCGAGCGAAAGTGCGGACCATATGAGCGAGATTGCAAAACAGTTTTGCCATATCGCAAAATTATGGGAGACTTCGCGCCGATGTCCCTACCCGACGCGACCGAACTCGACGCGCTTGTTGCGCTTGCCCGCTACGGCAGTCTCAGCGCCGCCGCCAAGAAGCGCAGCGTGGCGGTTTCGACCCTGTCCCGGCGGATCGACGCGGCCGAGACGCGGCTTGGCCTCGCGCTGGTCAATCGCCATGCCCGCGGAGTACGGCTGACGCCCGCCGGGCAGCGCATCGCCGCCGTGGCCGAGCCCTTGAGCAGCCAGCTTGATCGTATCGCGGAGCTGGCGGGCGCCCTGGCTGCGGGCGCTCTGCACCGTCCGGTCCGGCTCTCCGCGACCGAGTTCATCGTGTCCGATGTGCTCGCGCCGCAGATCCCTGCCCTGGTGAACGGCGCTGCGCCGGTTGCAGTCGAGCTGCGTTCCGAACCCGACGTCGTCAGCCTCGCGGCGCGCGACGCGGATATCGCCGTGCGGATGGTTCGCCCGGTCGGGGCGAATCTGGTGATCCGCAAACAGCGACCGATCAGCCTGGCGCTCTATGCCAGCCGGGCCTATCTCGGCACGCGTTCGCCCGCATCGCTCGAGCTCGGTCGCGAGCGGCTGCTGACCTATGACGATAGCTATGGGGCGCTGCCGGAAACCGCGTGGATCGCCGCGTCGGGGTGGTCGCAGCGGGTGGTGATGCGCTCCGGCAGCACCCGTGCCCTGCTGACAGCGACACTGGCCGGCGCGGGCATCGCCTTGCTTCCCGATGTGATCGCGAGGCATCATCCTGCGCTGGTCGCCCTCACCGCAGGGCCCAGGATTCCGCCGCGCATCCCCTACGTCACCTTTCATCGGGACCGCCAGCGCGATCCCGCCGTACGGCAGGTCGCGGCCTGGGCGGAGGGCTGCTTCCAGCGGCTGAACCGTCTCGCATTGGCGGCGACCTAGCTGTCCGGAACCTGCGGCTGGCCCACAAAGCCACCGTTGCGCTTTTGCCGGGGACCGCTAATGTGCAGCCCATCCCCGGGGAGCGCGCTCGCGCTGAGAGGGGCGGATTAAGCACCGCCCGACCCGTCGAACCTGAACCTGTTAGCACAGGCGGAGGGAGTGGGCTGGTCGCTTGAACCAAAACCCCGCTCGCTTTCCGCCTCGAGGAGAGAGAGCACCATGGCCGACATAAACAGCCCCGTCGAAATCGGCGTCACCACTGGCCCCATCCGCGGCAGCCGCAAGGTCTATGTCGGCGCGCGCACCGGCAGTGGCATCCGCGTCGCGATGCGCGAGATCGACCTCGAGGGCGGCGAGCCGAGCGTGCGCGTCTATGACACCTCCGGCCCCTATACCGATCCTGCCGTCGCCATCGACATCAACGCCGGCCTCGCCCCGCTGCGCCGCGACTGGATCCTCGCGCGCGGTGACGTGGAAGATTATCAGGGCCGTGAGGTAAAGCCCGAGGACAACGGTCGCCTCGGCCCCGACCGCAGCGGCGGCGTCGCGCAGTTCCCCAACACGGTGAAGCGCCCGCTGCGTGCGAAGGCGGGCATGAATGTCACGCAGATGCACTATGCCCGCCGAGGGATCATCACCCCCGAGATGGAATATGTCGCCGAGCGCGAGAACCTCGGGCGCGAAATGGCCGCCGATCTCGTGCGCGACGGCGAAAGCTGGGGTGCGGAAATCCCCGATGTCATCACCCCCGAATTCGTCCGCTCTGAAGTCGCGCGGGGGCGGGCGATCATCCCCTCCAACATCAACCACCCCGAAAGCGAGCCGATGGCGATCGGGCGCAACTTCCTCGTCAAGATCAACGCCAATATCGGCAACTCCGCCGTGGCGAGCGACGTTGCGAGCGAGGTCGACAAGATGGTCTGGGCGACCCGCTGGGGCGCGGACACGATCATGGACCTTTCCACCGGGCGCAACATCCACGACACCCGCGAATGGATCATCCGCAACTCGCCCGTACCGATCGGCACCGTGCCGATCTATCAGGCGCTGGAAAAGGTCGGCGGCATCGCCGAGGAGCTGACCTGGGAAATCTTCCGCGACACGCTGATCGAACAGGCCGAA
>Ga0073934_10005025_pt1 | contig 21152 bp, 12 predicted proteins | sample LarsenN4metaG_FD_76834 | JGI IMG/M metagenome (GOLD analysis project Ga0073934, IMG submission 76834) | Hot spring sediment bacterial and archeal communities from British Columbia, Canada, to study Microbial Dark Matter (Phase II) - Larsen... ...
GGGGCCATGTAGCTGGGCGTCCCCAGAATGTCGCCCGTGCGGGTCTGGCCGCTGTCGGTCCAGACATGCTTCGCCAGGCCGAAATCGGTGATCTTCGGCTGGGCCTGCTGGTAGGTCATCTGGCCCATGGGGACAGTAGCGGAACGGGAATCGGGGCGGACCGGCTGCCCCTTGACCTGCATCTCGAGCAAGATGTTGCCCGGCTTCAGGTCGCGGTGAATGATTCCCTTTTGATGGGCGAAATGCACTGCCCGCGCGAGTTTTTCGACAAGCTCGGCGGCGGAGCGGGGCGGCTGCGGATTGCCGCGGAGCTGCTTGTCCAGGCTGCCGCCCTCGACGAACTCCAGCGAGAAGTAAGGAACTGGCGCGGTCATGCCCTCGCCGCGCCACTCACCCGAGTCGTAGACCTGGACGATATTCGGATGTTGCAACTGGGCGACGGCCTCCGCCTCGGCCTTGAATCGCCGCAACATGGACGACCCGGCATAAGCGCCGTGAAGGATCATCTTCAGGGCGACCAGGCGATTGAGCCCCAGCTGGCGGGCCTTGTACACGACGCCCATGCCGCCGCGACCCAGTTCGCTCAGGATGTCGTAAGCGGCGAGCTTCGGCCAGGCGTATTCGAGCGGAACATCCGCTTTCTCGAAGGCGCCGTCAGTTTCCGGCATGGGCGTGGCGTGCGGGTCTCCGGCCAGGGGGGGCTTCTCCCGCTGGGTTTCGTGCTCACGCTCGCCGAGCGGCGTTACTTCATTGGATCCCATCGAGATTCACTCGGGCCAGGGCATTCGGGTTGCGGACCTCTTCCAGGGAGTATACCCAGCAATGTGTCCCGCGGGAATCGCCGCATGACAAAGCTCGAGTTCGATGGATCACGTCGCTTGCAGCGCCGCCTCGCCACCACGGCCGCGGACAGCAAGCGTATAATGAAGGTGCAAGTCCTTCGGAACGAACCAGGTCTCGCAAAGTTGCCCCGCTCGGCACGCCCTTTCGGAACGGCGCACGAGGAGGCAGACCATGAATCGATTGCACCTGGCGCAACTGCGCCGCACGTTGTCCTGGATTCTGGGCCAACTCATCGGTCCGCCGATGAGTCCCTGGCTGCCGATCGCCGTCTATGTGCCCGCCAGTGCAGGACTGGTGCTGCTTGGCGTCCTGCTCGGCGCCCCTGCCTGGCAGGTCGGCGTGCTTCCTCTGCTTGGGCTAGCCCTGTGGAGCCTCCTCGAATACGGCATCCACTCGCTGGCGTTTCATCACACCGTGCGCTTCCTGCGGCTGGAAGCGGTGCAGTCAGCTCACGCCCGGCACCACGATCACCCCAGCTGGCCAGAGCACATGGTCTCTCAGCTCAGCTTCTCGGCTCCCGTCGCCCTTGTGCTCTTCGGGCTGCTCTATCTGACACTGGGCAGTCTCGCAGCCGCCGCGCTCGTGCTCGCGGGCTCCCTGATTGGCTATCTGGCGTACGAGGTCGTGCACTTCCAGATTCACCAGCGCCGCAAGCCCTTCTGGCTGCCGCGCGGGCTGATCAAGCATCACCTCTACCACCACCACAAGGACCAGGGTCGGTGTTTCGGCGTCACCTCGCCGCTCTGGGACCACGTGTTTCGGACCAGCTTCAAGGCGCGGAGCAAAAGTGGATAACCAGGCTGCACCTTCCGGCAGCGGGGCTCGGTTCACGGGCCGCGCAGCGTGCGAAGGTATGCGAACAAGTCGGCGATGTCCTGGTCCGTTGCCTGATCGAGCAATCCTGCCGGCATGAGAGACACGGGCGTGGAACGCTTCGAGGCGATCTGGTTTCCAGCAATCCGCAAGGTGGTCGTCGGACCGGTTTGCAGGATGACGCTATCCGTCGCTTCATAAATGATGCTGCCCTGGTAGACCTTGCCGTCCACCGTCGCAATCAATGCGGTCTGATAACGAGGCGATACGTCGCGGCTGGGCTGCACGATGGCCGTGAAGAGATCCTCGCGCGAGAATCTGCCCGTTACGCCGCGCAGATCGGGGCCGAGCGCTTGCCCGCCCGAATGGCAGGACGCACAGCCGGTTTTCTGATACACGACCTGCCCTCTCCCAGCCTCGCCCCGCGTCCAGTCGATGGCCTGAAGCCGCCGCGACCACCCCGCCACGTCCACTCCGTCGGTTCCGTGCAATTGGCTAGCCAGGTTGGGATGGTTTGCGCTAAACCATTCCGACCAGCGCGACGCATCTGTGCCGTGGTCTGCCTGGGCTATGTTCCGAAGCGCCGTCGCAAGACGTTCCTTGAGAGGCTTCTCCTCCTTGCCGTCGGGAAGCGAGCGCAGGCAGCGAATAAGGGCGAGGCAGGCCGTGCCGTCGTCCGGAGCCTGGACGCGCTCCAGAGCCTCAAGCGCAGTTCGGATCGTTGCAAGCCGCGGCGAACCCAGGGCGGAGATGAAGCGGCTGCGGTCGGCCTTTTCCGGCGCCCTGGCCAGCAAGGGCAGGAGCGCATCTCGCAGAGCGGGTTGCGACCAGAGGCGACGTGCGAGGGGTTTGACCTCCTTATCGGAAAGCTCGCCGAGCAGCTCCACGTGGGCCGGCGTCCAGGGGAACTCCGCGTTGCTGTCCGATCGTTGAATCAGCACTCGGGCCGCCTGATATCGATCGAAGCCCGGTGCGTAAGTCAGCACGATGTGGTCGGGCCGTCCGAAGCTTTCGTCCTTCAACAGTCTCTGGTTCAAGGCAGGATCCTTGCGGGCCAGCTCGGCATGCAGCTCGGCCATGCGCAGCGGCCAGTGGCGGTCGCGCGTCGCCTGGCGAGCGTCCAGCTTCTTGTCCATGCCCAGCAAGGCATTAACTGTTCGCTCGGTCGCACGGGGCGATCGTGCTCCTCGCAAGCGCGCCAGCACTGCAAGGTAGTGGAAATCATCCTCCGGCCCCGATTCTGGAGTGAGCTGGGCCGCGACCCGCTCCACCGTGCTGGACGAGTCGTCCTCCATCATGGCGAGCAGCCTGCTCAGTTCCCGATCGACCTCAGCCCGGCCCGTGGGAAACCGGTCGCGCCAGGCCGCAGCGCTCAACGAGGACGGTATCGGTTGCCTGGCGGTGTAGCCTTCCCAGACGGTTCCCGAAGCCGTCCGCGCGGTCAAGTCGCCGAGCGCCAGTTGCATGACCCGCAACGCTGCCAGCGGCGCCTCTTCGGTGGCGTGCTTGTCCTCCAGAAGTCTGGCTGCTGCATTGAAGCGGTCTGCTGGTTCCATCTGGGCGTCTGCCAGAAGCAGGACAGCTTGAACCCGCGCAGTGCCGGCCATACCGCGCACGGCGACTCGGCTCGCAGGTTCCAGCGTGCTATACAGCCTGGCGGCAGCCCGGCGAAGGTGAGCGTCATCGGCATCAGCGCACGCGAGTACGATCGGCTCCAACTCCCGATCCTGGAAGTTTGCTCGGCGCCGGCGCAGCTCCTGAAGGCACGCAAGCCGCTGCCAGGGCTGCCCTTCGATTGCTCCGGTGAGCAACTCCTGGCGACGGGCGGGCTGCCACTCCAACGATCGGCACGGCAAGGCGAACTGGGCCGCCTCAGCGGGGCCCAACTCGCGCTTCCCGCCCCGATAGCTAATGCGATAAACAGCCCCGCGCGTGCCTCGACCGCCGATGCTGACAAACAGGTCGCCGGTGTGCGGGTGAACGACGCAGCCGGTCGGAGCAAAGCCGTTGTCTCCCACGCTTTCGAGAAAGACCCCCGCAGTCGCTGCGTAGCTCGCTCCCCTACGCTGAAGTCCGACGAAGTGGACCTTGCCGAACGTCCAGTCAAGGGCGAAGAAGCCGCCACGGTACTTGGCGGGGAACTGCACGTGCCGATAGCACGCAATGCCGGTAGGCGATCCGCGGCCCAGGGTGATCAGTGGAGCAACCACGTCGGGATAGTACGGCGGGAAGCGCCAGAACTGGCCAATCTGCGGCGTGCGCCAGCCATGCTGGGCGCCTTCGATCACGTGATAGAAACGCGTCGGCTCATACCAGGGCAGGGCCACGCAACGCTCGTTGTCCGAGTCGTAGGTAAACAAGTCCCCTTCCAGATTGAAGTCCATGCCGTAGGGATTGCGGAAGCCGTCGGCCACGATCTCCGAGCGGCCGAAATCGGGCGACAGGCGGATGACACAGCCGGCCACTGGGCTCCGGATCGGGGAAGTTGTCTGGTTCGCATGCCGCGAGTTGATGCCCGTCGAATTGCCGCACAGGATGTAGAGCCAACCGTCGGGGCCGCGTCGGAGGGCGTGGGCATCATGCTCGCCGCCGGTCTTGAGCGGGAGAATCAGCTCCGAGGGCCCGTCGGCCTTGCCATCCCGATCACGATCGAAGAAGCGTCGCAGCCCCCCGTCGCCGATGACGAGCAACTGGTCGCCTTCCCAGAGCAGTCCCATGGCCCCGTCGCGCGGGGAATCGGCGAAGTCGACGACTCGATCTGCCTTGCCGTCGCCGTCATCGTCGATGAGCGTGCGAATGTAGCCGCGGCCGGCAACGACCACTCGGCCCCGCGCGTCTGTGGTCAGCGTGTAGATGTCGTTGGCCAGCGCGCTGCCAGCGTACTCGACGACCTCGAAGCCATCAGGGACGCGCAGCCCGACCACCTCCTCGGCACGGGCCGACACGGCCAGGAGCGTCATGACGAGAATCGGACAGGTGATGCGTTGCATGCCGCCATTGTCGACTCGGCATCAGTCTGGAGCAAGAGCCGGCTGATCACGCTCGGCCGGCAAACACCGCCGACGCCGCAGGTCCAGCAGAGCCCGAACTCGGCACATGGAACGCAAGCCCGCGACAGGAATTCGTCGTGGTCTCTTCTTCCAAGCCCCAGCTTGCTGGCTAGAATCGTCAATCGACACAGAGGCCATCGGAACTGGAGCATTCATGAACCACACACGGTATCGGGCGCCATTCAGCACAGGTCGGGTTCGGTCGAGGTCGGTGCAGCTTTCCGTCGAACTCCTGGAATCCCGCGACGCTCCGGCGGTCGATCCTTTCGGCTCGGCCCAGTTCAACACGCTCATGAACCAACTCCTCGACTCGAATGGCGTTCCCCTGGCTTCCCTGGCCTTGCAGCGCGACAACGAGGTCTATCACTGGACGAACAATACCTCCAGCGTGAACTCGACCTCGCTCTTTCGGGTCGCCAGCGTGTCCAAGACCTTCTGCGCCGTAGCCGTGATGACGCTACAGCAAGAAGGGCTCCTCAAGCTTGGCGATTCAGCCCTCAAAGCCCTGGGCTACAGCCCCGGCCAGGTGGTCGCAGGACTTGAGCCCGTGGACGGCGTCACGCCAGTGGGCATTGCCCTGCCTGGCGAACTGTTCAACATCACGATTCGCCAGCTTTTGCAGATGTCGAGCGGGCTCCCACTCGCTGTTCCAGTCGCCAGCGCTACGTTTCCAGATGCAGAGCCGCAACAGGTCGTGTACCTGGCGGGCAGCTACGCGGCCCTGGCGTTTGCTCATCCGCCGCCATTCACAGGTCCCGCGTCCGTGAATGAGCAAATCAAGTACTATCTCTACCAGGTGGCCACGCAGTTCGCAGCGAATCCGGTCGTCTACGGCGGCAAGGACGCCCTCGCCAAGCAAGCCCAGGGGCAGGCCGTGCTCATCAAGCCTGGGAGTTTCTACCTCTACAACGACACCGGTTACGCCATGCTTGGGGCGCTGGTGGAGAAGATAGCCCAAGAGCAGTTCAACCAATCGTACATCGAGTACCTTACGGACAAGGTGCTGACGCCCATGGGCATCTCTCCGCCCAGCGCCAATCCAGCCGTGAACCGCATGGTTGGCCTGGGACGTACGCTGGAAAATCAGGCCTATCCGACCGAGGTGGCCTACGAAACTTATCCTGATGAAACCGACAAGCCGAACATCTTCCCCGATCCGAACAAGAACTTGCAGAGCGACGCCCCGTTCTATCCGACTGATCAGGACGACCAGCCTATCAAGGTCCCCATGCCCTACGGCGGAGACTTCTTCCTGGAAAGCCACTTTGGAGAGGGCGGGCTGGTAGCCACGCCTGCCGGGCTGGTGCGCTTCTTCGACACGCTCGGCGACATCCTCGACGGCACGGCAGATGGCCCGCTCAAGCGCAAGACGATCAGGAAGATGGTCGCTCAGCCGCCTGCCCCCCTTCAGGTGGATGTGGGCGTCGGCTGGTTCGGCATGGGCTGGCAGGTGCAGCCGGAGACCGATGCCTACAACCGCGGCGTCGCCTGGGTCAAGAACGGCTCATTGCCTGGGAACTCCGCCCTGCTGTACCGCTACCACGATGGGACCACCTGGGCGGCCACATTCAATATCGACGTGCTGGGCGACTCCGAAGCGTACACGGACTTTCAGCGACGATTCCAGGCGATCGTGGATGGCGCGATTTACGGACCGCGTACCGTGCAGATCGTGAAGGGATCGCCACAAGCGACAGCCAAGGGGACAGCGTTTCCCGAGCCGCTCGTGGTCCTGGTGCTGGATGTCTTTGGCGGGGTAGTCCGCGGCGCCCAGGTGACGTTCACCGCGCCAACGGGCGGCCCTAGCGGCTCGTTCAAGGGTCAGGCGACTGCGCTGGTCCAGACGGGAACTAACGGCAAGGCCAAGGCGCCGCCACTCAAGGCTAATGGCGAAAGCGGGACGTTCCAGGTTCACGCTCAGGCAACCTTGTTGTTTCCGCCGACGCCTTTCTTCTGGTACTCCTTCGAATCGGTGAACGATGCAGTGTTCCAGCTCCAGGTAGCCTGATCCACTGAGGCGAGGAGGGTGAAGGCTCCGGCAAGCGAAAGCTAGCGAGGGCCTGGCATGAGCGCGGCGGTCGTCTTTGGCGGCTACGGCACTTTCGGGACCCACGTGGTCCGCGAACTGGCACGGCTGGGAATCGCGGTAATCGTAGCAGGTAGAGATGGACAGCGTGCCGAGGAGCTGGCGAGGTTACTGGGCAGGCCCCATCGAGGAGTTCGAGCAGATGCAAGTTCGCTGGAGTCCTGTTTGAGCGTCCTGCATGCTCCGCTGGTAGCCGTAAACTGCGCGGGCCCGTTCCACAAGCTGGGCACGGCGGTGCTTGAGGCGTGCTTGACAAAGGGGTGTCACTATGCGGACATCGCCGACGATCGAAGCTACACGATCCAGGTGCGCCGGCTGCATAGGCGATTGGCAGAGCGGGGGTTGGCGGCCGTGTACGGATGTTCGAGTTTGCCGGGACTTAGCGGAGTCCTGGCCGCTCTGCAGACGGAGGGCGCCTCGGCCAGGCCTCTCAAGGCCAGGGTTACGCTCTTCATCGGCAACGCGAACCCCAAGGGCGAGGCGGCGATCGCCTCGCTCCTGCACACGCTCGGCCGACCTGTCGAAACGCCCCTGGGCACGGTCAAGGGCTACCGCCAGCGCGAGGTGGTTGAGCTGCCGAAGCCATTTGGGAAGCGAGGAGTCTTCAACTTCCTCAGTCCCGAGTACGACCTCTTTCCGGAAGCTTTTGGGGTTCGCCAGGTGGCGGTCAAGGTCGGCTTCGAGCTTCGCCTGGCGACCTACTCGCTTGCCCTGCTGGCGGCTCTGGGCGGCCCAGGAAGAGCGTCCATGCAGCGCTGGCTCGGCCCGATTGGAGGTCTTCTCAGCGGAGTCGGCAGTTCCGGAGGCGCCGTGATGACGGAGCTTCTCTGGGAGAATGGCAGATGGAGCAGGGCCGCGCTTTTGGTTCGCTCGCAGGGGCAAACCATGGCGGCCATGCCCTGCGTGCTGGCTGTCGAGGCGTTGTGCGGCGAAAGCAGGCGACCCTCCGGCGCACTGGCTCTCTGGGAGTTTCTTGACGCACGCACAGTGGTTGAAAGACTGAAGACGGAGGGCGTTGAGTTGATACTGGAGCCTGTTCAGGGCTGATCCAGAATAGGGTTGGTCCGAAGCCAGTGGTAGAATGCAGTCGAGGTTCGCGCCTCGTCTGATCGATGCATATTGAAGGAAGCAGGCATGCTGCCGCGTGAGGTTGTCAGTCGAATCCGCCAGTTGCACATCCATGCAAGGCAGGCCGTCGAGGACCTGCTGGGAGGGGAATACCACAGCGTTTTCAAGGGTGTCGGCATCGCCTTCGAGGAGGTGCGAGAGTACCAGCCAGGCGACGACGTCCGGAGTATCGACTGGAACGTGACTGCGCGAATGGGGCACCCGTTCATCAAGCGGTTTGTCGAGGAACGCGAGCTTACAGTAGTGCTGCTCGTAGACGCCAGCGGCTCGCACCGGTTTGGCACGCAGCGCCATGAGAAACACGAAGTCCTCGCCGAGCTGGCGGCGCTGCTCGCCTTCAGTGCCATCAGCAACAACGACAAGGTGGGCCTGATTGCGTTCACCGATCGTGTCGAACGGTTCGTCCCGCCACGGAAGGGCCTGAGGCACGTGCTCCGCTTGATCCGTGATGTGCTCTTCTTTCAGCCGTCCCGAAAGGGGACGTCCATTCGTGAGGCGCTGGACTACTTGAACCACGTGCTGCATCGCCGCGCCATCGTCTTCCTCCTCAGCGACTTCATGGACAGCGGCTACGAAAAGGCCTTGAAGCAAACGGCTCGCCGGCACGATCTGATTGCGATCCGCGTCTTCGATCCCCGCGAGGAGTCCTTGCCTGCGGTCGGACTGATTCAGCTCGAGGACGCCGAGACAGGCCAGCAAGTGCTGTTGGATACATCGAGCCGAAAAGTCCGCGAAGCGTATGCAGCAGAAGCTGTACGGCGGACCGAAGCTCTACGTCAGCTCATGCGTTCGGCTGGGGTCGATCTCGTCGAGGCCTCGACCGATGGCACTCACCTCAACAGTTTGATTCGGTTCTTCCGCACGCGGGAGCGCCGGCTACGGAGACGTTGAAGTGGCAAGCACACCAACAATTCGCTCAGGTGTTGTCCTTCTTTACGTGCTCTGCTGCAGTACTTGCGGCTGGGCCGAGACGCCGGAGGAAGTCCTCAAGGAGATGCGCCCCTCTACCGGCATCGAGGCCGAAGCCTCTAGCATCTGGAGCTGGCTGCCGTGGGTTCTGATGTCAGTCGGCATTGGCATGGCAGGCGTGGGGGCGGGGGCTGCTCTGGCGATGCGCCTTCGGCGCAGAACTGGAAGCAGCAGGGAACTTTCCCCGAGGCAAGTTGCACTGCAGGAACTCAAGCGACTCGAAGCGGCGGGATTGCGACAACAAGGCGAAATGGCTCGCTACGTAACGGAGCTTTCGAACATCGTTCGCGCTTACCTGGAAAAGAGCCTCGCCATTGTTGTCACCAGGCAGACGACTCCGGAGTTTCTGGAATCGCTGAAGACCTCGGCCTCACTGACGCCAACGCAGCAGGGATTGCTCCGCGAGTTCCTCGAAAAGTGCGACCTGGCGAAGTTCGCGGGGGCTGCACCCACACCAGAACAGGGCGAGGAGCTTGGACGAGCGGCACGGGGCTTCATCGAACAGTTCAACGTGCACACGCAGCGAGCATCATGAATGATGCATGGAGTGGCGAAGCCGGCCTGTAAGCCGGGTTCTGTACCACGCGGTAACGCGCGGCGATGGCCATTTATCCAGGCCGACGATTGCTCGTCGGCTCAAGCGGCCTACCCGAGGGTCGTAGCGGACCGGACCAGTCCTGCCCCCTTATTTGGCCTTGCTCCCGGGGGGTTTGCCGAGCCAGCCGGTCGCCCGGCTGCTGGTGCGCTCTTACCGCACCATTTCACCCTTACCCCAGTGATGCCGACAAGGAAACCTTGTTCAGGTCGCACCGGTCGAGAACTCTGAGGCGGTATGCTTTCTGTTGCACTGTCCCTGGCCTTGCGGCCGGTGGGAGTTACCCACCACCGTGTCCTGTGGAGCCCGGACTTTCCTCTCCGCACCGTCAGACGGCGCGCAGCGGCCATCCGGCCGACTTCGCCTCTACCATTATAGAGGCAAGGAGGTACCCCGAAGGTTCACCTGAACGTTGCCGAGTTTGCAATGCTGGAGCTGGATCAACGACTCATGCGGATCTGGTAGGTTTTCTGCTCTCGCTTGACCTCGACCCGCAAGGGCGTCTGCGAGTAGTTGGCGTAGATCTCAGGAATCGGGCGGTTGGTCAAACTGTTCATGTACTGAGCGAGTTTGGTCTGGCTTGCCCCATCCATGCCTCGAAGCTCGTCGGGGGGAGGCCCCTCAATAACGACGACCCGATGAGTGGCGATGGCTGCTCCAGGCTGGCCGATGTTGCACTGCAGCTTGAAGACTCCCTTGGCATCGGTGATGGCCATGGAGTTGTACTCGGCGCCGAAATTACTCAACTCGGGCATGAACTCGACCTGAGCGAATGGAAGCGGCTGGTCATTAAGGTAGACGATGCCCTCGACCTCTGTCAGCTCGGGGGGCTTCTTCCCACAGCCTGCCAGGGTGAGGACGACTGGAAGGAGTGCGAGAGCGAGGAAGTGACGGTGCTTGAGCATTGTTGCCGAACTCCTGATGCAGTGGTACCCAGCTAAACATGCTTGAGTGCGATCTGGTCCTGAGAAGGAGTGAGCAGCCCCTGATGAGGCTGCTCGCTTGTCGAATCACTACGAAGCCGGAGGCTAAAAGTCGGGGACGACTTCGCCGCCGCGCCGTGTGCTCAGGGCCTGCAGCAGTGGCAGATCAGTGTTGCTGGTGAGGGTCAGGAAGCGGACAGAACCGTCTCCGAAGCTGAAATTGGCCCCGTTGGGATGGGAACTGCCAAAGGCACAAACTCGCAGGTCCCTGATGGCAAATGGCGGATTGGGACCGGAACCAGGCGGCAGCATGTAATTGATGGGAACTGGGGTGCTGAAGAGGTAGTCCTGCGAGGCAAAGTAGTTTGCCCAGGCCCAGCCCCCAAGTTCCTCGAACGGCTTGTACTCGGGCTCCCGGTGGTTGCGCTCGCCGAAGAGCAGCGTGTTGCTGGAGCCGTCGTTGATGTCGGGTATGCGGACACGGCTATTGATCCAGAAGATGCCGTCCGTGGTCATGCTTGTCACAAACCAGGAACGAGTGCCGCCGTTGCCGCCGTAGCTGTTCATCCCAAAGTAATAGTCCACGCCACCGGTGGTGTACTTGATTCGCTTATTCTCCAGGGGATCAGAAGGGCAGATGAACAGTTTGATGATCTGCGCACCGGTTGAATTCACGCCATTGCAGTTGGCGTACTCACGCTGGGTGAGGTTCAGGTTCTTCTGAATGTTATCCTGCTCGACGTAGGGCAAAAGTGCTTCAAAGAAGGAGATGAATTGGCCAGGTATGGGCGGCTGTTGAATCCGACCGGAGGTGACAAGTGGATTGGTGGGGAACACGGCGCCGGACTGGGTCGAGATCGGCAGGTTGATACCCGAGGGAAAGCGATTGTAGTCGTTGTGATAGTTGTGGGCAGACAGCGTCAACTGCTTCAGGTTGTTGCCACAGACCATCTTGTCCGCGGCCGCTCGGACCTTCTGGACGGCCGGCAAAAGCAACGCCATCAGGATGGCGATGATCGCGATTACCACCAGCAGCTCAATGAGTGTGAAGCCTCTTCTTTTCATGACTTCTAACCTCCATTCAGTAAGGCAATCCGACGCCAACCTACGGAAGACTTGGACCACTACGATGAACGCTTCTTATGGTAGGAACAGTTGAGCTAACCGCTAATGAAGTTGACGTGAAGACTCGTAGGAGCGGAGGAGGGGAGCCAGTGCCGGGGTGCGAGCCTTGATTCTCGCTGATTCTTGGCCGTGGACTCTTGCCCGCCAACTGGGCTGATACGTGCGACTGGCTGGATGCTCATGACCAGTTACAGCAGCACAAAAAGCCAGATTGCAGCTGCAAGTTGGAGCATAGCCGGTCTTGGCTGCGCGTCGTTCAGGGGGCTGCTCTTTAAGCTGGCCGGACCCGCTAGCAATCTGGACGCTGGTGAGCCACGGAGACGATTACTGCACGTGAGTTCTGGTGGTCCTTCAGCTGGATGCAATGAGTCGCAAGCTGAACTGACGTGCTGTCCTCTTGCCGTCCCGGGCGTGGCGCGATGCCGAGAGCAAGCGAGGAGGCGCCTGCCCCCCTGAAGGCCGATTCTGACCCACGGATTGACATACCCCTGTCCTCGGGACATAGTGAAACCATCCCAGCGAACGCATTTGACATTCCGAGGAATCGACCGATGGCACGGAGATGGGCTTGGGTCGGCGTGCTTTTGCTTTTGACGGCGATGCTTGCACCGGCCCAGGAAGGCGAAGGGGAAAAGTCCCAGCCAACAGCCGAAAAGCTCGCTGGGTTGCGGCTGCGCTCCGTGGGGCCTGCCGTCACCTCCGGACGTGTGGTTGGATTCGCCGTGCACCCGACTGACCGCTCCACGTATTACGTCGCCGCGGCGTCTGGCGGCGTCTGGAAGACGACCAACGCCGGTACCTCCTGGACTCCCATCTTCGACGAGCAGGGTTCTTATTCGATCGGCGTGGTTGTTCTTGACCCCAAGAACCCAAATATCATCTGGGTGGGGACGGGCGAGAACAACAGCCAGCGCAGCGTCGGCTATGGAGACGGAGTCTATCGTTCCGATGACGCTGGGAAATCCTGGCGGCGCGTTGGTCTCGAGAAAAGCGAACACATTGGCAAGATCCTTATCGATCCTCGCGATTCCAACACGCTCTTCGTCGCGGCCCAGGGGCCTCTCTGGGGACCTGGCGGCGACCGCGGACTGTACAAGACGACCGACGGCGGCAAGACCTGGGCGAAAGTCCTCAGCATCAGCGAGAACACAGGCGTGACCGATGTCGTTCAGCACACCAGCCAGCCGAACACGCTACTGGCGGCGGCTTACCAGCGGCGTCGCCACGTCTGGACCCTCATCAACGGCGGACCCGAAAGCGCGATCTACAAGTCCACGGACAACGGGTCTACGTGGCGCAAGGTGAACGCGGGTTTGCCGATCGGCGATATCGGCCGAATCGGACTCGCCGCCGCACCCTCGCAGCCAGGCCTGGTCTACGCCATCGTCGAGGCAGCAGAGCGGAAGGGCGGCATTTTCCGCTCCACCGATTTTGGCGAATCCTGGACCAAGGTGAATGACTTCGATCAGCAGGCCCAGTATTACTCTCACCTCGTCGTGGACCCCAAAGACGCCAATCGCCTCTACGTCATGAATGTGTTCATTCGCGTCTCCGACGATGGAGGTCGGACCTTGCGAAGCCTGGGCGAACGCTTCAAGCACGTTGATAGCCATTGTCTGTGGATCGATCCTAACGATACGAACTACTACCTGTGCGGTTGCGATGGCGGCATCTACGAGAGCTTCGATCGCGGCGCAAACTGGCGTTTCATTCCCAACTTGCCGATCACGCAGTTCTACGACGTCACCTGCGACAATCGCGTTCCTTTTTACACGGTCTACGGGGGGACTCAGGACAACTTCACGCTGGGAGGCCCAGGCCGGAATCGCTCCGCCAGCGGCATCGTCAATAGCGATTGGTTCGTGACGCAGGGCGGCGATGGCTTCCAGTCCCGCGTCGATCCCAAGGACCCCAACATTGTCTACTCGGAATCGCAGTACGGAGGGCTGATCCGCTTCGATCGACGTACCGGCGAGGCCGTCGGCATCCAGCCGCAGCCGGGTAAGGGCGAAATGGGACTGCGCTGGAACTGGGACTCGCCCCTCATCATCAGCCCCCATTCGCACACGCGGCTCTACTTCGGCGCCAACAAGTTGTTCAAGAGTGAAGACCGCGGAGACACCTGGAAGGCCATCAGTCCCGATCTCACGCGGCAGATCGACCGCAACACGCTGCCCGTCATGGGCAAGGTGTGGCCTCCTGATGCAGTGGCGAAGAGCGTTTCGACGTCGCTGTACGGCAACCTCACTGCCTTGAGCGAATCCCCCAAGGAGGAAGGGCTCATTTACGCCGGCACCGATGATGGATTGATTCAGGTCACGGAAGACGGGGGCAAGAACTGGCGTAAGGTTGATTCCTTTCCTGGGGTGCCGGAACGCACCTTCGTCAGCCGGCTGCTGGCCTCGCAGCATGAGGCCAGGACGATCTACGCCGCCTTCGACAACCACAAGATGGCTGACTTCACTCCCTACCTCCTCAAGAGCACCGATGCTGGCAAGACCTGGACTTCCTTGAGCGGCGATCTGCCCAGGAATGGCCCAGTGCTCGCTGTTGCCGAGGACCACGTCAATCCCGAATTGCTCTTCGTCGGCACCGAGTTCGGCCTCTACTTCACCGTTACGGGCGGTCGGCAGTGGCATCGGCTGAAAGCCGGTTTGCCCACCATAGCAGTCCGCGACCTGGCCATTCACAAGCAAATGAACGACCTGGTGGTGGGCACTTTCGGCAGAGGAATCTACATCCTGGACGACTACACGCCGTTGCGCGTGTGGAAGCCGGACATGGCGAATCAGCCGTGCGTGCTCTTTCCGGTGCGAGAAGCGTGGATGTACATTCCCGAGCGGCCGCTAGGCATGTCTGGGAAGGGCTTCCAGGGCGAGTCGTACTTCACCGCCGCTAATCCGCCGTACGGCGCGACTTTCACTTACATGCTGAAGGATGGCCTGAAGACGAAACGCCAGCAACGACAGGAAGCTGAACGAGAAGCTGCCAGGAAGAATCAGGTGCTCCCGTATCCGTCGCAGGACGAGCTTCGGGCCGAGGCCGAGGAAGAAGCACCTTCCGTTCTGATCACCGTTAGCGATGCCGATGGCAACGTGGTTCGTACGCTTCAAGGACCCGCATCGGCAGGGCTGCACCGCGTTTCCTGGGATCTTCGCGATCCTGCTCCTTCACTGCCTCGACCGCGAGTTGCTGAGTCCGATGAAGACCTGTTTGCTCCCGAGCCAGGCGGACCTCTAGTGTTGCCTGGCGTCTATCGAGTGACTTTGTCTCAGCGGGTCGGCGGCGTGACAACGCCTTTGGCCCGTCCGATGGAATTTACGGTGACGGTACTGGGCAGCGAGGGCATTGGCGCGGCCGACCGCCGCGAGATCGGGCTGTTCCAGCAGAAGGTGGCGCGCTTGCAGCGTGCCGTGAGCGGGGCCCTCGACAGCAGCAACGCCCTGGCCGGCAGGCTGGCCGAGATCAAACGCGCTCTCGATCACACGCCTGGTTCCAGCGACAAGGACAAGGAACAGGTGCGGAAGTTGGAGAAGGCCAACAACGACATCCTTCGTGCGCTTCGCGGTGACGTGGCCCTTCGCGCACGCAATGACAATACGCCGATTTCGATCAGCGAGCGCGTCATGGAAATCGTTGGGGCCACGCGCTTCTCACTGGGCAGACCAACCACGACCCAGCGCGAACAGTACGCCATTGCTGCTGAGGAGTTCAGCGAGGTGTTGGCCAGGCTGCGCCGCTTGATCGAAGAAGATCTGAAGCCGGTAGAAAGAGCACTCGATGCCTCAGGGGCGCCGTGGACTCCAGGCCGTTTGCCTGATTGGAAGGACAAATGAACCCAGGCTCTGGCACCTGGGACGATGGAGGCTTTGCCTTCGCAGTCAGTTCAAGCGTGGAAAGAGCGGCGTCACCTTGCCGTTGGCATCGAGCTTCGCCGTCACGCGGAGGTCATCGGTCGGTCGCGGATACACGAACGTGTCCTCGCAGCGAACTCCTTCCCAGGGCTGTGCGAAATTGAAGCTTCCGTAGATCGTCGCCGCCGTCCGTGGCAAAAACGGCTTCAGAAGAATGGATACCACGCGGAGCGCTTCAACCAGATCGAAAAGGACTCGGCGAGCAGCCTCCCTGTCCGTTTTGACTAACGCCCAGGGCTGGGTGCGGTCCGCGAACTTGTTCGCTGGATCGAGCACCTGCTGCCAGATCGTCAGCAGGGCTTGATTGTACTGGCAGTTCTCAATGTGTCCCTGAACACGCCTGGTAACCGTCTCAATGTCTGTCTCCTTGTAGACTTCACCGGGTTCTAGCTGCCGCGTGTTTTCCAGTTCGCCCTGGTAGTTCTTGGTGATGAGAGTGATCACGCGGCTGTAAAGATTGCCGAGATTGTTGGCCAGATCCGCGTTGTAGACGTCGGCAAAACGTTCCCAGGTGAAGTCGCCGTCTCCGGGGAAAGGGCACTCGCGGAGGAAGTAGTAGCGGAAGGCTTCGGAGCTGAATCTGCTGATGACGTCCATTGGCTCGACGACGTTTCCGAGAGACTTGCTGATCTTGCCGCCCTTGTTGTAGACGAAGCCGTGGCTGAACACCATGCGGGGCGGCTCAATGCCCGCGGCCATGAGCATGGCCGGCCAGAGAGCGCAGTGAAAGCGCGTGATGTCCTTGCCGATGAAATGGATGTCCGCAGGCCACCAGCGGGCGAACTGCGTCTCGTCGCTGCCGTAGCCGATGCCGGTGAAGTACGTCAACAGCGCGTCGAACCACACCCAGATCGTGAACGCTGGATCGAAGGGCAGGCGAATGCCCCACGATTGCCCGACCCGAGTAATGCTGACGTCTTGCAAGCCCCCTTGGACGTAGGCCAGCATCTCATTTCGCCGGCTTTCGGGCTGAATGAAGTCGGGCCGCTCGTCGTAGAACTTGAGCAATCGCTCCTGAAAACGGGATTGAGCGAAGAACCAGGTTGGCTCGGTCCGCCGCACTGGAGGAGTGCGATGATTGGGACAAACTCCCCCCGCGTCCTTGATATCCGACTCGGTCTTGAACGATTCGCAACCTTCGCAGTACCAGCCTTCGTACTCCCCCTTGTAAATGTAGCCGTTGTCGTACACTTTCTGAATGAACTGGCTGGCGCAGCGGTGGTGCCGCGGCTCGCTCGTCTGCACGAACTCGTCGAAGCTGACGTCGAGAGCCTGCCAGACCTCCTTGAACTGCCTCGCCATGTCGTCACAGTACGCCTGGACCTCCATGCCGAGTTCTGAGGCTCGCTTGGCCACCTTGATGGTGTTCTCATCGTTGCCCATCAGGAAGAAGACGTCGTACCCCTCCATGCGGCGATAGCGGGCTTGCACGTCGGCCCCGATTTTCTCGAATGCCGTGCCTATGTGGGGCCGGCTGTTCGGATAGTCGATGGCTGTCGTCTGAAAGAACTTCGTTCCTGGCCTGGCCATGACAAGCATCCTCGAGTGGAGAACTCGCGCAGCCGCCTCGGCAGCACGGAGGTCATCCTGGAAGTTTACAAGTAGACTGGCACAGTTCACACGCCAAGTGCGATCGAACCTGCGGCCTCAGGCCGCCCATGATCTCTGGGAGCGGTGGATTCGCGCTTGCGTGCGCCTGCGGATTAGCTATGCTGTAAGGAGGCTGGGTTATCATGCCTGCTGCACCTGGGCAGGCCCGCAGTTGGTTCCCGCCACGGACCGCCAGTGCTTAACGGCCGGCAGTTGAAGCCCCAATCCCACCCAGCCAGGGGCCGTTTGCTGCCAGCAATCGCCGTGGAAGCCTGACGTTCCGAGACAACGAGGGGGGTATTGCCGATGAATGAAAAGGCAAGTTGGTACGCCCTGGTTGCGTTAGTCTGTCTCGCCCTCTGCGTGGGATCTGCATCTGCCGCCGACGTCGCCAAGCCTGACTCCGCCGCAGCTGTTGAAGCCGATCAGCCTAATCCAGCAGAGATCCGAGGGCTGCTCTGCTTTCCAGCGAAGGTCGGTCTCAAGGGGGCGGACGCCAGTCAGCAATTGATCGTAACGGCAGTGCTTGCGGGGAACCGCGAGCAAGATCTTTCAAGCTCGGTCAAGTATGCGGTAGCGGATGCGAAGGTTGCTCGGGTTACCTCAACCGGACGAGTCATCCCGCTGGCCGACGGCGTTACCGAGATTATTGCGACGTATGCCGACAAGAGCGTCAAGATTCCGCTCGAGGTCACTCACACCCAGGAAAGCCTGCCCATCAATTTTCCCAACCAGATCACGCCCATTTTCACCAAGCTCGGCTGTAACGCTGGCGGCTGCCACGGGAAGGCCAGCGGCCAGAACGGTTTCAAGCTCTCCCTGCTTGGCTTCGAGCCGGACCTGGATTACATGACCCTGGTCAAGGAAGGGCGAGGCCGACGCGTCTTCCCAGCCGCTCCGGACAACAGCCTGCTCCTGCTGAAAGCCATCGGGCAGATGCCCCACGGCGGCGGCAAGAAAATGGAGAAAGACTCGGACGAATACCGCCTCATTCGCCGATGGATCACCTCGGGCATGCCTTACGGAAAGCCGGACGATCCGGTCGTGACGAAGATCAGTGTCTTCCCCGAGCAGCGCATCCTTTCCCGAAACAACAAGCAGCAGCTCAGTGTGTTGGCGCACTACAGCAACGGCACAGTGGAGGATATCAGCCGGCGTGCCCAGTATGAGAGCAACGACACCGACATTGCCGGCGTGGACGCCGCAGGCCTCGTGCGGACCTTCTCCGCGAGCGGCGAGTCGGCCATCATGGTGCGTTACCAGGGCCACGTTGCGGTCTTCCGTGCCACGGTGCCCCTGGGCATGCCGACGCCGAACTACGAGTTCCCCTACAAGACCGTCGTGGACCAGCACACGCACACCAAGTACAAGCAGCTGGGACTTGTGCCTTCGGAGCTTTGCTCAGATGAGGAGTTTATCCGACGAGCGACGCTGGACATTTGCGGAACTTTGCCCACGCCCACCGAGGTCCTCGCCTTCGCCAATGACAAGGATCCCAACAAGCGCGACAAGCTGGTGGACATGCTCGTCGAGCGGCCAGAGTACAGTTACTACTTTGCCAACAAGTGGGCGGACATCCTTCGCGTCAAGCGGCGCGGAGCCAACGTCAATGCTCCAGGCACCTTCGCATTTCACCAGTGGATCCGCGAGGCAATTGCCTCGGACAAGCCCTACGATCAGTTCGTGCGTGAGATCATCGCCGCCGCCGGCGACGAGCACAGCCATCCGCCCACCGTCTGGTACAAGGAAGTCCGCGAGGCCCAGCAGTTTACCGACGATGTCGCCCAGGTCTTCTTCGGGCTGCGGTTGGCCTGCGCCCAGTGCCACCACCACCCCTACGAAAAGTGGAGCCAGGACGACTACTGGGGAATCGCCGCGTTTTATGGCCGTCTGAACCGCAAGCAGATCACCGAGCCTGGCGACTTCCAGAACCAGCCGTATCAGCTAGTGAAGGTCTCCACGAAGCGAGATGGCAGCGTGACCAACAAGCGGACCGGCCAGCCGGCCCTGCTGAAACCCCTCGACGCCCCTGCCCTGGATGTTCCGCCCGGGGAGGATCCGCGGCATCGGCTCGTGGACTGGATGGTTGATCCAAACAACCCGTTCGTCCCCCGCGCCCTCGTGAATCGCTACTGGGCCCACTTCTTCGGCCGCGGCATCGTGGAACCGCTCGATGACATGCGCGTCACGAATCCTGCTTCCAACGAGGAGTTGCTCAACGCCCTGGCGAAGGAGTTCGTCGCCAGCAAGTACAGCTTGAAGCACATCGTGAAGACCATCGCCAAGAGCCGAACATACCAGCTCAGCGCGATTCCGAACGAGTTCAACAAGATGGATAAGCAGAACTATGCCCGCTTCTACCCGCGCCGCATGAGCGCCGAGGTGCTGCTCGATGCTGTCGGGCAGGTGACCGACAGTCCGACTGCTTTTGGCAACTTGCCCCAGGACACGCACGCCCCGCGCCGAGCGATCATGCTTCCCGACGAGTCGTACAGCAACTACTTCCTCGAGGTCTTCGGCAAGCCGAGCCGAACCAGCGCTTGCGAGTGTGAACGTGTAAGCGAAGCGAATCTGGCCCAGGCCCTGCACCTGCTCAACTCTGACGAAATCCAGGGCAAGCTGAGCCGCGGAGGTGGCCGAGCAGACACGCTGGCCAAAGACCAAAGGCCGGACGAAGCCAAGCTCGAGGAACTCTTCCTGTGGTGCTTTGCCCGCAAGCCCACGCAGAATGAAATGCAGACGGCCCTGGCGCATATCGCCAAGCTCGGTCCGAACAACAAGAAGATCGCCTACGAGAACATTCTCTGGGCGCTGGTGAACACGAAAGAGTTCGTGTTCAACGATTAGCCCAATCCAGTCGCATGAAATCCACACATCGGCGAGCTGCTTTAGCCTGCAGCTCGCCGATGTGCTTTGTTGGTCCTGATCGAGTGTTTTACTCCCTTATCCTGGATTCAGCGATATCCAGGTCGCGCAACCGGCGGTCAGCGTCGAAGAGTGGAGGCGGCAGGTCATCGGCAAGTCGACGCGCGGCAGCCTCGTCCAGGTCGATTCTTGCTCGGCCTACTCCCCGAAACACGGGCAGCCCGCGCTTGAGGGCGATGATCTCGCGACGCGTTCGACCCTTCGGAGCGTCGGGCCACGGTTCGGTTCGCTCCTCGAACTGGAAGAACAGGGGAACCACGCTGCGGATGTAGCGCCAGTAGCCAGGGTTGTCAGTCTGGATGAAGAACTGTCCGCCCAAGATCAAGCTCCTATGAACCAGGAGAAGGAACTCCGGAGTGATCAGGCGTCGATGAATTTCGGCAATGTCGTAGTAGGGTTGCGGGTGATATAGATGAACCTCGGTGACGCTGTGAACCGGAACCAAACGATGGAGAAAGTCACGGGCTTCCGCGACTGCGAAGCGGATGTTGGCCAGGCCTCGCTGATTGGCCCGCCTGGTCGCATAACGAATAACGACAGGCAAGATGTCGATGCCGAGGTGATCGCAATCGCGCCGCCACCAGGCGCTCTGAATCAACGCTCGTCCATTGCCGCAGCCGAGGTCAAGGATGATCGGCGCAACACGGCCGAATACTTCCGTCCAGTTCAGTCGGCCCGAAGTTGGGAGCTGCTTCAGTGCGGTCCTGGTCCAGTTTGCCGGTTCCTGGATCTCTCCAGGGAAGGGCACGCCAAACTCTCGCTCGATGATCCGCTTGCCAGGCTTCATTCCGTTCATTCTACAGCTCTCGACCCTTGGACGCGCAAGCTCGAGCGGAGCACGCGTTTGCAGTATGCTGAAGCTCAGGACAATGCCTCCGCCGAGGCACAGTTCGCCAGGCGGGGATTCTCATTGCTCAAGGGGATCGCGACGGCTCGGTGAAGCCTCGGCGATCCCCTTTACGTTTGTGCCAGGCCGCTCGGGAATTGGACGCAATTCAAGCTCGCCATAGGCTGAACCTGGGCAGCCGACAGCAGTCCGTCGATGATTGCGATTCCATTCTGGAGAGTACTTTCGATGCGCTGGTCCATCCGTGCCCAGGTGCTAGTGCCCGTGCTGGGGCTGCTTGTGGGCGTGGTCGGGTTGGGCACGTGGATGGCCTATGTCGCTGCCCAACGCGCGGTGAGGCAGCA
>Ga0073934_10005026_pt1 | contig 21151 bp, 23 predicted proteins | sample LarsenN4metaG_FD_76834 | JGI IMG/M metagenome (GOLD analysis project Ga0073934, IMG submission 76834) | Hot spring sediment bacterial and archeal communities from British Columbia, Canada, to study Microbial Dark Matter (Phase II) - Larsen... ...
GGACGACTCGTCGACGTCCGAGCGGGGGTCGTCCGCGAGCGCCAGCTGATCCTCGTGCGCGGCGATCGGTTCGAGGCCGTCGGCCCGGACGACGGGAGCCTGCCCGAGGGCGTGGAGGTCCTCGACCTCTCGGGGTCCACCGTCCTGCCGGGGCTGATCGATTGCCACGCGCACCTGATCGGCGAGGTCGAGTCCGGTCACGGCTACGCAGGCCTGGTCCAGCGGTCGGGTGCGCAGGAGGCCCTCACGGGGGTGCGGAACGCCCGGTCCACGATCGCGGCCGGGTTCACCACCGTCCGGGACCTCGGGACGTTCCGGGCGTTCGTTGATGTCGCGCTCCGCGACGCGATCGACGCCGGCGACGTGGTCGGCCCGCGGATGATGTGCGCGGGCGCCTACGTCACCAGCTCGAGCGGCGGGGGAGACGTCACGGGGCTCGCGCCGGACGTGGACGCGGTGCTGCCGCCCGAGCTCCGGTTCGGCGTGGCGAACTCGGCCGACGAGGTCCGCAGGGTCGTCCGGGAGATCCTCCACCGGGGCGCCGACGTCATCAAGGTCATCGCGACCGGCGCGGTGCTGACCGAGGGCACGGTCCCGGGGGCGCCCGAGTTCACGGAGTCGGAGATCCGCGCCGCCGTCGAGGAGGCCGAGCCCTACGGCGCGCACGTGGCCGCGCACGCCCACGGGGCCGAGGGCATCAAGCGCGCCATCCGGGCCGGGGTCCGCTCGATCGAGCACGGCTCGTTGATCGACGATGAAGCGATCCGCATGCTCGTCGAGACCGGCACCTACCTCGTCGCCGACATCTGGTTCGGGGACTGGATCGAGGAGCAGGGGCGGCTCCACGGGTGGTCCCCCAACGTGCTCCGCAAGAACCAGGAGACGATGCAGGCGCAGCGGGATGGGTTCGCGAAGGCCGTGGCGGCGGGTGCTCGGCTCGCGTTCGGCACCGACAGCGGCGGGTATCCGCACGGGATGAACGCGAGGCAGTTCGCCTACATGGTCCGCTACGGGATGACCCCGATGCAGGCGATCCAGAGCGCGACGAGCGTGGCCGCGGAGCTCATGGGGTGGCAGGAGCGCGTCGGTGCGATCGAGCCGAGGCGGTACGCGGACCTGATCGCCGTCCACGGCGATCCGCTGGAGGACGTCGGCCTGCTCACCGACGTCGCGCTCGTCATGAAGGGCGGCGAGCTCGTGCACCGACGCGACGCCTCGGCCGAGCCGGCGGGGGGCGGGTAGGCTTCGGGTGTTCGAGCCGAGGAGGAGCGTCGCGATGAAGAGGTGCCCCTACTGTGCGGAGGAGATCCAGGACGCGGCGATCAAGTGCCGCTACTGCCAGAGCTGGCTGGTCGACGAGGTCCCCGCGGGGGCCGAGACCCCGCCGGCCGGCGTGGGCGTCCACGAGCCCGTGATGCCCGCGGCCGGGCCCTCGGTCGCCGGAAGCGGGACGGAGGAGCCAACGGTGAGCGGGTCCGAGGCGGTCGAGCCGCCCGCGGAGGAGCCCTCCACGCAGCCGAGCGCCGCGAGCTCGGAGGAGGGGGCCACGTCGGTCGAGGGCGGCGAGGCAGCGGTCACCCCGGCCGCGGCCGTCTCGCAGCCGGAGTTCACGCACTCCGGGGAGCGGTACCTCCTCGGCTACACGGACGCGTTCTTCGGCATCTGGGACCGGCAGTCACCGGCGGAGCCGTCGGAGCGCTTCCCGCGCACCGATGACGGGTGGCGCGACGCGTGGCAGCGGTACGTCGCCGTCGAGTCCAACTGGATGGACCTGCGCACCGGCCAGCGCTCGAGGTGACGACCCCCGACCGGTCGGCGCGTCGCGGACCGTCCCGCCGTCACTTCCCCATCCGGAAGACGATCCAGTAGATCGCGTAGATCGCCAGCACGCCGAAGAGGATGACGCCCGCGGCGATGAGCCACCCCGGTATGACGGCGACGACCGGTACGAACCCGATGGAACCCTGCGCGAACGGCATCGGTCACGACCTCCCTGGGCAGCGGCGGGATCCGCGGTTGTTCCTGAACGTCATCGGGGCGGCGGAGGTGATGCGGTCGGCGGCGTGGGCTTGCTCCCCATGCCCGACTGGACCGTTCCCCGCTGCTCCCACGTGTTGGCGTAGTGGCTGAGATCGAGGAGGACGGCGAGCACGATCCAGAGCCAATCGAACCCCTGGACCCCCTGGGGCGGCGCGCCGACGAGCAACCACATCAGGGTCGTGAACGGCAGGAAGATCAACCCGAGGAGCGGGAAGATCCACGTGTCGAACACCGAGTCGAAGTACGCGGGCCGCGCGATCCACGCGAACACGACGACGAGGCGCGGCGCGAACGCCGACAGCAGCACCAGCAGGCAGCCCATGACTCCCCCTCACCGGACCTCGGTCGGGTCCGTCCGCGCGACCATGGTCGGCGCGCTGCCCCCTCAGCGCATCACCCTGCCGGGATGATTGAAGGGGGCTCCGCGGTGCCAGCATGGCTCCGATACCAGCGGAGGTGACGAAGATGTCGAGGCCGGGACCAGGATCTCCGCGACATGCTGCGCGCGGTTTCCGGGTCAGCCGGGGTCTGATCCTGTTCGTCTACGGGTTCGCGATCGCGTGCACGGTGATACTGGCGATGGCGTTCTTCCTCGAGCTATTCAACGCGAACGAGTCAACGCCGTTCGTTGAGTGGGTCCTCCGGGCCACCGAGCGGATCATGCAGCCCTTCCGTGGGATCTTCCCTGCCGTGGAGGGGGAGACCGGCTCGGTGTTCGATGCCTCCCTCTTGTTCGCCATGTTCATGTACTGGCTCCTCGCGCTGGCGATGCACGCGCTGGTCGGCTGGATCGATCGCAAGATCGCTGCGCAGCGATACGAGGCGATGCAGCAGGAGCTGGCGCGCACCGTCCCGCCGACGGTGGTCGAGCAGGAGGCGGTGTCGCCGACCGGTTCGGAGCATCCGTCGCCTATCGCGTAGAGGCGGGGACGCCGCCAGGCTCAGACCCGAAGCGAGCCGCCGCGGGCTTCGCCGCGAACATGGCGGTCGGAGGTCAGGGCGACCGGCTCGGGTTCCTGGGCGCGTAGCCCGTCAGCTTCCAAGGCCGGAATCAGGCCGCCTGAGGTCGAACGACGACGCGATCCGGTGGGCAAGAGGACGATGTGGAAGGGCGAAGCCGCCTCCGACCAGCGGAAACGGCCTCCGACCTGCAGAGCGGGCGACGGGAATCGAACCCGCACCACCAGCTTGGAAGGCTGGAGCTCTGCCATTGAGCTACGCCCGCGGTTCCGGCGAGAAGCGTAGCAGCGGCCCGGTCTCAGACGACGAGGCGCGCGAGGGCCGTCGCCGCCGCGGCGACCACCACGACGAGCAGGATCGGCGCTCTCCTCCACAGCGCGACGCCCGCCGCGGCGAGCCCGACCAGCCGTTCGTCGACGACCAGGGTGCGCTCGGCGCCGAGCGCCTGGACCGCCACGAGGGCCGCGAGGAGCGCCGGCGCGAGGAGCTCGATCACCCACGTGAGGCGTTCCGGGAGCGATCGCCCACCGAGGACGACGGGGCCGAGCGCCTTGAGCGTCATCGTGCCCGCGCCAACGACGGCGACGGCGATCCAGGCCTCGCTCACCGGCGGACCAGCCCGAGGAGGCAGGCAGCGCCGGCAGCGATGATCGGCACCCCCGCCGGCGCGACCGGGGTCAGGACGAGGGCGATGGACGCGCCGAGCAGGGAAGCGGCGAGGGCGCGGAGGTCGCGGATCTGCGGTACCAGGAGCGCGAGGAACAGCGCGGGGAACGCCGCGTCCAGCCCGAGCGCCTGGGGGTCCGCGAGGATCTCGCCACCGAGCGCGCCGGTCGCGGTGCCTCCCACCCAGGCCACGTACAGCATCAGGCCCGAGCCGATGAGCATCCGCACGTTGAACCGACCGTGGCCCTCCGCGGAGATCGCCCAGGACTCGTCGACGACGAGCTGGGCGTGCAGGAGGCGGGACCAGGCCGGGCCCTCGAAGAACGGGGCGACCGAGATGCCGATCGGCGCGTACCGGGCGTTCAGGAGCAGCGCCGCCGTGATCGCCGCGGCCAGCGTGCCCCCCGTTCCGAGCACCGAGATCGTTGCGAACTGCGCAGAGCCGGCGAACGTGGTCGCCGACATCACGATCGGCGCTGCCCACCCCCATCCCTCGGCCCGGGCGAGGAGGCCGAAGGACACGCCGAAGGCTGCCACCGCGATCGCGAGCGGCGCGGCCACGCGCACCCCGTCCCGGTGTCGACGCGGGGATGCGGATGCCGGATCCATGGTGGACGGAAGGTAGCAGCGGCGGGGCCGGGTGGCCCGAGGTACCGTGGGGGCGATGGAGATCCCCTTCCGCCTCGTCGACGTCTTCTGCGAGCGACCGCTCGAGGGCAACCAGCTGTGCGTCGTCCCGGACCCGCTCGGGCTCGATCACGTGGTCATGCAGGCCGTCGCGAGGGAGATCGGGTTCTCCGAGACAACCTTCGTGACGGGCTACGAGGGCGACCGCTACGGGATGCGGATCTTCACGCCGGGACAGGAGCTGCCGTTCGCAGGTCACCCGACGCTCGGGACCGCGTTCGTCCTGGTCGCGGAGGGTCGGGTCCAATCTCCCCTGACGCAGGTCGTGCAGGCGGGGGAGTACCCGGTGGAGGTCGACCCCGCCGCCGGGCGCGCGAGGATGCGCCAGCTGCCGCCCGAGTTCCGTGGCGAGTTCGAGGACCGGGAGCTGGCGGCGCACGCCGTTGGGCTGATGCAGGACGATCTGCGCGACGACGTGCCGGTCGAGCTCGTGACGACCGGGCTCCCGCACCTCATGGTCCCGGTCCGCGACCTTGAGCGCCTCCGACGTGCCGTCCGGGACGCCGGGCGGGTGCACGAGGTCTGCCAGCGCGCGCAGGCTGAGTCGATGTACCTGTTCGCGGAGACCGACGAGGGCGTGACGGCGCGGATGTTCGACCGGGAGGCGGGCATCGGGGAGGATCCGGCGACGGGGTCGGCGGCCGGACCGCTCGGTGCCTACCTCGCTCGTCATGGGCTCGCCGGCATGCCGGGGACCCTCAGGATCCGCCAGGGCGAGCAGGTCGGCCGTCCGAGCCTGCTCGAGGTGGAGGTCGCGCCCGAGGGTGACTCGTGGCGGGTGCTGGTCGGCGGCGGCGTCGCGGTCGTGGGCGAGGGCGTCTTCCGCCTGTAGGTGTCGTCGGCCGGAGGCGCTAGCATCCGTTCGACGGGGCGTAGCGCAGCCTGGTTAGCGCACCTGCTTTGGGAGCAGGAGGTCGCCGGTTCGAATCCGGCCGCCCCGACGGGAACGGGGCGCCCGCTCCTTCCTCCACGTGGAAGAGGCGGTTCGGATCCTCCAGCGCCAGCCAACTTGACCGCCCCTTGGACGAGTGCTTCCCTCCGCAGCATGGGAACGGCGAACGTCGTGCGCGGCTTCCTGGCGCGTCACGTGCCGATGGAGGGTTGGATCCGTCACTAGCGATGGGACGCATGGCTGACGGCGGACCTCATCGCCGGCGTCTCGGTCGCGGCCCTTCTGATACCGGAGTCCCTGGGCTACGCCGGCGTGCTCTCGTCGACACAGCCCAACCGCCGGCCAGCATCCTCGTGGTCGATCGTGAGGAGATGTTCGGCATCGACGACACAGGTGTGGAAGCGATCGCGGGACTGATCGAGGACATGCGCGAGCGCGATGTCGACGTGCGTCTGGCGCGGGTCCACCGCGCTGTGCGGGAGCGGCTCGACAGGGGCGGCGTGATCGCGAGCCTCGGTGAGGATCACGTCTCCACGCGTATCGACGATGCGATCGCCGCGGGCGCCTGACCCGACCGGGCGATCCGTGGATGCGGCGCCTGTCTAGCCGTCCGCCGGTTCCCTCGTGGCGTCCAGGATCCGCCGCCCAGCCCCGGCGCTGTTGAGGAGGATGTACACGTTGAGGATCAGCGCCCATAGCGGCAGGACGAGGCTCACCCACGGCGAGGAGCCCGAGCCGACGAGGAGGACCAAGCCCGCCACGATCCCGACGGCGACGAGCCACCTCGGGATGAAGCCAGTGCGCACGCCGATCGCGGTCATCGTGAGGATGAAGACCGCACCCATCCGCATGGCGTAGATGTTCAGCACCGTGAAGGTGATCCTGCGCCCGAGCTCCCAGACCTCGGGCGATGAGCTGCGCCCGGCCTCGATCGTCGTATCTGCGAGCAGGCTTGCCGCGACGGCGGCCGCCACGAACAGCATGCTGACGAACAGCAGGCCGCTCCCGAGGAACACCGTGGCGAACAGGCGGTCCTCGTGCTGGCCGATCCGATCACGGATCACGCCGATGAACCACAGGAACGCGATCCCAGCCAGCGGGACCAGGTTGAGCGCCACCGAGACGGCCTCACGCTTGCCGGGGTCGGTCAGCCAGGTCCCGGCCTCCGACGGCTCGGAGGGCACCGAGACGCCGATCAGGACGAGGGCGACCCCGAGCAGCACCGAGAAGAGGACCCCGGCGATCCCTGCTGCGCGTGGTGACCGAAGTCTTCCACCGATGTTCCGTTGGCTACTGGCCATGGCTCAGCCTCCTCCCTCGGGCGGGTGACGATGTCGGTCTCACGAAGCACAACGCGACATCGACCCCTGAAGGCGTGACGGTGCGCCCACCACGAAGACGTGGGACCTCACCGGGAGATCGTGGTTGCGAGCCGTCTGGGTAACCCGCCTGTCCGCCCGGTGTGACGGGGCTCTCGGTCTGCGATGCTCCTCTCCCACGGCAGTCAGACACCGGCGTCAGGGGTGAAACCTCGTGTGGCATCGGCCACCGTGAGGAAGAAGTTCTCGAGGCCGATCTTCTCTTCGAGCTCCAGGGTGCGAAGCGTCTGCCGCAATGACGTGCGCACGCGGGCAAGTACGAGGTGCACGCCCCGGTCGTGCAGGTCCTCGATGACGCGTCCGAGTGCCTCCGCGCCGGTCACGTCCATGTCCGTGATCCCCTCCGCGCTCACGACGAGCCGCCGGACAGGGGGGTGGGCGCTCCGGACGATGTCTCGGATCTGGTCACGGAAGAGTTCCGCGTTCGCGAAGAACAAGGGCGCGTCGAATCGGTACACGACGAGCCCGGGCACCGTCTCGGCGTCCTCGTAGTGCGTGATGTCCCGATACGTGAACGATGGGCCGACCTGGCCGAGCACGGCCGACGGAGGCAAGATCGCGCGGCGCAGGGTCTCGAGCAGCGAGACGACGACGCCGACCACGATGCCTCCGAGCACGCCGACCACGAGCACGCCTGCGAACGTGATGATCGCGAGCGCGAAGTCGCTCCTGCGCACCCGCCACAGGCGATGCAGACCGGCGACATCGATGAGCTTGATCGCCGAGATGAGAACGACGCCCCCGAGAGCCGCGATCGGAAGGTCTTCGAACAAGGGGGTGAGCGCGATCAACGTCACCGCCACCGCCGCGGCCCCGATGATGTTCACCGACTGCGAGCCCCGGCCGCTGTTGGCGACGATGAAGCTCCTGGAATCGCTGCCGTTCGCCGGGAAGCCTTGCAGCAATCCTGCCCCGACCCCGGCCGCCGCGAGGCCGATGAACTCTCTCGTGGGACTCAGATCTTCCTTGTCCCGAGCGGCGAGTGCCGACGCTGTGGCAACCGAACTGGCGAACACGAGGAGCGCGATGCTCGCGGCCGGTACGAGCAGGTCGATCGTGTCCGCGAGGGACACCTGCGGGAAGGACGGGATCGGGATACCGCGCGAGATGTGGCCCACGACCGCCACATCGTGTGCAGCGGCGAGGTCGGCCAGGGCGACGATCACGGTGGAGATCGCCATCGCGATCAAGAAGGCCGGCAGACCCTTGGCGAAGCGCTGCAGGAGCACGACGAGCACGATCGTCCCCAGCCCGATCCCGAGCGCCCAGACGTTCGTCTCGTCGAGGTGGGTGACGACCCCGGCGATCTTCGCCCACCACTCGTCTCCTTCCACCGTGATCCCGAAGATCTTCGGGATCTGGCTCGCGATGATGATGATGGCCGAGCCCGTCAGGTAGGCGGCAAGGATGGGGGTCGAGAGCAGCCGAGTGATGAACCCCAGGCGCACCAAGGCCCCCACGACGAGGAACCCGGCGGTGAGGATCGCCAGCATGGCCGTGAGCACGATCGCGCGGTCGGGATCGCCGTTCGACAACGACGCGACCGAGGCCGCCACGACGATCGCGACCGAGGACTCCGGGCCGACGTTCAGGTATCGGCTGCTTCCGAACAGGCCGTACAGCAGCATCCCCGCGAGCGCCGTGTACAAGCCCGCGACCGCGGGTACGCCGGCGAGCTCCCCGTAGGCGAGTGCCTGCGGGATCACGACGGCCCACAGGGAGAGAGCTGCGATCGAATCGAGTCGAAGGCTGGATACGGAGGAGCTCCGGAAGAGCGCGAGCCCGGGTACGTACCGCCGGATCCTGGTACGCAGCCCCGCGTCCGAGCCTGGGGCGCTGTCCGGACTCATGGCGTCGACCGCCGAGCGAGATGGTCCTCCGGGTGGCTCATGGACCGCTCCGCGGGCCTCCGATCCCTTGTCGATCGGCGATGCTGGCGCCCTCCAGATCCTCCGTCCTGCCGAACGCACGATGGACGGTCGCCTCGAGACGGCCGAGTTCCTCGTCGATCGCCGGGCGGTGCTCGGGGAGGACCGAGTCGCGCAGGTCCTCCAGCATGGCTCGCAGCCTGCGGAGGACCTGGAACGATGAGGCTCCGTACTGGCGGAGCTCCGTGACGGCGAGCGCGAGGAAGTCGGCCCAGTCGAGGGTCGGGATCACGATCCGGGCCCGTCCGCCATCGTCGCGGAGGATGGCTCGGCGCGAGAGCGGACGGGAGCCGATCTCGCGGAGCAGGACCTGGAGATGATCGAGCACCTGTACGGCGGTCGTCGGGTCGTTCACGGCCGGCGAGAGCGCTCGTGCAGCCACGTCGACCACCACCCTGATCGCGAACGCCGGATCTTGTTCGATGGTCCGCTCCACCCCGAGCGCGAACATGTCGTCCAGCCGGTCGGCATCCGGTGGTGGGCGGTCCGAGTAGACCTCGACGATCGGCGCCCCCTTCGACACGAAGTCCCCGGGGCCGCGCCGCAGCACGACCATGCAGTCGTTACCCGTGGCCCAAGCGAGCATCCCTCTGCGGTCGATCGCCTGGATCGATCCGGTCCGTACGCTCCTGACGATGGCGCTGGGCTCGACATCGCCTCGCTCATGCTCAGCGGACTCCACGCCCGTGGACACGACGGGCGAGGTGAAGTGCCGCATCCCCTGCCGTACGACGAGCTGAGCCACGGCGACCGGACGGAGACGATGGATGAAGCGGTCGAGGAAGAGCAGGAAGAGCACGATGCTCGCGACCACCGCGATCCCCGAGATCACTACCCCGAGGTTCGGCGTGATCCCGGTTCCGCTGTGTCGGAGGGTGACGAACGAGAACGAGAGGGTCCCCACCAGCACCGCCAGCACCGCCTTCTGGAGCCGATCCCGGTACCAGAGGCGCATGTAGCGAGGGGAGAGGGTCCCCGTCGCCATCTGGATGACGAGCACGCTGATCGTCACGACGAAACCGGTGAAGGCGACCGTCGCGCTGACGATCGCCGTCAGCAGGCCGGACGCGGTGCTCGCCGAGTAGGTGACCTGCTCAGGGAGTTGGACCGCGGTCTCGAGGTTGCCGACGAGGACCGCGAGCAGCGATCCCGCAACACCGCCGACGAGCGGCAGGAACCAGAGGCTCCCTCGCAGGTACTGCCGGATCCGGAACCGCCTGGCCCACGGCACGCCGAACATGCGTGACCTCAGACGTCGAGCAACGCATCCGACCACCACGTGGGCGGTGGGGTGGGCGGATCGAGCTCCGGGGTCGTCTTCGAGGGTCCGTGCACCGGCGGGGCGGCGTCGTTCACCACGGCCTGGCGAGCGATCACCGCGTCCTCGGTCACGTTGAACACGGTGAGGTCCTGCGTGACGGTCACCGCCCCGTCGTAGTGGGCGCCGAGCTCCTCGAAGACCGCGTCCACCCCCGGTGTCACGTCCAGGTGCCACAGCGCAGCCATCCGCGGCTTCACGAGCTCGAGGATCTTGCCCATCTGCTCCGGGATCGTGTGGGCGCTGCCCGTGATCTTCAGCGCCGTCTCGAGCGGCAGCCCGGTCACCTTGGCGAACACGTTCGGAGACTGGAAGCACTCGTGGATCAGCAGATCCGCGCCTTCGGCGGCCTCGACCACGTAGCGGCACGGACGGGTGTCGCCTGAGAAGACGACCGTGCGTCCGGCGTAGGTGAGGGTGTAGCCGACGGCGCCGTTCAGCGCGTGGATCGCCGGGAAGCTGGAGACCTCGACGCCGTTGCGCTCGTAGACGGTCTCAGGCCTGTCGTAGGCGATCTCGTGTGCGATCGCCTCGCAGCCGGTGGTGGGGCGGGCGCCGCGGATCGAGGCGGTGTCCCATGCCATGGCCTTGGTCATGTGCTCGACGAAGGCGGAAAGACCCATCGCGGGATCGTCGCTGCCGCCTCCCCAGATCTCGACGGGATCGGCCCGACCCGCCTTCGCGAGGCTCCCCAGCAGCCCGGGGACATCCCCGACGTGATCGGCGTGCAGGTGGGACAGGAACAGCTTCGTGGTGGCCTCCACCGGGAGCCCGAGCGCGGTGAAGTTCGCCAGGGCTCCGGAACCGAGGTCGAAGAAGAAGAAGTCCTTCTCCGCGTTGCCGACCTCGATCAGCAGTGACCCCGATGCCTGGCTCCGCCGGATCCAGGGGTCACCGCTCCCGAGCACCGTGACGCGGATCTCGCCGGGGGCGAGCTCCTCGGCGCCCGGGACGTACGTGTCAGGTCTCTGTTGGGCGGGTGTGCCCACGACCGGAGTGGTGGTCAGAGCCTGGGTTCCGCCGAGATGAGCGAGCATGGGAAGCGATCCTGTAGCCATGGGTTCCTCTCCGATCATCGAGTCATCGCCAGCTCCGGACGGAGCCAGCGCGTAGGCGGGTCCTCACCTGTCGTCGTCATCCGCAAGGTGAACCCACCCCTGGCGTCCGCTGTCGGGTTCCCCATCATGCGGTTCCCTCGTTGGTGCTCTGCGGGGCAGCGCCATCGGCCACGGAGACGTTCGCTGCCGGCCGCCCGAGCGATGAGGGTCACATGGCTCTCGCCGCCGAGGACCAACGACCGGGGGGATCGGTTCCCCGCGGACGAGTGCGGGGTCTTCGGCTCATGGGGTCGTTCCCGTGACACGGAAGAGGCGACGATGGGGATCTCCAGCTCGGAGACGGGGGTGACGTGCATGGCCGATCCCAGGTTGGCTACTTGCCCATCCGGAAGACGAGCCAGTACACGGAGTAGATGGCCAGACCGACACCGAGCACGACGGCAACGATGGTGATGAGCATGGCCAGAGCCTACGCCACCCAGAACCGGTCGGCACGGCCACGCGAGGTACCTGGAGCTCTCTCCGACTACCGCGACCTACGCATGTCGCGTCGTAGGAACGACGTACGGCGGGCTTCCGGGGAACCGGGGATACCCCACCGACGCCCGGTCCCTCTATCGTCGAACCGACGATGGAAGGGGTGCGTTCGATGGCTTTCGGTTGGGTCCAGACGATCGCGGCGATCATCGACCGCAGGCGGATCGACGATGATCGGGGAGCCGTCGCGGCTGAGTACGGGCTCCTGCTCGGGCTCATCGCGCTGGTCATCATCATCGCCGTCACGGCGTTCGGCATCGCCGTCATGGGCTTGTTCCAGGACGGCGCGGACGCCTTCTGAGCTCCGCCCGGTCACGATCGGCTCGGCGGCCGCCGAGCCGATCGTCGTCCCTCCACGCCGTGAGGCCGCCGGTCGTCGGGGGCCGCTAGGCTCGTCGATGTGCGGCTGACCTCGACGCTCGACGATCTACCCGCGGACCGGATCCGTCGCATGCTGGCGGGACTGCCCGACGTCCGCGGGTTCGAGGTGATCGTGAAGCCGCTGCGCTACCGGTGGCGCCCGCACCTGGCGGCGATGACCGACTTCGACGCTCGGCGCATCGTCCTGCAGCTCCCGGTACCCTTCCTGCCCTTCGGCGAGGTCGTCGCGTACGGGGCCAGGCGGCGTCCGGGCAAGGCCCTGCGGTTCATCTGGCTGACGGAGGGGGTCACGTTCCGCACACCCCGTGAGGTCCTGCGGTTCCTGTACCTGCACGAGTGGATGCACTGGTACCTGCACCGGAACCACGGGCGCGGCAACGCGGCCGAGACCACCTGCGACCGGTTCGCGCTCCGCAACTACCGGCGGCGCAGGGTGACGACGGAGGACGCGCGCGCCGCGATGCGACGGGGCGCGTAGGGCTCAGCCGGCTCGGCAGGCCGACGAGGTCGCCTCGAACGCCGTCTGGAGCCCCTGGAGCTCCGCCAGACCCAGCCGGGCATCCTGCAGGACGCTGTCGATCTCCACCGGCTCCTCCAGGGCCGTCAGCGCGCTCGCCTCGATGGTGCCGAGCTGCGCGAGCGTCGCCGAGAACGCGGCATCGGCCTGCTCGAGCGCTTGGACGCACGGGGCCGGAAGCGCCTCCGAGGCGCTCGCGCGACCGAGGGCGAACCCCGCCGCGCCCACCAGGAGCGCCCCGACCACGCCGAGCGCGACGATCCAGATGCGGGAGCGTCGGACGGGCTCCTCGTCCTCGAGCGTCGGGAAGTCCGTGGACGGCTCGAACACGGGCGGGGGCGCCGCACGACGCGCCACCGACGTCGACATGGGCCACCTCCTCGGGGCCCATGCAACCAGCGACCTCGAGACGAGGCATCGAGCGAACGGCCCGCGGGTCCTCGGGACCTCGCCCTAGGGCGTCGCGGTGCCGATCGCGCGGCGCAGCAGGTCGATGAACTGCTCGATCCGCATCGCCCGACGCTGCGGCTCGTTCGGGTGGCGGTGGAACAGCCCCGGATCGAGCTCGGCCGTCACCAGCGCGTCCTGGAACCGGTCGGTGAGCCAGTCGACCATCGACGCCGCCATCTCGAGGTCGATGTCCGCGCGCACCTCGCCCCGCTCGACCCCGAGCTGCACGAAGTCGAGGGTCCCGTACGGGTCCTCGCTCACGAGGTAGCGGTTGATCTCACGCTTCAGCGCGAGGTCGGTCCCGTAGTTGCCGATCAGCGTGACCCGGTAGGGGACCCAGTCCTCCTGCACCAGGTGCTCGGTCCGCTCCAGCCAGTAGGTCAGGACCGCCCAGAAGCCATCGGCCACCACCTCGCGGGGGGCGTCGAGCCACGCCGGGAGCGAGGCGACCGCCTTGCGGTAGGCCGCCAGGAACAGGCCGGCCTTGCTGCCGAAGTGCTGGAAGATCGAGCCCTTGGCGATCTGCAGCTCCGCGGCGATGTCCTCGACGCGCGCTCCCTGGTATCCGTGCTCGGCGAACCGACGCATCGCGGCATCCACGATCAGCTCGCGCTTCGCGGCCGAGCGACGTCCTGGCCGTGACCCCAGGTCATCCGCCATCGGCGCACCTCCAGACGCGTAGGCCCCCCATACGTACGCCATGAGCGCGACGTCGACCTGACCCGGGGTCATGTCCTCGGCGCGTCAGGAGGAGCGTCGACGCGGTCCCGCCAGCTCGCGCTCCAAGATCTCCACGGCCTCGAGCACGTCGCTGCCGAGGTAGACGCCCGGGACGTCCCGGCGCGATGCGGGGGCCGCGAAGGCGTCTCCCGCGTAGAAGGCCTTCACCCCGGGGATCGAGGCGACCGCGGCGATGGCCTCCACCGCCGCGCGGCGGGTCACGCTGCGCTGTGAGGTGACGATCGCCCCCGCCGCCTCGGCGGCGCGGGTGGCGGCGACCAGCGACGAGGCCGGCGTCAGGGGGCCGAGCACCCTCGTGCCCCAACCCCTGCGAGCCAGCAGCACGCCGAACGCCTCGAGGCCGATCGTGTGGAGGTCCTTGGGCCCGCAGGCCAGCACGAGCGGCCGCGGGCGGAACGGCGGCGGAGCCATCGCCGACAGCCGGGCGAGCCACACCCGGACACCCTCGGTGGCGAGATGCTCGTGGGCGATGTCGCAGCTGCCGGAGACCCAGCGGCTCCCCATCTCCCGCATGGCCGGGAGCGCGACGTCGCGGATCGCGGTCTCCACCCCGAGGGTCTCGGCCGCGCCGTCGAGCGCCTCGCGCAGGCCAGCGGGCTCCAGGCGCATGGCCGCGGCGAGGAAGTCGTCGACGTAGCGGACCCTGGGCATCCCTCCCCCCGCGCTCCGTGCGAGGACGAGCTGCACCGCCTCGCGGGCCGGGTGGCCGCGCGTGATCTCGTCCCGGAGCTGGCGCAGGAGCTCCACCTCGTGCGACGAATAGCGGCGATGCTTCCCGCGCGTCCTGCTGGGCGCGGGGAAGCTGTAGCGACGCTCCCAGGACCGGATCGTGGGGATCGGGATCCCGAGCTGCGCCGAGACCGAGGAGATCGTGAGCTTCGGCTGGTCGTTCGCGGCGGTCTGCACGGCTCGATGGTACACGAACGCACGCTGAAGCGATGCATAGTGCATGGATTTAAGGCAGACACCTACGCGCGCCTGCCAGAGATACTCACTGCCGTGGATACTTCCGGGTCGCGGAGGCGACGCGGACCGCGAGGAGGGATGGTGCGACTGGCGCTCTCGGAGATGCGCAGGGCCAAGCTCCGGTTCGGGCTGCTCACCGGCGCCGTAGCGCTGCTCGTCTTCCTGATCATCTTCCAGCAGACGCTCGCCGCCGCGCTGCTCGGGTTCTTCACCGGCGGGCTCGAGCACCAGTCGGCGGAGGTCCTCGTGTACAACCGCGACGCCCGGCGCAACGTCGAGGGCAGCGTGATCCTGCCCGGGCAGCTGGAGGCCGTCGCCGCGGTCGAGGGCGTCGGCACCGCCGCGCCGCTCGGCGAGAACACGTTCACGGTCCGCGCCGCCGGCGAGCTCCAGGACGCGGTCATCTTCGGCTACGAGCTCGGGGGGCCCGGCGCGCCGATGCGGCTCGTCGACGGTCGGATGCCGCGAGGGGACGGTGAGGCGGTCGCGAGCTCCGTGGACGCGGACAACGGGTTCGGTCTCGGCGAGGTCGTCGAGGTCGTGCCGGGCGGCTACGAGGTGACGGTGGTGGGTCTCGCCGAGGACTCGCGGTTCGCCGTCCTGCCGACCCTGTTCGCGTCGTTCGCGACGTTCGAGGAGGCGATCTTCGCGGCCAATCCCGACGCCCGAGCGGTGCCCGCGTCGCTGATCGCCGTCGACCCTGCACCCGGGGTGGACGCGGCGGAGCTGGCGGCGCGGATCACCGAGGAGGTCCCCGGGGTGGAGGCGCTCGACCGGCAGACCGCCGTCGAGTCGCTCCCGGGCGTCTCGTCGATCCGCTCGTCGTTCTCGGTCGTCCTCGGGCTGGCGTTCATCGTGGTCGTGCTCGTCACCGGGTTCTTCTTCCTCATCCTCACGGTGCAGAAGACCCAGGCGCTCACCCTGCTCCGCGCCGTCGGGGCGAGCGGCGGGTACCTGATCGGCAACCTCGCGCTGCAGGTCGTGCTCGTGACGACCGTGGGCGTCGCCCTGGCGGCCGGGATGCTGGCGCTCGCGGCCGCCGGCTCGAGCGAGGACTTCCCGATCGAGGCCGAGCCGGGACTCATCGTGACGACCGCTGGCGCCGTGCTCGCCCTGGCGCTGCTCGCGTCGCTGGCGTCGGTCCGCCGCGTCACGCGGATCGACCCGGCGACCGCGACGACGCGACCCGCGGGAGGAGGGCTCGCATGAGGCTCGGGTGGAAGGAGCTGGTGCGCCGGCCCGGCCGGTTCCTCGCGGCGGGCGGCGCGCTCACCCTCATCGTGATCCTGCTCCTCCTGCTTGGCGGGTTGCTCGACGGCCTGACCAGCGCGTCCACCGGGGCGTTCCGCGTCCAGGACGCACAGCTCATCGTCTACTCGCAGGAGAGCCGGAGCTCGCTCCTGCGGTCGCGGATCGAGCCATCCACGCAGGACGAGATCCGGTCGGTCCCGGGCGTCTCCGCCGTCTCGGGGCTCGGTGTGGTCCTGATCGGCGGGCGGGAGGCGGGGAGCGACACCGTGGACCTCGCCGTCTTCGGGTACGAGGAGGCGAACGCCGAGGTCCCGCCCCCTCCGGAGCCGGGCGCGGGGTTCGCGGACCGGACCCTGGAGGCGGAGGGCGTACAGGTGGGCGACACGCTCGAGGTGGGTCCGGAGGCGGTGCCGGTGCGGATCGCGGGCTGGGTGGAGGGCACGACCTACCTCGCTCAGTCGGGTCTGTGGGTGCACCCCGACACCTGGCACGAGGTGTTGGTCACGTCGCGCCCCGACGCTGCGCTGGACCCCGGGACGTTCCAGGCCGCCCTCGTGCGGACACCCGACGATCCCGCCGAGGTGGCCGAGGACATCGCGCGGGAGGTTCCGGGCACCAGCCCGCTCACGATCGAGGAGGCCATCCTCGCCCTCCCCGGCGTCGAGGCGCAGCAGTCCACGTTCGTCCAGATCATCACCGTGACGTTCATCGTGGCGGGTCTCGTCGTCGCGCTGTTCTTCGCGCTCGTCGTGCTGGAGCGGCTCGGGCTGTTCGGGGTGCTCAAGGCGGTCGGGGCCTCGTCGCGCACGCTCGCCGCCGGGCTCGTGACCCAGGCGGTCCTCGTGGCGGCGGGCGCCTTCGCCCTCGGGGGGATGGTGACGCTCGGGCTCGCGTCCGTGGTCCCCGATGAGGTCCCCGTGCAGCTGGAGGCCCGTCGTGCCGTGCTCACGGCGATCGGGGTCCTGGTGACGGCCCTGATCGGAAGCGCGATCTCGTTCCGCAGGATCATCCGCGTCGATCCCGCCTCGGCGGTGGGAGGGGGTTGAAGAGATGCCAGCCCTGGAGATGAACGATGTCCGCAAGGTCTACGGGAGCGGCGAGCAGGCAGTGGTCGCGCTCGATCACGCGACCCTCACCGTCGCCGACGACGAGATGGTCGCGCTCGTGGGGCCCTCCGGCTCGGGCAAGACCACGTTGCTCTCGATCGCGGGCGGTCTGCTCGAGCCGACCGAGGGGGTCGTCCGCGTCGGCCCGCACGAGATCAACGGATACAGCCGCAAGGAGCTCACGCGGTTCCGCCGCGAGTTCGTGGGCTTCGTCTTCCAGGGAGCGAACCTGGTGCCGTTCCTGTCCGCCAGGGAGAACCTGCTGGTGGTGAGCGAGCTCGCCGGCGGCGACCGTCGTCACGCCCGGCGTCGCGCGGACCGGCTCCTCGAGGAGCTGGGGCTCGCGCACCGGGTCGACAACACGCCCGCTCGTCTCTCCGGAGGCGAGAAGCAGCGGGTGGCGATCGGTCGCGCGCTGATGAACGAGCCCGAGCTGGTGCTGTTCGACGAGCCCACGTCGGCGCTGGACACCAAGCTGGGCGAGCAGGTCATGGAGCTGATCCGCAAGGAGGTCAAGGGGCGCGGCACCGCCGCGATCGTGGTCACGCACGACACCCGGATGACCCACTTCGCCGATCGCACGGTGGAGATCACCGACGGTCGGCTGGTCGCCTGAGCGACGGACCGCCTGCCTACCGGCGGGCCAGGTCGGACAGCACCGCGTCCACCCGGTCGAGCCCCTTCATGGTGGTCTCGACGCCGTACCCGAACCCGATCCGGAAGCCCTTGCCCAGCCCGAACATGTCGCCGGGCACGAGGAGCACGCTCTGCTCGGTCCGGATCCGGTCGATGAGCGCTCGCGAGGGGATCGGCAGGTCGTACTTCACGTACGCGATCGCGCCGGCGACCGGTCGTGCGTAGCGCAGGATCTCGCCGTGCCCGGCGATCCATCCCTCGAGCGGCGGCAGGTTGGTCCGGATGATCGCTCGGGTCCGGGCGAGCAGCGTCTCACGAACGTCGGGCTGCATCGCGACCGCCGTCAGGCGGTCCGAGATCGCGCTCGGCGTGAGGGTGGTGTAGTCGTGACGGATCCACACCTTCCCGATCAGCTCGGGCGGCGCGACGATCCAGCCGCTCCGCAGGCCCGGCATGGCGAACGCCTTGGACAGGCCGCTCGTCACGACCACCTTGTCGTAGCGCCCCCAGAACGTCGGAGAGGCGACGTCGGTGTCCGTCTCGGCGCCGCGGTAGATCTCGTCGGCGACGATCCAGGCCCCGACGCGCTCCGCGGCGGCCACCACGGCATCGGTCTCCTCGTCGCTCAGGACCGCGCCCGTCGGGTTGTTGGGGTTGCAGACCATGATGGCCTTCGTCGCCTTGGACACGGCCCGTTCCAAGCCCTCCACGTCGAGCGCCCACCGCCCGTCCCGCAGACGCAGCTTGAAGGTGTCGGTGGCCCGCCCGAAGTGGCGGCCGAGCCCCCATCCCTGGAGGTAGTTGGGCACCATGAAGGCGAGCCGATCACCGCGGTCGAGCAGTGTCCACAGGACGAGCAGGTTGGCCTCGGAGCCGCCGTTGGTGAGCGTGACGTGCGCCGGCGTGGCGTCCGGGTACCAGGCCGCGATCGCGGCCCGCGTCTCCTCCGCCCCCTCCGAGAGCGGGTACGCGAGCAGCGTCGACAGGAACGCCTCCGCGTCCGCATCCGGGCCGAGCAGCCCACGGATGGTGAGCGGGGACACGCCGGACTCCGACAGGTCGTACTCCACCGCATGCCAGTAGAGCGACTGCATCCGCTCCATCTGGAACAGGTCGATGCGGGCCATCCCACCGCCTCCTCGTCGTCCGGCCGACCCTAGCATCGCAGGAGGGCGGCGGGAGCAGGCTGCGGGCCGCTCGGCGAAGTAGGCTCGCAGCTCGATGGGTCGATCCATCAGGATCCTGCGCGAGGGCGACGTCCGTGCGGCGCTCGACATGGCCTCGTGCATCGACGCGGTAGAAGGGGCGTTCGCTGCCTACGCGACGGGCGGGGCCGAGCTCCCCGACGTGATCCACCTCGACGTCCCGGAGACGCGGGGTGAGATCCACGTGAAGGCGGGACACCTGCACGGGGCGAGGTACTACGCCGTGAAGGTCGCGAGCGGCTTCTACGGTGTCGTGCCCCCGGCGATCGACGGCATGGTGGTCGTGTACGACGCGGTGGACGGCGCACCGGCGGCCCTGATCCTGGACGGCGGGCTCCTCACGGATCTGCGGACCGGCGCCGCGGGCGGCGTCGCGGCCCGGCACCTCGCGCCGGAGCGCGTCCGCACCGTGGCGGTGATCGGGACCGGCCTGCAGGCGCGGTACCAGCTCGACGCGCTCGCGATCGTGCGGCCGGGCTTCGCGCACGTCCGCGTGTGGGGACGCGATCGGCAGCATGCCATCCACTGCGTCGACGATCTGCTCGGGCGGCCCGGCCTGCCCGAGGGATGCCGCTTCACGGTCGCCGAGACCGTCGAGGAGGCCGTCGAGGGGGCGGACGTCGTCATCACCTGCACGGCGAGTCGTGAGCCGCTCCTGTCGGCGGGGTGGGTGAGCCCTGGCACGCATGTGACCGCCCTGGGTTCGGATGGTCCGGACAAGCGCGAGCTGGACGTCGAGGTCCTGTCACGGGCCGATCTGCTCGTCGTGGACAGCCGAGCGCAGTGCGCCAGGATCGGGGAGCTGCATCACGCCCTGGTCGAGGGCGCCGTGGCATCGGCCGACGACGCGGTCGAGCTGGGGGCGATCTGCGCGGGCCTGTCTCCGGGCCGGACGTCGCAGGACCAGCTGACCGTGTGCGACCTGACGGGCGTGGGGGTCCAGGACGTGGCGGCCGCCAACGTCGTCATGGAGCGGGCTGGCGGCGGCGACGCGATCGAGCTCTAGTCGCGGTTCCCACGCAGCCGCCGGACGAGCTCGTCGTGCAGCGCGCCGTTCGTCGACAGCACCGAGGATCCGTGGGCGAGCGGCTCGCCCTCGAAGGTGGAGACCCGACCGCCCGCCTCCTCGACGACCACCTGCAGCGCCGCCCAGTCCCACGTGGCGAGCGCCGGCTCGAGCATCGCGTCGGCCGAGCCCCGCGCGACGAGCATGTGCCCCCAGAAGTCGCCGAACCCGCGCTCGCGCCGCGCCTCCGAGATGAGACGGATGAACGGTTCCCGGTACGTGCCTCCCAGCAGCTCCGGGGCCTCCGCGTACAGGACGAACGCGTCGGGGACCCGGTCGGCGCCGGAGACGCGGATCGGATCCCCGTTCAGGCGCGCCCCCGCCCCGCGCGCCGCCGCGTAGCGCTCGCCGAGCGCCGGGGCGCCGACGACGCCGACGACGGGTACCTCGTCCACCGCGAGCGCGATCAGGGTGGCCCAGACCTGGACGCCGTCGGCGAAGTTCCGGGTCCCGTCGATCGGATCGACGATCCACCGACGGTCCGAAGCTCCCTCCAGCCCCGCCTCCTCGCCCAGCACCGCGTCGGCGGGGAACCGTTCCCGCAGCGCCTCGCGGATCGCGCGTTCGACGGCGATGTCGGCCTCGGTGACCGGGCTGCGGTCCGGCTTCTCCCGGACGACGAACGTGCCGCGGAAGAACGACATCGCGATCCGGCCCGCCTCGTCGGCGAGCTCGTTCGCGAACGCCAGCTCCGCCTCGAACATCGTGCGGCAGCCTACCGGAGCCGCGTGCCCGTGCGGGCGCCCGAGCGGTTCCCGGGTACCCTTGAGGACCGATGCAGACGACCGTCGAAGAGACCGACAAGCACACCGTCAAGCTGACCGTCGAGGTCGAGCCCGAACGTGTGGGCAAGGACCTCGATCGTGCGTACCGCAAGGTCGCGCAGCAGGTCAAGATCCCCGGCTTCCGCAAGGGCAAGGTGCCTCGGCGCGTCATCGACGCGCAGATCGGCCGCGAGGCCGTGCTGGGTGAGTTCCTCGAGGACGCCGTGCCCGAGTACTACCGGGAGGCGCTCCGCGAGAACGAGCTCGCACCGATCGCCCAGCCCGACATCGACCTCGAGCAGGTGGAGGAGGGGCGGCCGTTGGTCTTCACGGCCACCGTCGAGGTGCGGCCGCGGCTGCGGCTCGAGGAGCGCGACTACAAGGGGATCCGGGTGGTGCGGCCCTCCACAGAGGTGTCGGAGCGCGAGGTGGACGAGCTCCAGGACTCGCTGCGCGAGCGCTTCGCGGAGCTCGAGACGGTGCAGCGTCCGGGGCGTGCCGGCGACTACGTCGTGATCGATCTGCGGGCGCACATCCACGACGAGGAGGTCCCGGAGGCGACCCGTCCGGACTACCTGTACGAGATCGGGGCCGGGGAGTTCA
>Ga0073934_10005027_pt1 | contig 21150 bp, 26 predicted proteins | sample LarsenN4metaG_FD_76834 | JGI IMG/M metagenome (GOLD analysis project Ga0073934, IMG submission 76834) | Hot spring sediment bacterial and archeal communities from British Columbia, Canada, to study Microbial Dark Matter (Phase II) - Larsen... ...
CAAGCGCCGCAAACGTCATCTGCCGCATCGAAAACCCCGTCGACCATGAATGTCCCAATCAGGGTGGACTGCTTCGCCCGCTTCGGGAATCCTCGGACTTGTTCAGAGTGTCCCTAACTCTTTGAAAATAGCGCATCAAAAAAATCGCGATCCGACCGACTTGCGTACGGGCCTATAATCCCGTGCATGAACAAACCGATCCGTCTCTATAGCCCGCACCGCTTCGCCAGGCTCATCGCCTGGGCGCAAGCGATGCTGGCATGGGCCGCGCTCGTCTTGTTCTCCGCCGTGGCGCCCATCAACCGGCGCCACATCCGCCAGCGCTACCACGCGCTTTCGCTCGATTGCGTCGAGCGCGTGGTGCGCCGGCTTGCCATGCTGCGCGCGGCCGAAATTGCGCATTTGCGAACTGGCCCGCGCCGGCTTCCGCGCAACGCCGCGCCCGACGGCTTTCGCCGCCGCACGACGCCTGAAGCGCTGCGCCGCGCCATTGCCGGCTCGCGCTTCCGCAAGGCCTTGAAGCATCGCGACATCGCCGAGCGCTGGCGCCGCCTCAGCGCCGCGCTCGCCGACATTGACGCGTTCGCGCGCCGCTATCTCGTGCCGCGCGCCATGCGGCGCCTGACGCGGCTCTTTCCCGTTCTCATGGACGCGCCGGCGGCCGAGCCGCTCGTGTCGCTCGCGCTCTCGCCCGCCAGCGCAATCGACAGCTCCTAGCCCAAATCCCGTTTCGCCCCTCCTTTTGCCGCCGTGCGAGGCGCACGCTGCGGCCGCTTGGGCTGCCCGCTTTCCGGGCCCGGCCAACAGCTTGTGTTTCCAGAAAAAATCTGCCCATCCCGCGCTCGTGACCGGCGTCATCTTCCCGCCGCGCCGGGAAGCGCCTATGGAAAGGCGAGGGACAAGGCGGCGCGCGAGAATGCCGCGCCGAGGCAGGGGTGACATGGCGGACGTCTTCATTTCCTACGCCAGCGAGGACCGCGCGCGCGTGCGCCCGCTCGCCGACGCCTTGCAGCAGCGCGGCTTCAACGTGTGGTGGGACCGCTCGCTCGCTGCCGGCCACGACTACACAGCCATCATCGAACGGGAGCTGAAGAGCGCGAAGGCGGTGATTGTCGTGTGGACCCAATCCTCCGCCGCCTCGACCTTCGTACGCGACGAGGCGGGCCGGGCCCGCGACGACGGGCGCCTCGTGCCCGTATTGCTCGACCGCGTCGACATTCCGCTCGGCTTCGGCGCGTTCCAGGCTGAGGATTTCACACGCTGGAACGGCGGCGCCAACGCGCCGCAGATGCAGATTCTGGAAGAGGCCCTCAGAGCCAAGATCGAAGGCCGCGACGTCGATGGCGGCGTCGTCGCGCGCAAGCGCCGGCGCCTGATGGCGCGCGTGCGCATCGTCTCGGTGCTGACCGTGATCGCGCTGGTGATCGGCATCGCTGCCGGTGGGCGTTACTTGCTCGATCCGCCGCAGCCCGAAGTGACGCAGGAAGATCTACGCGCCGAACTCCTGCGCCTGCTCGCCGAAGGGCGCCTCACGCCAGAGCAAGCCATCCAGCTCGCCGAGATCCTTGAAAGCGGCGCCCTTGGCGAACAGCAAGCGTCGCTGCGCTCGGACGGCGCTCCTTCTGCGCCGAGTGCATCTACCGTCGAGAGCATGGACGCCGAAGCGCAGCTGGCGTCGGTGTCGGAAGCCGAGTTCACCGCCGCCGCGCGTGAAGCCTACCGTCAGGCATTTCTGGCCGTTTCCCGTCACCCGGATGCACAAATCCGCCTCGCGGCGGTGCAGATGGCCCAGCCTAACGCGCGGGCAGCGGCGATGCAGACCCTCTGGCAGTATGCGCAGACCCATCCCGAGGATCCGCTGATTGACGAGATCTATTTGCTCTGCGCCTCTGTCGGCGAAGCCAACGGCGATCTCCTTGGGCAGCGTGCGCTGGAGATCGCTACGAGCTTGTCGCCGCGCGATCCTACAGTTTGGCGCATGCTGTCGCGCTCCTACAACCGCACCGGCCAGAGCGCCGAAGCGGAGGCCGCCGCCATCGTTTCGGAAGGCGTTGAGGCGCAGAACGCGGGCGATACGGCTACCGCCGAGCAGCGCCTGCAACAGGCCTTGCCGCGCATAAGCGCCCCCGCGCTGCGTGCTCCGGTCGTCTCACAACTCGGCCAGATCGCGGAGACGCGCGAGGACTTCACGACCGCCAGCGCCTATTACACGCAAGCCTATCGTCTGCGCGAACGAAGTGCGGGCGATCAGCCCGCCGCCGGCGCGCAGATTGCGCTCGAGGCCGATGCGCAGCAGCTGGTGCGCGCGCTCGATCGCTCGGGACGCACGCGTGACGCTTGCGAGCGCCTGCGCCAGGCGCAGGAGGAGCATAACGTAGCAGCGCCCGATCAGGACTTGCTGCAGCGTTGCGAAACCCAGTTCCGGGTGGAGCTGCGCGACCGGGTGCTGCTCTCGCCCGCCCTTCGGCAGCGCACGGTCGCGCCGGAGCAGACGCAAATCCAGCGTGCGCCGCCTTCGCCGTAAGCGAATAGTGAGTAGTGAGTAGCGGAATTGCGAATGACGAATAAGAGGTGGCAATCCGTTCACTACTCGCTACTCGCAACTCGCTTCAAAAAAAACACCTTGGCGGCGCCGTATTCGCGCACATCGAGCGTTTCGTAGTCAGCAATCCCAGGCGTTTCATCGGCGCCGCATTCGAACACCATCAACGCATCGCCGGTGATCCATCGGCCTTCTTGCAAGCGCGCCAGCGCACGCTCGCCCAGGCCCTTGCCGTAAGGCGGATCGAGAAAGACCAGATCGAATGGCTCGCCGAGGCCCGCCGGCTTCACGCCAAGATCGGTCGCGTCGCGCCGGTGAATGCGCGTTACGCCGAACAGGCCCAGCGCTTCGATATTGTCACGGATTGTTCCCCGGGCGCTCGCGTCGGTTTCGACAAACAGCGCGAACGCCCCGCCGCGGGACAACGCCTCGAGCCCCAGGGCGCCTGAGCCCGCAAACAAATCCAGCACGCGCCGGCCTTCAAGGCCAGGCGACCACTCAGCGTGCTCCAGGATGTTGAAAATCGCTTCGCGCGCCCTGTCGCTCGTGGGACGCGTGTCGCGTCCCGGCGGCGCGGCGATAGCCCGGCCCTTGAACTTGCCTCCGACGATGCGCATCGCCGCTTCCTGCGCTGCCGGCGCGGGCCGCGCAACATTTCTCTCCCACGCTCGGCGTTCGGGTTTAGGATGGGCGTGGAGGAGGGTGCGTGATGAAATACTGGCTTGTCGCCGCCGTGTTCGCCGCCGCCTGCGCCAGCGCCGAACCGGCGCAGACGCAGCGTCCCGAAATGGCTGAGGATCGGGGCGGACCTGTCTATGCGGATGCGCGCGATGTCGCTTCGGACGCCGAAGTTCGTGATGCGCGCCGTGCCTATCGCGCCGCCTGCCAGACCCGGCACTCCGATGCATACTGCGAATGCATGACCGGCGGCATGGCGCAGATTTTGCCGCCGCAGGAGCTTGCCGTCGCGACGGCGGCGTTTTCAGGCCGAGCCGTGCAGGCGCCGCAGGACGTCCGCGACCGCGTGGAGGCCCGGCGAACGGAAGTGGACCGCGGCTGCATGCAATTCCGCCGCTAGTCTGGTGAACCTGCAGTTCCGGGCCATATGTCGCGCGGGGCCGGTCTCCTCGCGCTTGACCGGCCTCACGCTCTCCGCAAACAAGAGCGGCCGCAAAGCAGCCTTGGAGTCAAGCGCCCGTGGACGGATTGATCGCCAGCATCGCCGACGTTTTCAATCCAGATCACGCAGTCGCCAACACGGCGGCGCTGTTGCAGGTGATCCTGATTGACTTGGCGCTCGCGGGCGATAACGCGGTCGCCGTTGGACTGGCCGCCTCGGCGCTGCCGGCGCCGCAGCAGCGGCGCGCAATTTTTTGGGGCATACTGCTCGCGCTGCTGCTGCGCATCCTGTTCGCGACCATTACGCTGCAGCTGCTGCAGATCAATGGCCTCTTGCTCGTCGGCGGGCTGCTGCTGTTCTGGGTCGCCTGGCGCATGTGGGACGACTTGAGTCACCACAAGCCCATTCAGGTCGGCGATCCGGTGGCGGGCGAGCATGCCGCCGAAGCCATCGTCACGCACGGCAAGCAGCCCAAGACATTCGCCAGCGCGCTGTTCACGATCGTGCTCGCGGACGTCTCGATGTCGCTCGACAACGTCCTCGCCGTCGCCGCGGTCTCTCGCCACAACGAAGTCATCATGTGGTTCGGCCTCATCCTATCGGTCGTGCTAATGGGCGTCGCCGCTTCGATCATCGCCCGCGTGATTGAGCGCTACCGCTGGATCGCCGTTCTAGGCATTGTCATCATCATCTTCGCCGGCGTACGCATGGTCTGGGAAGACGCGCACAACTTCTTCCCACAGGTGCCCGCCATTCCCGCTTGGCTAGGCGGCGCTCACTAGCCCGCCGCGTCCTTGCCGAGTTGGTCTTGCAGCACCTTGCGCGGAACTTCATCGACCGCGCCGGGCGCCAGCACGCCGAGCTGGAAAGGGCCGTACGCAATGCGGATGAGCCGGTTCACCTTGAGTCCCAGCGCCTCCAGCACGCGCCGCACCTCGCGGTTTTTTCCTTCCGTCAGCGAGAGCGTGATCCAGGAATTCGCCGCCGCGCGCTCGAGCTTCGCCTCGATCGGCCCATAGCGCACGCCATCGATCGTTATGCCGTTCTTCAATTGATCGAGCTCCGCTTGTTCAATCCGCCCGAACGCGCGCGCCCGGTAGCGCCGCAGCCATCCGTTCGACGGCAGCTCCAAACGTCGCGCCAGCTCGCCGTCATTCGTAAGGAGCAGCAGTCCTTCGCTCGTCAGATCGAGCCGGCCCACCGAAATGACTCGCGGCATGTCCTTCGGCAGATGCTCGAACACAGTCGGCCGTCCTGCCGGATCGCGATGCGTGGTCACAAGGCCAGACGGCTTGTGATAGCGCCAGAGCCGCGTCGGCTCCGCCGCGCCGATCGGACGGCCGTCAACCTGCACGCGGTCCTTCGCGGTCACCTTGACCGCCGGTGTTTCCAGAACCTTGCCGTTGAGCTTGACCCTACCTTCGGCGATCAGCCGCTCGGCGTCCCGCCGCGAACACACGCCAGCGCGCGCAAGGAATTTGGCCACGCGCTCGCCTTCTGCGCTAGAAGAGGATTGTGAGGACGCCATGTTCGCCGTGATCTACCGTTGGGAAATCGTACCAGGACGCGAGACGCAATTCGAGCAGGGCTGGAAGCGCGGGACCCAGCGCATCGCCGCTGAGTTCGGCGGCTGGGGCTCGCGTCTGCACCGCGGCGAAGGCCAGACTTATTTCGCCTATGCGCAATGGCCCGACCGCGCCACCTGGGAGAAAGCTCTGGAAACGCGCATGCGACACTCCGACGACGAAGCGCGCCGCATGTACCGCGACGCGATCGCCGAGGGCACATTCGAAACCGTGTTCGCCGGCGAAGTCGCTGCCGATCTCCTTGAGCTACGCCGCGCATGAGCCACGAGCCCTTCATGGCCCGCGCGCTCGAACTCGCCGCCGCCGCAGGCGCGGCGGGCGAAGCGCCCATTGGCTGCGTGATTGCCGATGAGACAGGTAGGGTCGTCGCCGAGGGGGCCAACGCGCCGATCGCATCGCACGACCCCACGGCGCACGCCGAGATCGTGGCGCTGCGCAAGCTCGCGGCGACGCTTGCGAACTATCGCCTGAAGCCGGGCCTTACGCTTTATGTCACGCTCGAACCGTGCGCCATGTGCGCAGGGGCCATCAGCCATGCGCGTATAGCCCGCGTCGTCTATGGCGCGAGCGACTCCAAGGGCGGCGGGGTCGAACACGGCGCGCGCGTGTTCGATCAATCGACATGTCACTGGAAGCCCATTGTGCAAAAAGGTGTGATGGCGGAACAGAGCGCGAAGCTGCTGCGCGATTTCTTCAAAGCCCGGCGAACGTAGGCCTGCCATGACCCTCCCCGAAACTCAAACTCTCTACTTCGAAGACCTCTCCGTCGGCATGCGCGAGAGCTACTCAAAGCAGGTGAAAGCTTCGGATGTCGTCGGCTTTGCCGAGATCAGCGGCGACCGCAATCCGATCCATCTCTCCGAACACTTCGCCGCCAAGACCCCGTTCGGAGGGCGCATCGCGCACGGGCTCTATACGGCCAGTCTCATCTCCGCCGTCATCGGCACGCGTCTGCCCGGACCCGGCGCCATTTACATCAGCCAGACGCTGCGCTTCCTCGCGCCCGTCCGCATCGGCGACACGGTCGAGGCTAGCGTCGAGATCGTGGAACTAACCGAGAAGGGAAGGCGCGGGAAATTGAAATGCCAATGCCGCGTCGGCGAGACCATCGTCCTCGAGGGCGAAGCGGAGGTGAAAGTGCCCAGTCGGCCAGGATAATTTGCGCCTCTTCGAGCCCTCAGTGTTTTGGTGGTTCACTTTTCACCATAAAGGCACAAAGAACACGAAGAAGCACAAAGAGGTCGGCTAGTTGGCTTTAGCTAGAGCGCTTCGCGCATCGATCACGTCCTGGCGCATCTGCGCCTTCAGCGCTTCGACGTCCGCGAACTTATCCTCCCCCCTGAGGAAGGTGATAAGCTCGACTTCAATTCGTTTTCCATAGAGATCGCCGCTGAAATCGAACAAATGCGCCTCAAGCACAGGGTCAGGCAGTGCGCCCACGGTTGGATTGACTCCGACACTTGCAACGCCGGGCAGCAGGACGCCGTCGCCAAGGTCTACCCGAACGGCATAAATCCCCAGGCGTGGGCGCACGTAATCGCCGAGCGTCAGGTTGGCTGTCGGAAATCCGAAATCCGTGCCGCGCGAAAACCCGCGTTGCACTTCGCCTTCAATCGCCCAGGGCCGGCCCAGCATTGCAGCGGCCTTGTCCATCGCGCCCCCGGCGATGGCTGCGCGGATCGCGCTCGAAGAGACCTTGCCTTGGCCGTCCTTGACTGGCGCCACCGCGGCCACCGTAAAGCCAAGCTCGGCGCCCAGCGTGGTAAGGCTCGAAGCGTCGCCCATGCGGCCTTTTCCGAACCTGAAATCGGCGCCCACGCTCACATGTGCGACGCCCAAGAGATCGCGCAGCACGCGTTCCGCGAATTGTCGGTCGGTCGATTGCGCCAGTGCTGCGTCGAAGCCGATCTCGAACACTTCGTTGACGCCAAGTTCAGCGAGGGCGTTGGCCCGCTGCCGCGTGGTCTGCAGGCGAAAGGGCGGCAAATCCGGTTGGAAGAAGCGGCGCGGGTGCGGCTCGAACACCGCTGCTCCCAACGCGACGCCTCGCGCATCCGCAACCGCCCGTGCGGACATGATCACGGCTTGGTGCCCCCGATGCACGCCATCGAAATTGCCGAGCGCGATCGCCGCGCCGCGCGCATCTGCGGGTATAGCGGAGTGAGGGCCCAGCGCTTCCATTCGTTCACAAAGTCTTGCGCATTCCGGCAAACCCGCTGGTGTTCGTTGCCAAAGCGTGAGCGCTATCTGCTTCGCATGGTTCGCGTTCACGCTTGCTTAAGCGCTGTTTTACCGAAAATTCCGAGCTGTTTGCTATCGGTATCCGCAAGAACAGGCGCCACGAACGCCGGCTCATGTCCCGCCGCCGGGCCGTCGCACCCCGGATCCCGGCGGCGGGACAGGCCCGCTTCGCCCAAGCGCCGAGGGGGCGAGGGGGCCGATGAGCGCCGTTTCAATGACGATGCCGATCCTGATCGTGGACGATTACAACACGATGATCCGCATCCTTCGCAATCTCCTGCGCCAGCTCGGCTTCACCAATATCGAAGAGGCCAACAACGGCGAAACCGCCCTCGCCAAAATGCGCGCAAAGCGCTACGCGCTGGTCATCTCCGATATGCACATGGCGCCCATGAGCGGACGCGAGCTCCTCGAGCGCGTGCGCTCGGACGAAGGCATGAGTCATACGCCCTTCGTCATGTTGACCGACGACGCAGAAGAGCCCGTAGCGGGCGCTTCCGCGACCATCGTCAGGCCTTTCACCGTACAGTTGCTGAAAGACAAGTTAGCGCCTGTTCTTCGCTCATTCTGATCTCCAGCTCAGACCGATGTCTGTCCGCCGTCGATGACGAAAGTCTGCCCGGTCGTGAAGGCGCCGGCGCGCGAAGCGAGGAAAACCGCCATGCCGGAGATCTCGTCGGGTTCGCCGATGCGGCGCAGCGGCGTGCGTTCGGTCGACCGCTTGAGAATGTCGGGATTCTCCCAGAGCGCCCGCGCGAAATCGGTGCGGATGAGGCCCGGAGCGATCGTGTTCACGCGCACATTGTCCGGGCCGAACTCGGCTGCCAGATTACGCGCAAGCTGCATGTCGGCGGCCTTAGAGATCGCATAGGCGCCCAGCACCTCGGTGCCGCGCAAGCCGCCGATCGAAGATATGATGATGATCGCGCCGTCCTTCCGCTCTCGCATCTGCGGCGCGACCATGTTGATGAGCCAGTGGTTCGAAACAATGTTGTTCTGCAGAATCTTGTTGAACTGCTCATCGCTCATATTGCCCATCGGCCCGAAATAAGGATTGGACGCGGCATTGCAGACCAGGACGTCGATTTTTCCGAACGCGCGCTCGGTCTCGTTAACGAGCTGCTGCAACGCCTCCTTAACGGCAATGTTCGCTGGCGCGACGAAAGCGGCTTTGCGTCCAACCTTGTCGTTGATCTCCGCCGCTGCGGCTTCGCACGCGTCAGCCTTTCGCGAGGAAATGACGACGTTGGCGCCGTGTTCGGCCAGCCGGTAGGCAATGGCTTTGCCGATGCCTCGAGAAGAGCCGGTGACGATTGCGGTCTTTCCCGTGAGGTCAAACAGATTGGCCATCGCCGCTCTCCCTGATGTTTGAGCGCCACTCTAGGCGCGGGCAGCGGGGCTGGTCTAGGCTGACGCTGGAGGAAGCTGAATGAAGCGTTGGTTCTGGTTGTACGCGGTGCTGGCCCTGGCCGCTTGCGAGCCGCGCGACCCGCTGGCGCAGGATCGCGCCATATGCGCCGATGCAGATCGCAGCGCCGACGAGCGCATCGAAGCGTGTACGCGCCTTGTCGAAAGCGATGCGCTTGATGCCGCAGATCGCGCCGAGGCGCAGGCCATGCGCGGGGCCGCGCATTACGACGCAGACGCGGTCACGCCGGCGCTGCGCGATTTCGAAGCGGCTTTGCGGCTGGATGAGAACAATGCGCGCGCGCTCGAAGGACGCGCCGAAATATTGCTGTCCAGCGGCCAGCTCGATGCCGCCGAGCCGCTTGTCAATCGACTACTGGCTATGGACAGTCCGCCGCCGAACGCCTTGCGCATGAAGGGCGACATAGCTTTACAGCGCGGCGAATTTACAGACGCGATTGAGCATTTCGACGATGCGATCGCCGCGGACGGCCGCCTGGCCCTCGCGTACGCGCGTCGCGCGCGCGCTAAGGAGCGGCTGGGCGACGCCAACGGAGCGCGCGCGGACTACAGCTCCGCCATCCAGCTCGACGGCGCGCTCGCCGAAGCGCGGGCCGGGCGCTGCTGGCTCAATCTGCGCGAGGCGCGCGATCTGCCGCAGGCCCGCAATGACGCGGAGGCCGCTGTCGCCGCCGATCCGCGGCATGTCAACGGCCAGCTCTGCCGCGGCGTGCTGCAGCTGCGCGGCGGCGAGTGGGCTAATGCACGGCGCGCCTTCGAGGCTGCGCTGGAGCTGGAGCCGGGCAATCCGATCGCTCTGTTCGGCCGAGGCGTCGCGCGCCGACGCAGCGGCGACGATCAGGGCCGCGAGGACATGAACCAGGCCCGCGACTTCGATGCGCACATAGGCGAAGCGTTCGACGATTGGGGCGTAGAGACGTACTAACTCAGCGCTTGCATCGCGTATGTCGCGCGCACGCCCGCTCCATCGAGAGCGAGCGCGACTTTGTCAGGATCCATCTGGCCATCCGTCCAAAGCGCCTCGCCGTGCATGCCCGAAGCAATGAAAACGCTGTCGAGGCCTTGCGCGTTCGCCCCAGCGATGTCGGTAGGAAGCCCATCGCCGATCGCGAGAATGCGCCGCTTATCGATGTCTCGTCCGGCAAGCGCGGCCAGCTCCTTGTAAGCCAGTTCATAAATCGGAGCGTGGGGCTTGCCCGCCATCACGACACGCCCGCCCATCGCTTCGTAATCGCGCGCCAGCGCGCCTGCGCACCAAATCAGCCTGTCGCCGAATTGCACGACGATATCCGGGTTCGCGCACAGCATTTCGAGGTCGCGGGACCGCGCAGCGCGAAGCGTTTCGATGTAATCGGCAGGCGTCTCGTCATCGCGCTCGAGCCCGGCGACGGCGAGGAAGCGCGCGCCGTCGAGCGGCGCCTCGTTGAGCCCTAACCCCTCCCAAAGCGGCTTGTCGTAGTCGCCCCGGCCGATCTTGAACATGGGGCCGGGGGCGCGCGCGGCGAGCGCGGCGCGGATCGCATCGCCTGAAGTAACGATCGCGTCCCACGCATTGCCCGGCACGCCCATCCGCTCGAGCTGCGGCGGAATGGACCAGCGCGGCTTGGGCACGTTGGTCAGCAGAATGACGCTCTTGCCTGACGCGCGCAGGCGCTGCAGCGCGGCGACCGCCGCCGCATAGGGCGCGCGGCCATTGTGCACGACGCCCCAGAGGTCGCAGAAGACCGCTTCGTATCGGTCCGCGATGTCGTCGATGCGCTCTGGAATCCGGGTCAAGATAGCAGCTCCACGATGCGGCAAGCATCGGCTTCGGCATGTTCTGGGCCGGCGTCGAAGGGCGACACAAGCACCACGTCGGCGAACCCGCGCTGCGGTTCCACGTGGCGCGCATGCATGGGACGGACCGTTGCGAAGAACTGCGTCAGCACAGCGCGCGGCGTGCGACCGCGCGTCTCCACATCGCGGATCATGCGTCGGCCCAAGCGCAACGCCTCGTCCGCTTCGACAAACACTTTGAGATCGAACAGGGCGCGCAGCTCGGGCGAAGCAAGCAAATGGAGGCCTTCCACGATCAACGCTTCCGCCTGTGCGATACGCTCGACCTGAGGCTGACGACGATGGGTGACAAGGTCGTAAACGGGCTTTTCGAAGGCTTCGCCGCTGCGGGCCAGCTGCAGGTGCTTGCGAAGCAGATCGTGTTCCTTCGCTGCGGGGGCGTCGAAATTGTACGTCGCCGCATCGAAGTCGCGGATCGTGGAGGCGCAGCGGTAATAATCGTCCTCGGCGATCACCACCGCGCCCGCGCCAAGCTGGCGCGCCAACGCGCGGGCGAGCGTGGTCTTGCCGGCGCCCGAGCCTCCGGTGATGGCGACGATCTTCATGGTGAGTGGCGAATAGCGAATGGCGAATGGGGAAGCTAGTGCGGCGCAACCCCATTCGCCACTCGCCACTCACCATTCGCTAAGCTACGCCGCGCGTCTGTTTCAGATAGAATTCCCGGGGCGGGGCGGTTTCTTCCATCAGGCTTTCCTTGATCGCGCGCGGGGCGCCGAACAGGTGGCCCTGCCCGTAGGGCACGTCGAGGTCGAGGACTTCCAGCACCATCTCTTCGCTCTCGATGCGTTCGGCAATAAGATCGACACCGTAGCGCTGAAACACGGCGGCGATGTCCGAAGCGGCGATCTCGCGCGTGATGGCGGAGCGCGGGCGAACGCCGCGCTGCACGACCTGCTCCGAAAGGATGCGCGCCGGAATTTTCGCGTAGCGCACCCCGGAGCGTTCCAGATCGGGCAGGTCGATTTCCGCTGATGTCACCTTGTCGATGGAGAAGCGGAAGCCGAGATCGACCAACTTGCCCATGGCGCGTGCTTCGATCGACGTTCGCGCCTCGTAGGAGGCCTGGGGGATTTCGAAGATGACGCTGCCGGCCAGATCGCGGTTCTCGCGCATGAAATCGAGAAATTGCGGGAAGAAGTGTTCGTCGGCCAGCGACGTCGGAGAAAGATTGCAGAAAATGCCGATGCGACGGTCTTGTTTCATCAGCTTGCGCACGATCTGCACGCAGCGGAAGAGGAGGACGTTGTCGATGGTGGTCATTAGCCCCGCTTGCTCCGCGGCGGGGATGAATTCCTGTGGAAGAATGAGGCGGCCCGTTGCGTCCTTGAGGCGCGTGAAACCTTCGTAGAACGCGGTTTTGCGCTGCGGCAGCTGGACGATCGGCTGCAGGTGCAACTCGATGCGGTTCTCCACGAGCGCCTCGCGCACGAGATCCATCGGGCCGCGCGTAGCCGCGGGATGTGGCGTTACGTTGGGCGCCGCCTGAATCTGGCTGAGACGCGCGTCGAGCGTGGCGCCCAGCTTGTCGACGATCTGATCGATCAGTTTAAGTTCGATCGGCGGGCTCTGCGGCGCCGCGAGCTGCTGGGGCGGCGGCGCGAAAGCGATCTGCGCTTCGAGCGAATCCATGCGCGTCTGCATCGCCTCGATGTCGGCGCGGATTTCCCTGTGAGCGCTGCGCAGCCGTTCGGAATCCCCGCGCATGCGCTTTTCCATGCCGCCGATGCGGCCCGCCGCGGCGCTGGCGGAAATGCCAGCGTGCGTGACGGCGCAGGCGCAGAAGAGCGCAATGCCGCCAAGGAATGCTCCGCCCAAATTCTCGCCGCCGACCTGGTTGAGCGCGAGCCCAACCGTCAGCGAGATCGTCGCGTAAGCGAGATAAAGCAGCACATGCGTGATGATGGGCATTATTTGCCGTCCGAATCTGGTTCTGGCGATGGGACGGCGCGCCGGGTTGACGGAGGATTAACCTGGCGAGCTTGCGAACAATTGCGCAGCCTGAATGAGGTAGATCACGCCCAGCCCCGTCACGATCCAGCGCGTCCATTTGAGAAAATTCACGTCGGACATACGATCCAGCACCATGCCGCCGAGCCAGGCGCCGATCATCGCGAGCGGAGCGGCGACGGCGAAGAACCACCAGGGCGGCAGGCCGGTCGTTGCGGCGCCGATCAGCGGCGCACCGTAGAAGATCATCTTCACCGTATGGCTGAAGGCTTGCGTCGCGGCTTTGGTGGCGACGATCTGGTGGCGGGTCAGCGTCGTGCGCACGAAGAAGACGTCGAGCAGGGGCCCGGAAACGCCGGCGATCACGTTGAGGCCGGTGACTGAGAGGCCGCACGCAACGGCGTGATGCGTCTTCGCGGCATCGAGGTGGAATAGGCTTTTGGGAATCCAGGCAAGACCAGGCACGAGGCCGAGCATCAGATACACCCAGGCTTTGGTCGGCGAATAGGTGACGAGCGCGAGCAGGCCAGCGGCAATCGCCGAGCCAACGCCGTACATGAGGATGATACGCCAGTTGATGTGCTTGCGATGCAGTACGGCGCGCCAACCGTTGGAGACGAACTGCACGACGCCGTGGCTGACCATGGCGGCGGAGACAGGCATGGCCAAAGTCAGCGCGCCCATGAGCATGAGCCCGCCGGCCATGCCGAACACGCCGGACACGGTCGCTGTGAGGAGGACGACGATCAGAAGGAGGAGGTTTGTCATGCTCCCCCTCCCCGCGAGGGGAGGGGGTTGGGGGGTGGGGTGAAACGCCGGCGTCTGAAGATTTGCGAGAGCGGTGCGTTGCTCATGCTGCGAGCGCCGAGGATCACCCCGCCCCCTGCCCCCTCCCCTCGCGGGGAGGGGGGGCGGAATTCGCACGGCTGGTTCAAATCAATTTGGATTGTGGTGAGCTGAGCCACGCGCGCCTCCATGATGTTGAGTTGGAGAACGGCGCGGCGGGGAGCGCCCCGAAGCCGCGTAAGCGGCGCTCGCGTCAAAGATGATGTAGACCCAGTTAATTTGACGCGCAAGCCGCCGTCATTCCGGGGCGTCGCGTAGCGACGAGCCCGGGATCCAGCGCAAACGCACACGCTCCGATCCCTTGGATTCCGGGCTCAATGATTCGCATTGCCCCGGAATGACGAAGGGGGCCTCAAGTGAATGAAGCCAGCCGCGCTTCGATTTTCGCGCGCACCGCCGGCCACTCTTCGCGGATGATGGAGAAATACGCGCTGTCGCGCCACGTGCCGTCTGGGCGGCGCATGTGCCGGCGGTGGATGCCTTCGAAGGTCGCGCCAAGCTTTGTCAGTGCGGCGCGGGATTGCGCGTTGAGCGCGTCGGTCTTGAACTCGACGCGCTCGGCGCCTTGGGCGAAAGCGTTGTCGAGCAGCGCGAGCTTGGCCGCGGGATTGATCGCTGTGCCTTGCGCTTCGCGCACATACCAGGTGCCGCCGATTTCGACGCCGGCGTCGCGCGGACGGAGGGTCAAGTAGCAGGACTGGCCGATCACGCGGCCGTACGGCGTCATCACCACGTGCGGAATCCAGCGGCCCTCGGCGCGCTCCTTGAGGAGCCAGTCGAACGTCGGTGCAAATCCCTCCGTCGAGACCGAGTAGGGCATGTGCCGGAAGATGGAGGGATCGGCCTGGGCGACGGCGATTAACTCGGAGCGGTGCCGCTCCTCCAGCGGCTCGAGCCGAACCCACGCGTTCTCAAGTATCCTTGCGGCAAGCTCCATCTGGCGCATTGCTCCCCTCGCGCCCGCGCTCTAGCGTGTCTTTGAGCAAGCCGCCAGCGCCGGAGGACGCCATGCATTTCGAACATTCAGAACGAGCCAAAGAATGGATCGGACGCGTCAAGCGTTTCATGGACGAGCACATCTATCCGGCCGTGCCGACCTACGAGGCTCAGCAGAAGGAAGGCTCGCGCTGGAAGGTGATCCAGGTCGTCGAGGACTTGAAGGCCAAGGCCAAAAAGGAAGGCCTGTGGAACATGTTCATGCCGCCCTCCAGCGGGCACGCGAAGGTGGACGACACATTCCGGTTCGAAGGGCCGGGGCTTACCAATCTCGAATACGCGCCCCTAGCCGAATTGATGGGCCGCGTTGGCTTTGCGTCCGAGGTGTTCAATTGCTCAGCGCCAGATACGGGCAACATGGAGGTGCTCGAACGCTACGGCACGCGCGCACAGAAGGACAAATGGCTGAAGCCGCTGATGAATGGCGAAATTCGCTCGGCGTTTCTTATGACGGAGCCGGGCGTCGCGTCATCGGACGCGACCAACATCCAGTGCGAGATCAAGCGCGACGGCGATGAGTACGTGATCAACGGCCGCAAGTGGTGGTCGTCCGGCGCCGGCGATCCGCGCTGCAAGATCGCGATCCTGATGGGCAAGACCAACCCGGATAATCCCAAGCATAGCCAGCAGAGCCAGATCCTTGTGCCGCTGGACGCCAAGGGCATCACCATCGAGCGGCCGCTGACCGTGTTCGGTTACGATGACGCCCCGCACGGGCACATGGAAATCGAGCTGAAAAATGTGCGTGTGCCGGCGGAGAACTTGCTGTTGGGCGAGGGCCGCGGCTTCGAGATAGCGCAAGGCCGGCTGGGGCCAGGGCGCATCCACCATTGCATGCGCACGATCGGCGCCGCCGAAGCGGCGCTGGAGGCGCTGTGTCGGCGCATCACCAACCGCGTCGCCTTCGGCAAAACCATCGCCGAACATTCCGTTTGGGAACAGCGCATCGCCGAGGCGCGGATCGATATCGAGATGTGCCGGCTTCTGTGCCTCAAAGCAGCGTGGATGATGGACGTCGCCGGCAACAAGGTCGCCAAGGACGAAATCGCCATGATCAAGGTCGCCGCGCCGCGCATGGCGCTCAGGATCATCGACGACGCGATCCAGGCGCACGGCGGCGCCGGCGTTTCGCAGGATTTCGGCTTGGCGAAATCTTACGCCGGCATCCGCACGCTGCGTTTAGCGGACGGGCCGGATGAAGTGCATTGCCGGTCGATCGCGCTCTCCGAACTGGGCAAGTACGGCTGGTCGCCGCGCCGCAAGAAGGAAGGCGAGAGTGTGCCCGGCGCACGTTGATGACATTCCTCTGGATTTTGAACGCGCTGGCCCTCGCGTTCGGCGCGGCTCTCGGCGCGCGCGCCTTGTACGATCCCAAATGGGCGTCTCGCTTCGTGCGCTTGAAGCCGGATGAGCAGGGCGGCGGCTTCGCAGAATTTCGCGCGACCTATGGCGGCGTCTTCCTCGCGGCGCACCTGGCGTCTCTTTTGATGACGCTGATGTATCTCGGCGGCGGTGAGTTCGTCGTCGGCGTCGCCGCGACGGGCGGCGCAGCTGCGCTCGGCGCAGGCTGGGCCGGCTCATGCGGGGGTCGCATACTGGCGATGTTGCTCGACGGCGCCGACACCCAATTCAACAGGATGAGCGCGGCCGTAGAGGCCGCGCTTGCGTTGGCGATTGCTGCGCCCTGGCTCGGCTGGTTTTTCAGCGCCGCCTAGGTTTCAGTGCAGCGTGTGCTTCAGCCGGCTGACCTCGTCGTGGTCGGCCTTGATGCTTTCATAGGCGCGCGCCACCTTCGTCCGGACTGAGGGCGGCAGGTCATCGTCTTCGAGCGCGTCCTCGAATTTGTCCTTAATGTGATCTTCGCCGCGCTCGACTTCATCGATCACGCTCTTGTCGTCATTGCGCGTCAGCGCCGCTTTGAGGTTGACGAATTCGTTGTGGGCCTTGCCGAGCAGGCTTTGGTGTTCCCTTGGATCGCCGCCGAGCGCGCGCACTTCTTCTTGGAGCTCGCGAGCCAGCTGTTCGCGTTTCATGGCGCGTTCGGCGAACATGCCCTTGAAGCGTGAGCTGTCGGCGCTGTCGGCCGCGTCTTTATAACCGCCCACGCTGTCCAACGTCGTCTTGATCAGGCCGTTCAGCACGTCGACAGCGTGTTGATTGCTCTCGTGCATGGTTTCGCTCCTTCGTTGGGTTCAAGCGAAACGAGCGCGGCGGCACACCGTTCCAGGAAACCTGGGCAAGCATGCTTAGAGGCGCCCGTTACCCAGAAACACCACTGCGGCGCCTGCGGCGATCAGCGCGAAGCCTAGAAGATGGTTCCATCCAAGAGGCTCTCGCAGGTACAGCCAAGAAAAGCCGACGAACACCGCGAGCGTGATGACTTCCTGTATCGTCTTGAGCTCCGCGGTCGAGTAGACGGCTCGGCCGATACGGTTGGCCGGTACGGCAAGGCAATATTCGACGAACGCAATACCCCATGAGGCCACAATAGCGACGAGGAGCGGCGTCGAGCGAAACTTGAGATGCCCATACCAGGCGAAAGTCATGAACACATTGGAAAGCGCAAGCATCAGAACGGGCGCCAGTTGAGGCGAAAGCAAGGTCGGCATGCGGGCTCCTGAATCAGAATTGCGGAGCCGAGACGCTATCAGAAATCGTTAATGCTCATATCTGCACGGAACGGCCATCGCCCGGCAGGGAGACCGCATTGCGCCGGATCGAAATGCGCACGATCGATGACCACCGTGTTGGTCGGCGTTTCCTCGATGCGCACTTCGCGCACGCTGAACGGCAGTCGGTCAGCTGCGACGAACGCCGACAGTTTGAGGAAAAAGCACGCCGCCAGCGCTTCCGTCGTCGGATCTCCCTGGAAGGTCATGATCTGTTTCAGCAAAGCCGGCTCGCGCTCACGAAAGTAGCCGATGAGCGGATCGTTCTCACCGAGGTGAAGAGCGTGATCGACGTGCTCGTCGATCCACTGATGCCAGCGGCGCTTGATGTGTTCGAACGGCGCGGCGGAATTGGTCAAGCTGAACGCGAAGGGCTGGACGGGATCGAGGCGCACCGTGACAAACTCGTTGTGTCCGTGCGGGATTGCGCATTTGGGACTGTGAGTCTCCAGCAGTCTGTGCGCCATCGCGTAGCGGCGCGTGAATTCGAGCGCGGCCATAGGATGTTCTTTCAGCACTCCCGCAGAACAGGCGGGCGCCGATGCGAGCCTTACGCGCGCCTGAGGCCGGAAGCAATCGCGCGCGTAAAGCAAAAGGGCGGCGCCTGCTGGAGGCGCCGCCTTTTCGTGTTGTGCGAGAGAGTCCAGCCTATTTCGGTTTGTACTCCGCGTATTGTTCTTCATCGTCCTTCCAGACCGGGTCGCCGAGATTGACGTCTTCCGGGTCGGTGAATGCGCCGACGCCCGCGCCGACCAAGGCGCCGGGAATGGCGCCCACGCCGCCGGCCAACAGGCCGGCGCCTGCGCCGATCGCAGCGCCCGAGGCCATGCGGTCGACCATCTGCGTCCCGCAGGCAGAAACCAGCAGCGCCGCAGCGGCAGCGGTTGCATATTTCAACATCTGATCCTCCAGTGCGCGCAAAACGCTGCCTGCGTGACGCCAGTTCCTCAGAACCAGCGCCGCCAGCGCGCAATGGCGAAGAGCGTTGCGGGCGCGAACAAGATCATGGCGCCGGCGGCCCAAGGTCCCCAGGGTTCGCGGAACCATGTCATGGCGGTGAAATTCATGCCGAAGATCGATGCTATGAGCGTCGGCGGCACAAAGGCGATGGTCGCAAGCGAGAGCGCCTTCAGCACGTTCGTCTGGGCCGCGTTGATAAGGCCGAGCATCGCGTCCTGCAGAAAGGAGAGTCGCGGCTGCATGGTTTCGGCGATGCGCTCCAGTTCGCCGACATCGCGCGCCAGCGCGGCGACGCGCGCGGTGTCGAGCCCATATTTGTTCTTGGCGGCGCGTGCGTACACGAACAGCCGTTGAATGCTGGAGAGCGCATCGTGGACGAGCGCCACGATGGCGCCGATGCGGCCCAGATCCTGAAGCGACTTGCGCAGGTCCACCGCATCGGACTCGTCGAAAGTCCGAATGGATAGCGCTTCCGCAGCGCGCGTCTGCTCGGCCAGAACGTCAGCCAAACGTTCCGCTGCGCCTTCGAGCAGCGCCAGCATCACTTCCGCGCCGGTTTGCGCAGAGCCGATGCGCGCCGAGGCGCGCTTGGCGCCGATCTCGAACGCGCGAGGTCGGATCGTGCGCACGGTGACTAGTTTTTTGTCGACGAGGATGAACGTCACGGCGCCGGACACCAGCGGCCCTTCGTCTCGTCGTCCAAGCAGCGTCACTGTCATATGCAGCGCCGGGCCTTCTTCATAGAAGCGTGCGGATTCTTCGAACGCGGTACGCTCGGAAGGGATCGGCACGTCTACACCGAGGCAAGACTCGACCGCGGCCTCTTCCTCGTCGGTGGGCGATTCCAGGTCGAACCAGAGGGCCGCCTGGTCATCCGGCGTCGTTTCGGCGCCGCCACGGGCAATCACGCGCAGCATGGGCGCTGATTAGCGCGGTTTGCGCGCCGCGCTAATCGTTTCTGTGGGTTTCGCCTCGCGCCATCACGAAGCGCACGTCCATCAGCGTTGCGACATCCTGGGTGGGGTCGCCGTCGACGGCGATAATGTCGGCGGAATAGCCGGGGGCGATGCGGCCGGCGACGCCGTTGAGCTGCAGGTGGTCGGCCGCATCGACGGTGGCGAGGCGAATGGCCTGCGTCGGCGTGTAGCCGCCTTCGACCAGGAATTGGAATTCGCGTGCGTTCAGGCCGTGGCGCGACACGCCGGTGTCGGTGCCGAACGCGACGCGCACGCCGGCCCGGCGCGCGTTCTGGATCGACTGGCGCATGCGCGTGCCGACCTCGCGCGCCTTTTCCGCTTGCGCGGGCGTCAAGACGCCGCCGGCCGCGGCCATTTCCTCGACCGTGACGCCGGCGAGGATCGTGGGCACGAGATAGGCGCGCGTGCGGCGGAAGAGGCGCAAGGACTCCTCGTTTGTGTAGGAGCCGTGTTCGATGGAATCGACGCCGGCGCGGAGCGCTGCGTTGATGCCGCCGGCGCCGTGGGCGTGCGCGGTGACCTGCCGGCCCATCGCATGCGCTGCTTCGACGATGGCGCGCAATTCTTCGTCGCTGAATTGCTGCTCGACGCCGGCGGCGGTGTTGGAGAGCACGCCGCCGGTCGCGGTGATCTTGATGATGTCGGCGCCGGCCTGGATCTGACGGCGCACCGCCCGGCGGCAGGCGTCCGCGCCCGAGCACGCGGAGGGGCTGCGCAGCACGTCCACCACGTCCGGCGCGAAGCCGGCCGCGTCGCCGTGGCCGCCGTCCGGTGTGATCGAGGAGCCGGACGCGACGATGCGCGGCCCGGGGATGCGGCCTTCATTGATCGCGCGCCGCAGCGCGAAAATGGAATCGTTCGGCGCGCCGAGGTCGGCGACGGTCGTGAAGCCGGCCTCGAGCGTGATGCGCGCGTTCTGAGCGCCGCGCAGAGCAGCATCCGAAGCCGTCAGCGTCACTTCCTCGATCAGCTGGTTCGGCCCGAGTTCGCTGGTGAGGTGCACGTGGCTGTCGATGAGGCCCGGCAGCACGAAGCGGTTGCGCTGATCGATAATTTCCGCGCCGTCGCGCGTCACGTAGCCCGGTTGGATGCCGAGGATGCGCCCGTCCGAGCCGACGATGATGGATTGCTCGGCGAGCACTTGGCCGGTAGCTGGATCGGCGAGGAGGCGGCCCGCATGGATGATGCGCGCCGCGCGCGGCGCGGTTTCCTGGGCGAGGCCGGAGCCCGCAAGCAAAGTCAAACCAGCGAGGGCGCCGGCGAACAGGAGTGCGCGCTGCAACATGAATTCCCCCTCCGTCTCGTTCTTGATCCCCTCGATGCGTGGGCGTCAACAGTTCACACGCAGCACGGGCGAGCGGCGCGACAGCGGCGCGCGGCGTGGAGTGAAAACACCATAGCGCGCGGCGATGTGCGTGAGGTCGCGGTGTTTTTCGTGTGCAAGTTGTGTGCGCCAGGTGCGGTGTTGCGACCGGCGTTTACTCCTTTCGTTCACATGCGAAGCGCCGGAACGGCAAAGCGTGCGTGGGGCGGCGTTAGCGCGCTCCCTCCCCGCGAGGGGAGGGGGTGTCGTGCAGGCGCGCGCCATCCTTGTTGATCCTGGGGATCGAAAAGCTCCCGCGAAGCAGGAGGCGGGGCGCGTCGGACGCGCCGGGGTAGTACCGAGTTGTCCGCCTACGCTCTTGCGAGTTCCGGCGAACGCGCGTCGAACGCGCCCCGTTTCGTCGGCCGTTATTCCCGGATTGGCGAGCCAGGAGTTTTTGGCTCAGCTGCAGTGCGCACCGGAGGTGCGGCCCACAGCGGCCTTAGCTCCTTATGACCACGAGCCGGTTCAGCGCGTCAGCAGAGTCCGAACTCTGCTGGACCTCGCGGTTTCATGCCCCGCGAGCAATGCAGGCGCCGTTCGCTTCGCCTGGCGGAGTGTAGGTCCCGCCCGACTTCCTCAACGATGATCGGGATTTCTCCCTCTCATCGAAGCGACGCCTGCCGCGCCGGCCGATGC
>Ga0073934_10005028_pt1 | contig 21147 bp, 16 predicted proteins | sample LarsenN4metaG_FD_76834 | JGI IMG/M metagenome (GOLD analysis project Ga0073934, IMG submission 76834) | Hot spring sediment bacterial and archeal communities from British Columbia, Canada, to study Microbial Dark Matter (Phase II) - Larsen... ...
CGGCGTCGGCTCCATTATCGGCCTGAACAATGCAAGGGTTGCCCACCTGCTGGGTGCCCCGATCATTATCGTCACCGGCAGCGGCATCGGCAGTGTCGTCGACTCCCTCCGCCTCAACATGGCACTGTTCGAGAAGGAGCGTGCCGATGTCCGGATGGCTCTGATCAACAAGGTCCGTTACGACAAGCGCAATCAGATAATCGGCCTGATCAGCCAGGCGTTCGCCGGATCATCACTTAAGATAACCGGCGGATTCAACTACTCACCCATCCTTGCCAACCCCACCCTGGGACACATCTCCCGGCTCCTCGGCCTGCCGCTGCGGGCAGCCCCTGCCGAACGGAGCAGGATCATCCACAACATCCAGCTGGGAGCGGCGTCTTCCCAGCGTGTTGTGGACGGCCTGCTCGACTCCACCCTGCTGGTGGTCACCGGATCACGGGATGAACTGCTGGTGACGATCTCGTCCCTCTACCATATCCCCGAATTCCGCGACAAAATCGCCGGTCTGGTCATTACAGGCCACACGCCGGTTTCCGACATCAGCCAGCAGATCGTGGAGGATAGCGGCATACCCTATATCCGGGTCCAACGGACAACGGCCGATATCTACACGGCCCTGAGCGACGACGTGGCCAAGATTACGGTTGAGGATGAGGAGAAACTGAACTGGATCAAGGCCCATGCGGAGCAGGAAGTCGACTTCGACACCATCGACGCCATCATCTAGACAGATACACGGCAGATCCCGAAACGCAAAAAGCCCGACCGGAACCAGGTCGGGCTTTTTGCGTTTGCAGCTGTGACACAGGCCTCAGTAGGCCTGCTTGTTGCCGATAATATCCTCGGTCGTGACCGGTGCGCGGAAAATACGGTAGACCCAGATCTTGTAGGCAATCACGATCGGAACGACCACCAGGGCCACGCCGGTCATGAGTTTCAGGGTCAAGGGACTCGATGAAGAGTTGAATATGGTCAGGTTGGAGGCCGGGTCGATACTTGACGGCAGCAGGTTCGGGAAGAGACCGGTCACACCTGTTGCCACGACAAACAGCACCGTGAGGCACGAGAAAACAAAAGCCTTGCCCGACTCGCCCTTGCCGGCAAAGACCTTGATCAAAAGGAGCGAGGCAACCGCTATCACCGGAACGATCAGGAGCACGGGTGCCTTGAGGTAGTTATCGTAGAGTTTTGTCGCCGGATAGGTGTAGCCGAGGAACACTACGGCCACAACCAGCAGTGCCGGCCAGACCTTGTTCGCCAGGGCATTTGCCCTGCTGCTCAGGTCGCCGACGGTCTTGATGGAAATATACAGTGCGCCGTGAACGGCAAAGAGGAGGACGAAGAGGACGCCGGTCACCAGACCGTAGGGGTTGAGGAGACCGAGGAGGCTCCCTTCGTAGCTGAACTGCAGGTTGGCGAAGTCATTGCGCATCGGAATCCCCTCGAAGATGTTGCCGAAGGCGACGCCGAAGAGGAGAGCCGGAAGGAAACTGGAGACGATTATCGCCTTGTCCCAGGTCCCCTTCCAGGTATCATTGTCGATCTTCCCCCTGAACTCGAAGGAGACGCCGCGGACGATGAGTGCGAAGAGCAGCAGGACAAGGGCGGAATAGAGGTTGCTGAACATGAGGGCATAGGTCGTCGGGAACGCGGCAAAAGTTGCTCCGCCGGCGGTCAGGAGCCAGACCTCGTTGCCGTCCCAGACAGGGCCGACGGAATTGATCAGGATTCGCTTCTCCGTATCGGTTTTTGCAATAAATCCGGAGAGGAAACCGGTACCGAGGACGAACCCGTCGAGCATGAAGTAGACTGCCCACAAAACGCTCCAGAGAACAAACCAGGTGATCTGGAAAACGGAGACTTCCATCGTTTAAGCCCTCCCCTGAATATTGATGATGGTGTCGAGATCGCTGTCAGGACCTTTTTTCGCATACTTTGCCAGCAGGTAGAAATCCACGACCCCCAGCACGCCATAGAGGATGGTAAATCCGATCAGGGAGAGGAGCACCTGGGTGGAAGTGATCGATTTTGAAACGGCGTCAGCTGTCTTGAGCACACCGAAGACTATCCAGGGTTGGCGACCGAGTTCCGCGACGAGCCAGCCGACCTGCTGGGCAAGGTACGGGGCCGGAATTGCCAGCACCATCAGAGTGAGAAATGCCCGGTTATCCACGAAGTTTTTCCTGCGCGAGAGGAAGATGGCGAGCAGGCTTGCAAGTATCATGAAGGTGCCGATAGCGACCATGATCCGGAAACTGAGGAAGGTCGGGGTGACCGGCGGACGCATCTCCCTGGGGAAGTCCTTCAGCCCTTTTATCTCAGCGTTAACATCATGGAAGGCGAGGAAGCTGAGCATGCCGGGTATCTTCAGTGCCTCGACGGCATTGCACTCGTTTCTCGCATCCGGCACCAGCAGAAGGCACATCTCCGCATTCGTCTTCGTTTCCCAGATCGATTCCATGGCGGCAAACTTGCTCGGCTGCACCTTGGCGATCTCCACGGCATGGAAGTCCCCGGTCACAGCGACGATCAGCGAGGCCACGAACCCCCAGACAGCGGCCATCCTGAAAGAGCGGGTAAAGAAGTCCACTTCGTTCTTGCGGAGCAGGTGCCAGGCGGATACCCCCATGAGGACGAAAGCTGCCAGGGCATACCCCGACATGAGGGTGTGGGAGAACTTTATCCAGCCGTAAGGATTGGTGACGACCGCGATGAAATCGGTCATCTCGGCCCTGCCGTTCCTGATTGCGTATCCGACCGGCTTCTGCATCCAGGCGTTGGCAAGGAGGATGAACAGCGCCGAGAGGTTGGTGCCGATGGCGGCCAGCCAGATGGTAACGGCATGGGCCTTCTTGGAGATCTTGTTCCAGCCGAAAATCCAGACGCCGATAAAGACGGACTCGAGAAAGAACGTTACCGTTGCCTCGATTGCCAGTGGTGCGCCGAAGATGTCACCCACGTAGCGTGAGTACTCCGCCCAGTTGAGGCCGAACTGGAACTCCATGGTGATACCGGTCACAACCCCCAGGGCAAAGTTGATCAGGAACAGCTTCCCCCAGAACTTGGTCATCCGCAGCCAGGTCTCATCGCCCGTGGTAACGTACTTGGTCTCCATCCAGGCTGTCATGATCGACAGTCCCAGCGTCAGAGGCACAAATATCCAGTGGAACATGCAGGTCGCCGCAAACTGCAGCTGGCTCAGCGTTACTACATCCATAATACTTCCTCCTTTCAGATGGTTATATATTTCTAACAGGACTTTTTTGCTCTCATTAATGGACAAAAAAAAGGCGCTGGCTTACTTTTTTTCCTTTGCCAGATCTTCCAGGGTGACGGAATCGAGAATGGCGGCGATTTCCCCCTGAACCCTGCGCCAGACCGGGTGAACCGTACAGACGCTCTCACGATCGCAACTGTCGTCCTCGGAAAGACAGCGGTTGGGATTGATCGGGCCTTCCACCGCTTCAACCACCTGCCTGAGGGTAATTTTCGACGGTGAACGTCCGAGGAGAAAGCCTCCGCCGGTGCCACGGAAAGAGTTTACCAGGCCGAGCTTGGCAAAACTCTGAAAAATCTTGGCGAGGAACGTCTGGGGCACACCGGTGGCTTCGGCAACCTCACTGACCAGAACGACCTTTCCCGGCGTCTGCCTGGCCAGATACACGATGCCGCGAATTGCATATTCTCCCTTGCGGGTCAGCTCCATCATGACAGAAACCCTTTAAGACCGTTTTTGTCTTTTTATCCCAGATGTAGAACAATTGTCAAGCAGTTTTCAGCACATTTCGATATTTCCCTCCAGGAAACCGGAACAAGCCCATCAGAAGCACGAGACATCTGCGATTGCAGCGGACAAGACAGCCGGCAAAGCCGCTGACATCGATTTTTTCTAACAAAGCAGCGCAAAAATCTGCTATGTTTAATCGTTAGACTGTAACTCCCCACCAAAATCGACAGGAAAACAAGATGATAAAGACCAACAACCTGAAAATCAAAAGCATCACCCCGATAATCGCCCCGGCCGACCTCCGTCAGGTATTCCCCATGAACGACGGCGGCAGCGAGTTCATCACCTCCAGCCGGGACCAGATAAAGAAAATTCTCCGCGGCGAGGACTCCCGCCTGATGGTCGTAGTCGGGCCATGCTCCATCCACGACCCGAGGGGGGCAATCGAATATGCCGAGCGACTTTCCTCCCTCGCCTCAGAGCTCTCTGACCAGCTCTTCATCATCATGCGGGTCTATTTTGAAAAACCCCGCACAACCGTCGGCTGGAAGGGGCTGATCAACGACCCGGACATGGACGGCTCCCACAAGATCTCCAAGGGCCTCGGCATTGCCAGAAGCCTCCTGTGCAAGATCACCGAATTGCGGCTGCCGGTAGCCAACGAGATGCTCGATCCGATCACCCCGGAGTACCTGGCGGACATGATCTGCTGGGGGGCAATCGGCGCCCGCACCACCGAATCACAGACCCACCGGGAGCTGGCCAGCGGGCTCTCCTTCCCCATCGGATTCAAGAACGGTACCGACGGAAACCTGCAGATAGCCCTTGACGCCATGGTATCGGCAAAGGCCCCCCACAGTTTCCTCGGCATCAACCGCGAAGGGCTCTCATCCATAGTCCAGACAACCGGCAACCCGGATGTGCACGTGGTCCTGCGCGGCGGTTCGAAGAAACCCAACTACTACCCCGAAGACATCAGCAGAACCGAGGAGATGCTGGAAAAGTCAGGTCTGCCGGTAACGATCATGGTCGACTGCAGCCATGGCAACTCGGAGAAGAACCATGAGAAACAGCCGCTGGTCATGGAAAGCGTCATCTCCCAGATTGAGGCGGGCAACCGCTCCATTTCCGGGGTCATGATCGAAAGCTACCTCGAGGGGGGAAACCAACCGATGCCTGCCAGGCAGTTCGAAATAAAATACGGCGTCTCCATCACCGACAAGTGCATCGACTGGGCAACGACGGAACGGATTCTGCGCGAATCACACGCACGGCTGAAAAAATGCGGCGGGCGCAAGCTTGCCTGAAGAGGAGAAACACCATGGCCAAATGTGAACTGATCGACACCTGCATCTTCTTCAACGACCAGATGCCGAACATGCCGTCCACTGCGGCGGTCTACAAGAAGATCTACTGCGAGCAGGACTTTGACAACTGTGCCCGACTGATGATCGTCAAGGCGCTTGGGAGGGGGCAGGTCCCCAAGGATCTCTTCCCCAACCAGAAAGAGCGGGCTGAAGCCATCATCAAGGGGTGACCTGCCTGCCGGGGACTGATATTCAACCTTTCCTACTGTAATGTAATCTCTTCTGCTATCCCCTTGCTGTCACTGATAACCTGCATCACCCTGTTCCATGAAACCATGTCGCCGGCACGATGCCTGAGCAGTGCCCGTTTGACCTCGGCACGGACATCGCCTACCCGCCCGTAGGCATCATGGTTTACTTCGAGGAACACCCGCCCCTCTTCCGTAATCGCCACCTTGACCGGTTGATAGATGATCTCGCCCGGCATGGAGATTGTAACGGAGCGGAAGAGGTCGTCCATGTGCTCCGGCAGAACCCTGATGCAGCCGTGACTGCTGAAGGTGTTGATCGAAGTCGGCTGCGTGGTTCCGTGGATCATGATCCCCCCCAGCGAAGTCTTGATCGCATGCCTGCCGAGAGGATTGCGCGGCCCCGGAGGGACCACCGCGACAATTTCCTCACCGTTCCGCTCCATCTCCCTCCTGATCGAAAGCGGCACGGTCCAGGAGGGATTCTCTATTTTGCCAGTAACCCTGAAACGTCCTGTCGGCGTTCGCCAGCCGGTTTTATCCTTTTTTCTGGCCATGCCGAGGGCAACCGGGTACCGCGCCGAGAGTTTTCCCCCCTTGAACAGATAGAGGCTCCGCTCGGGTATGTTGACGAGAATGCCGTTGCTCAGGGTCTTCGGCAGTATCTTACGGTCATTGTATCTGAGCCTCTGTCCGGCCCTGAGCGGCTCGTCGCCCCTCAGCCTGTTCTGCCTTGCCAGCTCGCGGACATTGACCCCGAGACGCGAGGCAATCAGCTTGAGGGTGTCGTTCCTGCGAACCGTGTAGCCCCCCTCCCCCCCGATTATCCGCGGGGAGCGAATTTCCAGCGGCTCACCCACCGACAGACCCCACTCGTCTTCAAAGGCAGACTCGTCAATCTCATCCGCGAAAGGCTCCTCCTCTTCAGCTTCTGTCGGCACGGCGTTGACACCGGAGTATGCCGGGGCGACCATCCGGAGCGAACCGTTTTGAGCTCCCGCATCGCGAACCCGTCCGGCCAGCAGCTCCCCCTTCATCAAAGCCAGTGCATAAAGGCTCTCCGCCTCACGGCTTTCACCGGCCGATACCTTGGCTTCAGCTGCGGACACGGTCCTGGCAAAACTCTCCAGTTCCTCTGGGAAAGCCTTTGCACCAGGGGCACCCTGCAATTCACGCAGCAGTCGATTGACCGTCCCCCTTTTGGCAGGATCCAGCGTGGCGCCGTCGGCGCCGACGGCTAGCAGCAGCAGTATGAGCAGAAGACGGTGAGTCATGGTCTGAACGCTCGCGTTCCAATGATTGCCGTCACTGGTTCCCCCGCTCCGGGGGAACTATGCCGTACTTTTCCATCCGGTAGATGAGCGTGTGCCGGGGTATGCTGAGGAAACGCGCGGCAGCGGTCTGGTTCCACTGGTTGCGCCTGAGCGCCTCGATGACGACCTCCCGCTCCAGCTGCTCCAGTGGGTACCCCTCTTCGGGGAGATTGATGACCCGGCCCGCAGCGGGTGCGGAGCCTGCCCGGCGGATCTTCTCCGGGATATCGTCCAGTGAAACAGAATCCCCGCTGCGCAGGATGAGGATCCGTTCGACCGTGTTCTCCAGCTCCCGGACATTGCCGGGCCATGCATAGCGCTCCATGGCCTCAATGGCCCGTTTGTCGAACTGGACTTGGGGGAACGCGTGCTTTTCGCAGAAGAACCGTATCAGCAGGGGGATATCCTCCCGCCGCTCGCGTAGCGGCGGGAGATGCAGGGGGATGACCGCGAGCCGGTAATAGATATCCTCACGCAGGCTGCCATCCGCAAGGGCCTTGTCGATATCCACATTGGTCGCGGAAATCACCCGCAGGTCGAGCTTGCGGGAACTCACCCCGCCGACCGGCTCGACAACCCTCTCCTGAAGAACGCGCAAGAGCTTCGGCTGCAGCTCCAGGGGGAGTTCGCCCACCTCGTCGAGGAATATCGTGCCGCCATCGGCGAGCTCAAGCTTGCCGACCTTGTCCTTGATTGCACCGGTAAATGCCCCCTTCACGTGGCCGAACAGCTCGCTCTCCAGGAGATCGCGGGGGATGGCGGCACAGTTGATCGTCACGAACGGCCCGCCGCTCCTGGCGCTCTGCCGGTGTATGGCACGGGCAACCAGCTCCTTGCCCGTACCGGATTCGCCGGTGATCATCACCGAGGCATCGGTGTCGGCGACCTTGCCGATAATCTGGTAGACCCTTTCCATTGCCGGGGATGAGCCGACCAGGGGGCGCCCTGCGGACCGTTCGGCCAGCTCGCTCTTAAGCCGCCGGTTCTCCTCGGCCATGCCGTTAAACTGGAGTGCCTTGGCAACGGTCAGCAGCAGTTCGTCGCGATTGAACGGCTTTGTGATGTAATCGTAAGCCCCGGCTTTCATCGCCTCGACAGCCATATCCACGCTGCCGAAGGCGGTGATGATGATCACCAGCGTTTCAGGCGAGCTGGCCTTGACCGACGCCAACAGCTGCAGCCCCGAGATTCCGGGCATCTGCATGTCGCTGATGATCAGCGACGGCTTTCTCGCCGCGAACAGCGAGAGCCCCTCCTCGCCGGATTCAGCCGCAACGACAGAGTAGCCAGCTGACGTCAGGTTGTACTCAAGCACGCGGCGCAGGGACGCATCATCATCCACCACAAGGATCACCGGCTTCATTCCCCCTCCCCTTCAGGCAACAGCGCCAGGCTCATGGCGACCGTGGTCCCCTGTCCCGGAACACTCGCCACACTGAGCTCCCCGCCATGGGCTTCGATGATTTTTTTCGTGACCGCCAGGCCGAGACCGGTCCCATCCGTCTTGGTAGTAAAAAACGGTTCGAAGACCCGCTTGAGCGCTTCCGAATCGATGCCGCAGCCAGTGTCACGGAATTCAACTACTACCCTGCCGTCAACCTGCGTAGCGCTGATACTGACCCGCCCACCCGGCGGCGTCGCCTGGAGGGCATTGATCAGTACATTCAGGAATGCCTGGCGAAGCTTCTCTCCATCGCCGAGAAGCTGCAGATCCCCTGCCACCGGTTCGAGCACAAGCTCGATATTCTGCTTGCGGGCCGACCCCGCGGTAAGGGTGACGATCGTCTCCAGCTCCTCGCGCAGCGAGCAGCGCCGCTTCTCGGGGGGCTGCGGCCGCGCCATGCGGAGAAAGTCCTCCACCACCCGGTTCAAACGCTCCGTCTCCCTGATCTGTATTTCGATGAACTCGTGCTTCGGGCTGCCGACAGGGTAGTCGTCCCGCAGGATCTCCGCGGTCCCCCGGATCGAACCGAGGGGGTTGCGGATCTCATGGGCAAGCACCGCGGCCATCTCCCCCAGGGTCGACAGCTTTTCCGCCCGGCGCAGCTGCTCCTCCACGGCGATGATCCGCTCCGACTGGCTCTGCAGCTTCAGGTAGGAATCCTCAAGCCCCGCGGCACTCCGCTGCAGCTCCACCCGCTGTTCCCGCTCCCGCTGCGCCAGTAGTCCGGTCAGACAGCCGACGACATTGTAGAGCAGTATCTCCAGGTACTTCTCCATCTCGACGGTCAGATGGCCACCCCACTGGAAGAGTATGTGGGGGGCATAGACAACGCTGACTGCCAGGGCAGACCCCACGCCACCCCGCAGGCCGAACCAGAGCGCGGCCAGGATGATGGGGAGATAGTAGAGCCTTTGGAAGATGTCGTGGATATGATGGAGATGGAGGGGGGTGAAGTAGTGAAACAGACTGATGACCAGAATGGCGACAACGAGAAGCGATATGCGGAGCGATGTCTGCTTCATGGACGGTGATATCCCGGCAGGGCCTTCTGCCCTCAGCTGGCGAGGGCTGCTTTTATGGCTGATGCATTCAGCTCGATTTCCACCTGCCTGCCGGAAGCCATCTCCTTGAGCGGCGCCCTGCCGGAGGCGAGCTCGGTCTCGCCGATGATGAGCGTTGAGCGGCAGGAAAGCTTGTCGGCCCGGCGCATCTGGCTCTTCATGCTTTTCCCGTCATAATCGATCTCGACAGCCACGCCGCGCTGCTGCAGGTCGCACATGATCCTGAACGCGGCCTGCTGGGCGTCGCCACCCAGGGCAACGATGAACAGGTCGGGAGCAGAGCCGAACTTCTCCGCATCGAGAAGCAGGGCAATCCGCTCGACCCCCATGGCAAATCCGATTCCGGGCAAGGAGGGCCCCCCCAGGTCCTCAATCAGCCCGTCATACCTCCCCCCGGCGGCCACGGCGCTCTGGGAGCCCAAGAGTCCGGTCACCAGTTCGAAGGTCGTGCGGGTGTAGTAATCGAGCCCCCGCACCATCCTGTTGTTCAGCCGGTACTTCGTGCCGACAATGTCCAGAAAATGTTTCGTCGCGGCAAAGTGTTCGTCGCACGGCGTGCAGAGATGATCAAGCATGGCGGGAGCGCCGGCGGTCGCCTCCTTGCACCCCTCGGCCTTGCAGTCGAGTGCCCGCAAAGGGTTCGTCTCGAAGCGGCGTCGGCAATCCTCGCAGAGGGTGGGGAGTTTGTCGCGAAGAAAGTTCTTCAGTGTTTCCCGGTACGCAGGACGGCAGTCCGGACAGCCGAGGGAGTTGATCTCCAGGGAGGGCTCGCTGATGCCGAGCTCGTCAAAGAGGTGGCGCAGCATGGTGAGAACCTGGGCATCCACCTTGGGGTCGGCGACGCCGGTAATTTCCGCGCCTATCTGGTGAAACTGGCGGTAACGACCCTTTTGCGGCCGTTCATAGCGGAACATCGGCCCCATGTAGTACAGCTTGCTGACCGAATCAACGGCGTAGAGCTTGTGCTCGATGAGCGACCGCATGACGCCGGCTGTCCCTTCCGGACGGAGCGTCACCCGGTTGTCGCCCTTGTCAACGAAGGAGTACATCTCCTTTTCGACGATATCGGTAACGTCACCGATTGAACGGGCGAACAGCTCCGTCTTCTCCATGATCGGGACGCGAATCTCGTCAAAACCGTACAGCCCGAAAACCCTTCTTGCCGTTGCCTCTATGTACTGCCACTTCTCCACTTCACCGGGGAGAATGTCGTTGAAACCCTTTATTGCCGATATTGCCAATTCCGCTACCCCTTATGCAAGCTCTCTGCGCACAGCCGGCTCGATGCCGCTGGCGGATATGTGTGAGGCCGTGTTCCTGCCGCTGATCTTGCCGTGGTACATGGCCCGGTCAGCCATCTCCAGCAGCTCGAGTTTCAACTTGGTATCCTCCGGATAACAGGCAAAACCGAGGCAGGCGGTCAGATTGATGCTCAAACCGTCCTCTATGACAAAACTATGGTTCGCTATGGCAAGTCGGATACGTTCGGCGACTATTGCCGCCCCCTGGCGGCCGGTCTCGATGAGGATGATGGTGTATTCGTCTCCGCCGTAACGGATGACCACATCCACCTCACGAACGGATTTTTTCAGCAGCCCGCCGATATCCTTAAGCACGCGGCTCCCGATCAGATGACCGTAGGTGTCGTTCACAACCTTGAGCATGTCCACATCAAGGAAAAGCACCGCCATGCTCAGGCCATAACGCTCGGCCCGCTTGATCTCCCGGTCAAGGGCAATCTCAAGGTAGCGGTAGTTGTAGAGCCCGGTCAACTCGTCGATATTGAGCAGGTCCTTGGCAAAGGAGTAGCGTCCCGCATTCTACAGCGCAAGGGATGACTGTTCAATCAGAAAATGGATATTGTCGGGATTGGCGATTGCCGGCATGGTCTGGCCGTTGTCACCGAGCAGAACCACGACCCCCTGCAGGGACGACTTGTCGCTCAGGGGGAGGAGCATGATTTCGCCAACCTGCTCACCGCCAACCGTGCCACTTTCAATCCGCAGCACAATTGGAGAAGTAAAGGCCTCCTCTTCCCAGTTGAAACTGGCCTTGAGGAGTTCGTCGATCCTTTCCGCATCTTCCCGGTCGACCCCTTTGGTCTCCATCATGAAGATTGTCCTGGCCGCATCCCTCAAACAGGTAAAACCGCGGCCGACTCCGACCTCCTTGGCAACGGCATCCAGGACGAGATTCTGTATCCTGTCGATGTCGATGCAGTTTGCGATTGCCTGACTCGTCTGGAAGAGCCTTATCTGGTCCTTCAGACCCTGGTTCTCATCGAGAAGACGCCGCTGCTCTATGCAGAGCCGGACAACATGCTTGAATTCATCATGACTGATCGGCTTCACCAGATAATCCCTGGCGCCGTTTTTCAGGGCATAGATGGCCGATTCCATGTTGCCGTAACCGGTAACGACGATGACCTCGATGCCCGTATCCATCTGCTTTACACGGGAGAGGATATCCAGTCCGCTGATATCCTGCAGGACCATGTCGGTAACGACCAGGTGGTAGTCAAATCGGGCAAGTTTTTCCAGTGCTTCATTCCCGGATGCTGCGGTATCAACCTGATACCCCTCATCCTTCAAAAGATCTGAAAAGATCTCCCGGAAAAAAGCATCATCCTCAACTATCAGGATTTTTTCCATCAGTTGAAACTCCCCCGAACGTTTCATTTTAATAAATTACATCCTTTTAAAAATACAGAACAAAGCCGCACGTGTCAATTAAAATGCCGCTTGACGCTTGATATTACAAGGTTTTCACCATCATTAGAGGTTTCCACCGTCACCGTACCATCCAGATCGGTTCGGCAGATCAGCCCCGCCGTCCTGGAGAGCTCATCAAGAACCACAGCCGATGGCAGACCGAAACCGTTGCGGTAACCGGCGCCTATCAGGGCAACTTGCGGGGAAACGGCCCGAAAGAACTCCGGCAGTGCCGAATGGCGGCTGCCATGATGCGGCACCTTGAGAACCGTTGCACGCAGATTTGCGGGATGCCGCAGCAACAGCGATTCCGTGGCTGTGCCGATATCGCCGGTGAAAAGTGCGGAAAAGCGGCCGGCATCGATGCGCATGACCAGGGAAGTCTCGTTGAGATCAGGGGGAGAGGTCACCGCAAGCATACCCGGGTCAGGGGAGAAGATGGTTATTGCCGCACCCGGGATCCGGAAAGGCGGAGTGTTCGCATCCAGCCGCCTGACCGGCACATGACGCTGCGCCAGGACCCGCTTGAGGGCGTGGTAATCGTCCCCTCCACCGGCGACCCCGGTCTCCCAGAACTCTCCCACCGGCAGGGTTTCCGCAACAGCCCGGAGCCCCTGGAGGTGATCCGGATGAGGATGGCTCAGCACCAGGTAATCGATCCGCTTCACGCCCATCCGGCGCAGACAGGGGATCAGCAGGCGTCTTCCCGGATCCCAGCCGTTGTCATGCAGGGCGCCGCCGCCGTCAATCAGCATCCGGCTGCCATCGGCAAAGGTCACGAGCGTGGATTCCCCCTGGCCGACGCTGAGAAAATCGAGTCGCACAACTTTCTCCCCGCTGGGGATGGGAACCAGGTGAAGGGAGATCAGCATGAGGGGCATGCCTGTCAGCACGCCGAGCTTGCGCCTGCAACCGGACAGAATGGTCAGCAGCAGCATAGCGGCAAGGAGCAGGACAAGATCGATCCGGGTAACGTTGAAATCGGGCAGCAGCGGCAGGCGGTCCAGCCAGGCGATGATCCGGTTGGACAGCCCGACGAGCAGCGCGGCACAGCCGAGCAGCCAGCCGGCCCCCGCCGGGAAGAGCCAGATCAGGGGAAGGGATGCAAATCCGAGGACCACGGCACCGTAGCCGAGCAGCGGCACGATGAAAAAATTGCTCAGAAGCCCGGTAAGGGTCGACTGCTGAAAATAGTAGGCAACCGGCAGCAGGGTCACTGCAACAGCCGCCAGTGATGCCGCGAAGAACCGGACAAGGCGGTATGCCGCCCCCCCTTCCTCCACCCTGAAGAGCGGTACAAGGAGAGGTGTCAGGACCATCAACCCCCACAGGGCAAGGAAAGAGAGCTGACAGGAGATGTCGAACAGGTTTGCGGGATTGGCGAGGAGGAGGACGAAGGCAGCCAGAACAAGCGAATTGAAATGGTCGAACTCCCGCTCCAGCACCATGCCGACCATGAGACAGAGGAGCATCAGAACGGACCGGGCTGTTGCCGGTGAAGCACCCGAGACAAACATGTAGGAGAAGATCAGCGGCAACGACAGCACCGGTGCAAGCCGGCGGAGATTGAAATGGAGCAGCAGTGGCGGGAAAAGCCGTGAAAGGGCATACCACGCCTGGAACAGGACGAGGGCAATGATCCCCACATGGAACCCGGAGATGGAGAGGATGTGGTTCACCCCGGTCCGGCTGTAGGCATCCCTGACTTCCCCGGGGATATCGCTGCTGTCGCCGACAACGAGCGCTTTCAGTATCCCCCCCTCGACAGCCGGCACCGACGCCATGATGAACGTGCCGATACGGTCCGCCATGGCATCGAAGCGGCGTTGCAGGGAGTCCCCTCCCCTGCGGATCAGCACCACGCCATCCATGTTTTTCGCATAGGATGTGGCAACAATCCCCTGCATGGCAAAATGTCGCTCGGCGTCAAACTCGCCGGGTATGCCGAAGTTCCGTGGCGCCCGCAGCCTGCCGGAAAACCGGACAAGGTCGCCGCTCAGAAGATCAACCCGCCCCTCCTCCACCCGGAGCATGATATCGCCACGCAACGACAGACCGGTCCTCCCGGAAAAAACATGGACAGGGCGGATCAGGACCCTGCTGCCGTTATCCCTTGTCTCGGGCCGGCGCACGACCCGCCCCTCCACGAGCAGCACCTCACCGGCATGGCGCTCAAGGAGAGCCCGCTCCGCGGGATCACCCCGGAGAGCCGGCTGCGGCAGAAGATTGCCGGCAACGAAGAACATAAGGCCCATGGCAATCGCAAAGGGGGGGGCACTGCGGAGGAAAACAACGGCAAGGGCCAAGACAAGAGATACGGGGAATAGATATCCGGGGAGCGACAGCCCGAAGACGCCGGCGGAAACGATTCCGCCGGCAAAGGAACAGAGGGGAAGGAGCAGTGGTCTCTGACTGAATGCAGCGATCACATCACTGTCTCTCCCTGAATTTTTCCTGCAGCGACTTCAGCAGATTGTCAAGCTCGGCGGAAGAGACGGTTTCATCTCCCCCCTTCCCGAGCTTCATCACGGCTACATAATCGGCTGTTGAGGATTTTCTGCGGATGATTTCAACAGAGTCGACGCCACCTGAGGGGGGAATGCGGAGAGAAAGCATGTTCTTCCCCTTTGCCAGCCTGAAGACGCCGCACTCCACCCAGTCCAGATACGGCTTCCCGGGCATGGTGACGGTCCGGTCGCCGAAACCGGCTGTCAGGGTCGAACCGACAAAGCGGACCCTGACCTGATACACCCCGGTGGCGTCTATTTCTACCGGCATTGTGAGTTGCCCCGCAACCTGACCGGCCCTGACCCACTTGTCCGCAATCGTCTTGCCGAGGACCTGGCTGTCGGTGAGGAGGAGTGCTTCGGGCAGCGGGGTGACGGCAGCGGCGGAAAGCATCTTGTGCGGGGCAGACTGGTCTTCCGGCAGCAGCGCCTCGGTTCCGAGCAGCGGGGCGGCAACCTCCGCCAGCTGTCCGCCGGTCAGGTTTGCAGAAAAATTCCAGCCCGATAGCGGCTCAAGCGGTGCCAGTGCCGGGGCGGAGAACTCGATGGCGTCTATCGCGCCGCCTGGTGGAACCACCGCGTTGAACTCAAGAATACCGGCCGGGATGAAGGCCTGTCCGATGACCGTGGTCTTCAGCTTCTCACCGGCATTGACCTTGAAAGCCCTGCCGGCAACGGACCAGAGCTGGTCGTCACCCTTGGTGACGGCGGACAGGGTATACTTGCCGGCAATCGGAATGAACACCTTGAAATGGACCGCCGTCGGCACGGTGATGCCGTGCAGCCAGCCCCTGCCGGTGAAGGGGCCGAAAAGATTGTAATCCCGCACCGCCACGGCATCGAAGGCGCGGTCGTAGGTCTCTTCCGCCTCGAAGCGGAAGCGCCGCTGGCCACCGAGAATGACCTTGTAATCCTTCTCCTGCGGATTCTCGGGCAGCCCCTCACTCCAGCCGAAGAGATCGACGAGCCGCTTCGCCAGTTCGGCCTGTTTCACCGCAGCGTCACCCTTCGGTTCGGCGGCAGATGACAGGGTGGCGGAAAGCAGAAGTAATCCGATAAGCATGGTGCAGACAGTACGTAACATGAAAAAACCTCCGCATGCAGAGTTGGGCTGGAGTTGAAATATACCACATGAGCTGGCGGAAGCATATTGAAAAGCCGGTTACGACGAGATGGCCCGAATCTGCCATTTGGAAAATGGAGTGTCGCTTTTAGTGAATCAGGTGATGACTCCGGGCACCGTTTGCTGCTATACTGCCGCCGTTCCAAGTAGCACGCAGGACCCCTCCGGCTTCCCCGCAAATTCCCATGAGGAGATTGACCAGATGTCTTTCACAGGCGACCTCGAACACCTGCCGATCGTGGACGTGATCCAGCTGATGAACTCCAGCCGCAAATCCGGGATTCTCAGCGTCAAGGGGAAGAAGGGTGAAAGCCAGCTTGTCTTCAAGGACGGCTACATCGTCAGCGCCAGCCACCTGAACAACAGCACCAGGATCGGCCAGATTCTCGTCGACATGAGTCTTATCAGCACGGAGCAGCTGGAAGCAGGGCTGCGGAAGCAGCAAGCGGACGGCGGCAACAGGAAGCCGCTGGTCATCACCCTGATCGAGATGGGGCTGACAAAAGAGGAGCATGCCCACAAGGGGCTGCAGAAGCTGATCGAGATCACCCTGGTGGAGATTCTCACCTGGAAGACCGGCAAGTTCACCCTGGAAGCCCTGTCCCACTCCGTAGCCTGCGACTTCCGCTACTACCCGGAAAAGATGAACCACGAGATCAACCTGAACACCCAGAGCATCCTCATGGATGCGCTGCGCATATTTGACGAAAAGATGCGCGACGGACTCATTCAGGATGAGCGTGACGATGATGCCGCCTTCGACGACGCCTTCAGCGAGCTCCTCTCCGAGGACGTTCTCGGCCTGGACGAGATAGACCACATCTCGGCCCAGCTCCCCAAGGCGTTTTCCGGATTCACCCCCCTCGACCCGGTCGCAACCGAGCGGAGAACGCTCGCCGAGCTGGCCCCCCACCTCCCTGCGGCAGACCTGGACAGGATCGCCGTCTATCTGGCAAAGCACGCCCGGGACCCCCAGAATCCGAAATCCGTAAATGAAAAGAAGATGCTCCTGGTCCTCCTCAGCAGCGACTGGCTTCTGGGACACGCCCTGACAACGGTCTGCAGCGGACTCCCCATCGGCGTAGCATTGGTGAATACGGCCGCAGAGGCCGAGAAGGCAATGGCCCCGGCGACGGCTGACGGGCGCGCCTGCTGCCTGGTCCTCGATGCACCGTCCGCAAGCGGCAACAACCACCCGCAGGAACCGCCGACCATCTTCTCAGCAATCCGTGGCAGATATCCCGGGAGCATCCGTATCCAGCTGGCACTGCCCAATGACACCACACTGGCCCTTCTGGCATACCGGTCGGGAGCCCGGGCGGTCATCCCCCGGCCATCGGCCGGGGGCAATCCCTCCGGCTTCGCCGGTGAGTTCATCGACCTGTTGGAGACTCTCCCCTCCTATCTGCTCGGCTGCTGAAACTGACAGGCCAGCACTGACAAACTGGGGCGGTCGGTAATGGTGCGGCCGCCTCCAACGCCCGGCACGGAATTCCCCTCCTCATGCCGCTTGTAATATCCCCAGCGCTCCGCTAGATTATCCGTAATGAAACTGAATCTGTTCAAAAAATTCCTCCTGTCGCTCTTTCTCCTCACCCTGGCGCCGGTGGCACTCTCCTCCGTCACCCTCTTCCTCAATCTGAAGAGCACCAGCGACCAGCTGGCGACCCGGATTTCTGCCGTCACCGACCGGCAGGCCTCGGAGAACCTGGAGAGCCGGGCGAGACAGATCGCCGACGACGTGGCCGGATTTCTCGTTGAATGCGAAAACGACCTCCGGCTGGTCGCCTCCCTCCCCCGGTCAATGGAGATCCTCCGTACCTTCTACGACAGCAGGCACGGCGAGATCTGGCAGCGGGGTCCCACCCCGGCCGACGCCGCGGGGATCAGGAAGACCATCCCCCGCTATGCCATGCTGGAGCTGATCGACGGCCGCGGCAGACAGCGGATCGTCATCAGGGAGGGTAAACTGCTTCCTGACGCAGAGCTGCGCGATGTCTCCGACCCGGCCAACACCCTCTACCCGGGGGAGACCTATTTCAGGGAGACGTCCCGGCTGAAGAAGGGGGAGATTTTCGTCTCCCGACTCACCGGCCTCCACCTGACGAAACAGGAGCAGCTCGGGCGCGCGCCCGACTCGGAAAGCGCCTACGGCGGCGGTGAATACCGGGGGATCATCCGCTTCGCCACCCCCCTGTTCGACACGGCTGGCAGGTTCGGCGGCATTCTCGTCCTCTCCCTCGACCACCGCCACCTGATGGAGTTCAGCCAGCACGAACAGCCGGGCAAGGTGGGCAAGACCGTTTTCCCCTCCTACAAAAGCGGCAACTACGCCTTCATCTTCGACGACGAGGGGTGGATCATCACCCACCCCAACTTCTGGGACATCCGCGGCATCTACCCGGACGGACGGCAGGTCCCACCCTATCGCAGGGACTCCTCCCCCGAGGATATCGCCTCCGGACGGATCCCCTTCAACCTGGACCATGCCGGATTCATCCACCCCAACTACCCGGTGGTTGCCCGGGAGGTGCGGGCCGGAAAGAGCGGCTACCTGGACACGACCAATGTCGGCGGGGCGACCAAGGTCATGGCCTACGCACCGATCGTCTACCGTACCGGCGACTACGCCCGCCACGGCGTCTTCGGCGGCGTGACCATCGGATTCCAGACCGACCTGTTTCACGAGCCGGCCCGGACCGCCGCCGGCATCATCCACGGGCAGATGCGCGACCACCTGGAGAAGAGCGCCCTGATCCTGGCGCTGACCACCGCCCTCGCCCTGCTGACCGCCTGGCTCATCTCCCGCGGGATCACCCGCCCCCTCGCCCAGCTGACCCGTCAGGCCCGTGCCCTGGCAACCGGCTCCGGCAGCAGCAGGGTCGAGGTGACTTCCGGCGACGAACTGGGGGAGCTGGCGAATGACTTCAACAGCATGGCAGCCGAGCTGGAGACACGCAACCGCCATCTCATGGAGACGATGGGGGAACTGGATCGCTCCCGCCGGAAAGTGACCGAGGAGAGAAACTTCATGGAAGGGGTTGTGAACAGCATCTCCAGCGCCATCCTCCCCTTCTCGCCCGAAGGGCTGCTCCTGTCGGTCAATACCTACGGAAGGATGATCCTGGGAGACAAGGCCGTGACCGGCAGGCACTACGGTGAACTGTTCGACTCGTGGCCCGGCCTGGTGGAGCGGATCGAAGAAACCATCGCGGGCTCGCTCCCCGTCGGCCGCGCCCCCTGCACCCTGGAGAGTGGCGGCGAGACGAAGCATTTCGATGTCGGCATATTCCCCATCGGTCCGGGGATGGAGCAGGGTATCACCGTGACGGTCCGCGACGAGACCGAGAAGGAGCGGATGCGGGAGGAGATGACCCGGATGGACCGGTTCGCCTCCCTGGGAAAGCTGTCGGCCGGGATTGCCCACGAGATCCGCAACCCACTGACCGGCATCACCCTGCTCCTGGACGATCTGCACGACCGCCCCGGCCTCGACCAGGAGAGCAAGGAGATGATGGGGAAGGCGCTGAACGAGATCGAGCGGATGGAGCGGCTGATCAATGCCCTTTTGAGCTATGCCGCCCCCCCCCGCTCGGAGTTCAGGACCGATGACATCAACCGGGTGGTGGAGGAGACCCTGATTTTTTTCCGCAAGGTCTGCGCCACCCAGGGGGTCACCCTTTCCAGCCGGCTTACGGAGGTCCCCCCCTTCGTCTTCGACGGGGAAAAGATCCGTCAGGTCCTCCTCAACCTGCTGCGCAATGCCCTGAGCGCCACCCCCGGCGGCGGCAGCATCACGGTGACGACCGGGGTCGCGGCAGAGCGGGTCGTGCTCAGGGTGAGCGACACCGGCCAGGGGATAGACGAGGCCGACATCAATCTGGTGTTCGATCCGTTTTTCACCAGGAGCAGGGGGGGAACCGGGCTCGGACTCTCCATAACCCAGAGGATCGTCGAGGAGCACCACGGCACGATCGAGGTCAGCAGCAGCGGTTCCGAAGGGACCGTGTTCACGGTAATGCTCCCATTACACAGACAGGCACGGGACAGGCATGGAAAAGATACTGATTATTGACGACGAGGCCTTCATCCGCGAGAACGTGGAGCGGGTGCTGAAGGACGAGGGGTACCAGGTGCTGGCGGCCGCCGACGGCGGCAGTGCCATGGAGCTCGTGGCCGGGGAGGAGATCGACCTGGCGCTCCTCGACCTGAACCTGGGGGCGGAGAACGGCATCGATGTCCTGCGGGAACTAAAGGGGATCGATCCGGAGCTGCTGGTGATCGTCATCACCGGCTACGGCTCGGTGGAAACTGCGGTGGAGGCGCTCAAGCTGGGGGCCTTCCACTACATGAAAAAGCCGTTCAAGGCCGACGCGCTGAAGCTGATCGTCAAGCTGGCCCTGCAGACGAGCAGCCTGAAACGGGAGGTCCGCGCCATCCGCAAGGGGGAGCTGGAGTTTTTCGAGAAAGTCCCCATGGTGGGGGTGAGCAGCGCCCTGAAGGAGATACTGCGCCAGTCGCGGGAAGTTGCCCGCCACCCGGAGGCAACGGTGCTGATAACCGGCGAATCGGGCACCGGCAAGGAGCTCATCGCCAAGACCATCCACCACCTCTCCGACCGGATGGAGGCGCCGTTCATCGAGATAAACTGCGCCTCCATCCCGGTGAACCTCCTGGAGAGCGAACTCTTCGGCCACGAGAAGGGTGCCTTCACCGATGCCGGCAGCCGCAAGCCGGGGCTGTTCGAGGCGGCCAACAAGGGGACAATCTTCCTCGACGAAGTGGGCGAGATGGAGCCGGCCATGCAGGCCAAGCTCCTCAGGGTGCTGGAGAGCAGGACCGTCAGGCGGGTCGGCGGCACCAGGACCATCGACGTGGATGTGCGGGTGATTGCCGCCACCAACCGCAATCTCAAGGAGGGGATCCAGCAGGGACTCTTTCGGGAGGACCTGTACTACCGGCTGAACGTCTTCCCCATCCATATCCCCCCCTTGCGGGAACGGCGCGAGGACATCCCGGCCCTGGCCAGCTTCTTCCTCGAAGTCTACAGCCGCAAGTTCTCCAAGGGTTTCAGGGAGATCGACCCGCAGGCCCACCGCCTCCTCTCCGCCTACCACTGGCCTGGCAACATCCGAGAACTGAAAAACACCATCGAGCGGATCTGCATCATGCAGAGCGGCCCGACCCTTCTCCCCCAGCACCTGCCGGCGGAGATCGGTCCCTCCCCGTCAGCGGCGGGAAGCATCTTCGGCGGCCCGGTCGCCAACGAGGGGCTGGAAGAGGCGGTCACCCGCTTCGAGCGGGAGATGATAAGCGCCGCCCTCAGTGAGTGCCGCGGCAACGTTCTCCAGGCCGCCCAGATGCTGAAGGTCCCCCGCGGCACCCTGCGCTACAAGATGGAGAAGTACGGGCTGGGCAATAATCCTGAGGGCTGAGGGCTGCCTCCGGTCTCTTTGCCTTAAACCTTCAGCCTTCTACCTTCAGCCTGTTACCTGCCCTTCATAAATCCAGCGGGCTTCTCGCCTCCTTGATGGTCCGAACCGGCACGCAGTGGGTATAGATCATGGTGGTCTTCAGGCTGGCATGGCCGAGCTTGGTCTGGCTGGGACCATATCCGCCAATTCAGTTGCACAGCTCCACCCAAGCCAACACACTGTGGCTGAAATCTGCCACCCCCGGTGGCGGATTTCAGCCATCTTTTTC
>Ga0073934_10005029_pt1 | contig 21142 bp, 18 predicted proteins | sample LarsenN4metaG_FD_76834 | JGI IMG/M metagenome (GOLD analysis project Ga0073934, IMG submission 76834) | Hot spring sediment bacterial and archeal communities from British Columbia, Canada, to study Microbial Dark Matter (Phase II) - Larsen... ...
GGACTCATTGCCGTCCCCTGGCCCCCTGCTAGCCTCTCTCTGTTGCCGGAAAGAAGGAAGACCAATGCGTCACTGACCGTGGAAAAGTTCACCCCAGGCCTTGACTGCCCCACGGCTTCATAGTCGCCCAAGCTCAGCGGCCGCGGGGGCTGCTGGAGCTACGAACCCCGAAAAGCCTACATGCCCCCGCCGTCTGCTGCAGCGGATGGTTCGGCGTGGGTTGCTATCCGGGCACTGCGGACCACTCGACCAACTCCGCGGACGGATCTCCCTGCGGCCGGGGGACATACCCGACCGATTGAAGGTAATTTTGGGCGGCATCCAGGGGTATGCCCAAGGCACGAATGCGGGGCTTGTTCTGCTCGAACCAAACCTCCCGCACGGCCCGCGCCTTGAGCAACCGCTCGCACCCCATCAAGGCCCAGGCGTCTGCTCCCTCGATGTCCACCTTCAGTAGGGCAATCGGCTCGGCTGACCCCACCACCTCATCGACCCGCACAACATCGACCTCGATACCTCCAGCCGCATCCGCGGCGGCAAATCCGCCCCATCCCGTTTGCTCAGCTGGCCCCGTGTCAAACCGACACTTACCCGCCTCCCGACCGGCCGCCACCGGGACCAATTCGATCTGGGACTCGAAGCCGTTGCGACTGATGTTCCGCCGAAGGATGTCTAGGTTGCGGGGGGAAGGCTCAAACGCGATGCACTTGTTGTTTGGGTCGGCGGCTGCCCAGAGCAGGGCGAAGTACCCGAGGTTCGCCCCGATATCGACGAGTGTGCCGCCGGCTCGGGCCAACCGGACGAGCCGGCGGGTCAGTACCGGTTCGTAGACGCCCGTAAACGCGATGCAGTCGGAGATCACGTCGCCCGGCACCACTTCCATGCTCACGCGAGGAGCGTACCGTAAGCCGGCACTCTGGTAGAGCTGCCCCCATCGGGCGTGGCTGCCGCGATAAAACCGAGCCCAGGCCGCGACGCGGAGGCGGTCGGGGAGGAGCTGGAGCAACAATGGCCGATTCATAGAAACTCCCCTCTTGCCGCCGAACGATACCGTTCACCTGCCGCGGCGGCTGGTGAGACGTTGAACCCTGAAAAACCGTGATGCCGCCGCGGTCAGGTGCAACGGCTGGTTCGCCGCCGCTCCGCACTCATTGCGCCGGCAGTAATTTCGTACTCGGAATGCCCACGCGGACCATCTCCGCACGAATCGCAACGAGACGGGAACGACCCGACTCGTTGGCAGTGAACACCACATTCGGGTGATTCGGTGATGAGTTGAAGTACGCGAACGTGCATAACTTCAATGGCTCGGCTTGAAGGGCGTCCAGCTTCTCCCCAGTCGCCTTCTCCCGATCGGCCATGTTCACAGACTCATCATAGATCATCAGGATGCGGTCCGTCTGGGCTGGGACGAGTGCCGCTGCCTCGTCGAATGTTATCACTTCCCGATCAGACGTATCGCCGCGCAAGCTGGCCACCAAGCCCCTATCTGGGTCAAGGAAAAGGTCATCGTTCAGGTGGTCCGTTATACATGCAGCCTCGATGTGTTCCTGTCGGCCCTGACGGGGAAAGAATCGAGCCTGCGAGACGATGGCGGAATCCGTGATCGCAAGAAGTTGCAAGTAGGCGGCCACATCGGGGGCCTGGAATTCGCCAGTGAAAAGCGGCAGCACTTTCGGGCCACGAATGTTTGGAAAGGATCGAACCAGACTGAGGAAGCCCCGCTTGAAAAGGTCCTTGGCGTCGCCACGGTATTTTGGATTCATTTCACGGAACTCCCTTCAACTTCGCGCTCGGCTCCAGCAACTTGGCCGCAAGCCTTGCTTCGTCTCCGAAAATCCCACCACGCGACAAAGCTGTATGCGATTACGGCCAGTGCGTTGACTGTCCACAGGTCGGCGCGGAAATGCAAGTGCAGCAACTCGCGCAAATTGAGGGCGTAAACGAGCCCGATGACGCCGCCGGAGACCAACCGGATAGCGTTAACCCCACGAACCTGCAGGACCGTATGGGTGATCCAGTCCGGAAAGGCCAGAAATAGCACCCACGGGGGGATCAGCAGCGGATAGAACCACAGGATGGGGAACCCGATCAGCAGACCCGCGAATGCTCCGGCACAGCGAGTGCAAACAAAGTAGCGGGCGCGCGGGAGCGGCAAGATCAGGCACCGATACCGTTCGCCCGGTAGGTGGTGCGATAACAGAAAGTGGTCAACAACTTCGGCGCTGCTCATACGAACTCGATTGCGAGTTTTTCTACGGGAGTCTTGAGGTCCTCTTGGAGCACGGCCTTAGCTTGGTCGGCGTCAACGTTGAATGCAAAGGGAAGCAAGCAGAGGCACGGCCAGAAGAAAATAAGCGCGACGACCGCAAGGGCAGCGGCACCCATGAACTGTTGCAGTGCCTGCGGCCAGAAGAAAGCCTCCCCTTTCAGGGTGACGACCCAGTTGTCGCCACTTTCCGACACCCGGACGAAACCATTCAGCTGCGTGCCGACATTCGCAAGGGCGTTCCCCGAGGTGTCGATTTTGGTGCTGGACCCCGATCCTTGCTTTGTGACGATGAGGGACGAAACGTACCGATGCACGCGGAAACCTCTGTTCGAGTAGCCGCTTTCCAAACGGTCCAGCACTTCGTCGATAACGATTTCCCTACCGTTCTCGAAATGGCGGAACACACGCTGGCGGTGGTTGACGACTACTTCCTGAATATGCTTGTGAAAAAAGCCGCTCAGGAAGCCCAATCCCTTCATCGGCGAGTCGCGGTTCTTCCATGCCTCGCTGGCGTCATCATCAGGAACAACGACCTCGCCGAGCGATGGTTCCGGCCAGGTGAAGCTGGGCGGAGGCGGTGGCGCTGGTGCCGGTGGAGCGAGAGCTTTCGGAGGAGGGGGCGGCGGGGCCGGTGGAAACAATCCCTTTACTTTGCTGGCCGGTATCCATTCTGCCAGCCCCTCTTTCCAAACATGGTCCTGCGGCTTGAGCCTGCCACTGTCGGCCAGCGACTTCAGGTCAGAATTCGAGAGCGGGCCATATTGCTTTCCGCCGATGACGACGTGCCAGACCTTCGCCATGCAACGGCCCTCCCCAAGCCGGCGAACTTGTTATTAGACAGAAAGCTTTTCTGCCTAGTCCCTGTTGAGCTTCTGCCTAACTATAACCCAGGATTGTTACTGGGTCTTTTTCAGTAGCCAAATACTAAATACCTCGGAAGGGGCAGTCAAATGAAATCCTCCAATGCTGGCCCGCCGACGCCGAAGCCGCCGAAGTTGCTCGATCAGGTGCGGGCAAAGTTGCGGCTGCAGCCTGCCTCGATTCGCACGGAAGAAGCCTACATCCAGTGGATTACGCGATTCATCTTGTTTCACCACAAAAGGCATCCGCGGGAGATGGGGTCGGCCGAGATCGAAGCCTTCCTCAATCGTCTGGCCTTCACTCGGAAAGTCGCTGGCTACATGCCCCGTTGGCGCATGTTATATTGCAACTAGGTGGTGAACTCCGTCCGCTGCTCTCCGCGTTCTCTGTGTCAAAAGTATTCAAACACAATGCATGCTTAGTGACGCACGAACAATGCTAATGTTGTGCTCCGTCGGCGGATGTTATGTTGCACCCAGGTATTGAACTCCCTCCGCGCCGCTCCGCGTTCGCTGCGTTGGAATCATTGAAACGCACCGAGACGTAAAGATGCCGTCGCCGCGCGCTGGCAGGCGGCGCAGCTGCAAGACACTACTGACCTTCCAGAATCCGCAGATCCTCTAGTACACTGCAAGGTGACGTAGATCGGGACACGTCGTGCCCAGGCGTCGGAGGTGCGCGTCGAGTTCGGCGACGGTCTTCGGACCCTGCCGCTGGTCAGAGCGGGGCGATTCCAAGAACGAGTAGGGTCGGGAGACCCACGCCCAGCACGAGCCGGCATCTGGATAGGTGGAACCATGGCAAGGCTGGGTGGAACGAAGGACGGACGGCAAGCGCGATGTTGCGCGGCCGCACATGGACACAAATACATCACAAGGGCGATCAACATGGTCAGCTTTCTCGGGGTGGGGAACGCGCACGGGCAGGTGGGGTCAGCCTGGGGGACGGGCAGCCCGAGCGGTTTCAGAATGTTGCGCGGTCTCAGGCCCTGTCGTTCGTTCCACCCAGCAAATGCCGAGGAATCCTGGCAAAAAGAGGATTCTCAGATGTTGCGCACCGAGGCCCCAAGCCCAGGGTTCGCCCCAGCCCTTCCCACGGGGCCGGAGTGCACCGCGAACTTTCAGATGTTGCGCACTCGGGACAGCCTCCCGCTCGGCACCTGGGATCCCGACCGTGCGCCAGGCGTGCGTTGGTTAGTACAAGCCGATCATCTAGGTCATGTCCCTAACGTGAACCGCGCGTTCAGGCGGCGCGGGACACAGCGCTCCAGAGGGGAAATTTCCGGCGTAGGGGACCAGGGCGGGAAACGGAATGAGATCGCACAGTACGACGCAAGCAGAAGGGAGAACAGATTTTGCGTCACCTCCTGCTTGCCTTGGCAAAGATCTTGCGCCGTGCTCAGTACCCCCAAGGGGACTCGAACCCCTGTCTTAGCCGTGAGAGGGCTATGTCCTAGGCCGCTAGACGATGGGGGCGTCTATCTAGGTTTTGTATGCCGCGAAGCAACGCTAGTCAATACCGCGCAAGCGCCTGGCGACTCCGCGTTTTTCTTGCGCGGAAGCTGGCAGGACAGATTCCGGAAAGAACAGCGAGGAGCGACCCATGGTGCGAACTTTTGTCCTATGTCTGGCGACAGTGATCGGACTGAGCGCCGCAGCCCCAGCGGAGGCGAGGCCGTTCTGGGAGAAGTTCCCCTTCTGCCGACGGCACCAACCGATTCACCAGCCTTGCGTGCAGTACAAGGTGCTCTACCGCGACTGCGGCTGCCAGAGCTGGCAGTGCTTCGGCACCTTCGCCAATCCGTTCCGAGCGGACGAAGCTGCCTGGAGCCTTCGATATCGCGGCTTCGAGGCGCGGGTAATCCCGTTCTGAGAAGCAACGCTAGAAGAGCGCCATGCACAAGCATGAGTGCCGCCTGCCCCCTCGCTCCCGACCAGGTATGGTTACGATGGAGCCGAGGGGGCGGTTGCTTCCGCAAGTCGGAGGGGTGAGAATGCACTGGACCTGGGCAAACGAAACGCAGCAGTGAGGCCTCGGCATGAGCCGACAGCTACCGCATGGCGTAGGCGAACTGGTTTCTCGTCGAGAGATGCTGCAGCGATGCGGCATGGGTTTCGGCCTGCTCGGCGCGTTCCTGGTGGAAACAGAGGCTTCGGGGCAAGCCAGCGTGGCGTCGAGTCCGCTTGCAGTTCGGCAGCCCCACTTCAAGCCGCGAGCCAAGCAGGTGGTCCACCTGTTCATGAACGGCGGACCGTCGCACGTCGATACCTTCGATCCCAAGCCGCTGCTCGACAAGCACCACGGCAAGCCGCTGCCCACGGCCAACCTGCGAACGGAGCGCAAGACAGGTGCGGCGATGCGGTCGCCGTTCGCTTTCAAGCGATATGGCCAAAGCGGGCTGGAGATCAGTGAGTTGTTCACCCGCACGGCGGCCCACGCCGATGACCTGTGCGTGATCCGTTCGATGCAAGCGGAGGTGCCGAATCACGAGCCGTCGTTGATGCTGATGAACTGCGGCGACGGCCGACTGCCAAGGCCCAGCATGGGCGCGTGGATCACCTATGGGTTGGGGTCAGAAAACCAGAATCTGCCTGGCTTCATCGTGCTCTGTCCAGGCGGCTACCCCATCGTGGCCACGCAGAACTGGCGTTCGGCATTTCTTCCTGGAGCCTACCAGGGAACGTACATCGATACGCAGCATCAGGAATTGCCGAAGCTTATCGAGAATATCCGCAACGGAGCGCAATCGGCCCTGGAGCAGAGGCAGCAGCTCGATCTGGTTCGCGAGCTGAACAGGCTGCACCAGGCCGAACGCGGGGAGGACCGTCACCTGGAGGCTCGATTGCAGTCCTTCGAGCTGGCATATCGCATGCAGTTCGAGGCCGCGGACGCCTTCGACTTGAGCAAGGAACCGACGCGCGTGCGGGACAGCTACGGCACGGGAACGCATGCTCGGCAGTTGCTGATCACGCGACGTCTGCTGGAAAGGGGCGTTCGCTTCATCCAGGTGTGGAGCGGCGCGGGCCAGCCCTGGGACAACCACGACAACCTGGAAGCCCAGCATCGGCAACTGGCGGCGTCGTGGGACCAGCCGATTGCGGCATTCATCGCGGATTTGAAACAGCGCGGCCTGTTCGAAACAACCCTGATCATCTGGGGCGGAGAGTTCGGCCGCACGCCGGTGGCCGAGCTGCCCCAGCTCAACGGGCGGGACCATAACCACTACGGCTTCAGCATGTGGCTGGCCGGCGGGGGCGTTCGGGGCGGACAGGCGATCGGCATGACCGACGACTTCGGCTTCGCCGCCGTGGCGGACAAGGTCCACGTGCACGACCTGCATGCCACCGTCCTGCACTTGCTGGGCTTCGACCACGAACGGCTGACGTATCGCTACGCCGGCCGCGATTTCCGACTGACCGACGTGCACGGCAAGGTCGTGGAAGCGGTACTACGTTGAAACCAGGAGCTCATGGCCCAATCGCTCAAGTTGTTACGCCCTGATCAACCGATCCAGGCGATGGATTGACACGGGTATGTCAGGAATTTCGCTCATTGCAAGCCAGTTCGGCTGAAGCGAGCGGGTAGAATAGAGAAGCTAGAACACTGAATCTCTACGGACGCCTGACCTCTTGTGACGTCCGCAGTTCGCATCCACGGAGAGAGACCATGGCACGTCGGCAGATTGCAGGCTCGCGCATCCTGATCACAGGGGCTTCCCAGGGCATTGGTCGAGCCCTGGCGGTAGAGGGCGCCAGGCGCGGTGGGAAGTTGGTGATCTCGGCCCGTAGTGCGGACATCGAAAGCCTGGCCGAGGAGTTGCGGCAAAAGGGAGCCGAGGTTGAGGCCGTGCGTGGCGACGTCACGAATCCTGACGACCGCCGGCGCATGATCGAAGTCGCCGTCGAGCGCTTCGGCGGGCTCGACATCCTGATCAACAACGCAGGCATCGGGGCCACGGGCCACTTCATCGACGCCAGCGAAGAGCGGTTGCGGAAAATCTTCGAGGTCAACTTCTTCGCGCCGTGCGAGTTGATTCGCCTGGCCATTCCCGTGCTTCGTCAAGGCCACAAGCCGATGATCGTCAACATCTCCTCGGGCGTGGGGAAGCGGGCCCTGCCAGCGCGGAGCGAGTACTCGGCCAGCAAGTACGCGTTGCAGGGATTCACCGAAGCCCTGCGGGCGGAACTGGTCCGCTTCGACATCGACGTTCTGAGCGTGTGCCCGGGCCTGACCGCGACGAACTTCCCCAACAACATGGTCGAGAACAAGGCACGCTTGCCGCTCGACCACATGCGGGCGATGACGGCGGAGCAAGTGGCAGTGGCTTCCTACCGAGCCATGGAAAAAGGCAAGCACGAGATCGTCTTGACCTGGCAGGCGAAGATGCTCTCCCTGCTCAATCGGCTCGTGCCTGGATTCGTGGACCGCATGGCTGCCAAGCGTGTGCGCAAGCTCTACGCGGATGAGATCGAGGCGCGCGAGCGCCAGGCTCGGGTCAGCAAGGAACCGGTGGGCGCGGGCCGCTAGCCAGGCCTGCTCCAAGCTCACTGCTTCGGCTGGGTGAGGCCGGGCCAGTCGTCCGTCCGGAACGGGCTGGCGGGAAGGCCGTTCTTGTTCCACAGGTTGACGACTGGGTAATTGGCCCAACCAAAGCGTACGGCAACCGGCTTGTCAACCCGCGGGCAGCTCACGACGACCTTGTCCTCGACAATCTCGGCCTCAGCGTTGTGGAACTTCCGGTCTTCGCCGGCAATGGTAAAGCCCGTGAGCGGTCCGCCCTTGGCGACCAAACCATCGCCGACGTGCTTGAAGGAAAGGATGGCCTTGTTGCCCTCGACCTTCATGCTGTCGAAAACTGGACCGGAATGCACAATTGGCTCTCCGTAGGCAATGCCTCGTGCGGCCAGGGCCAGGCGCGCGCCAACCGGCTCCTTCCACTTGGGATGGATGTCCCGTTCGTCGCCGACGTCGGTGATGACGGCCATGCCGGTGTGTTTGAGAGTCTTGGCGGTCAGCAGTTGGGCTTCTCGCAACTCAGCCCAGGTGCTCTCCCCAGGTTCCTTCTGAATGGCCATGAAGGGAGCAAGTTGGACGAACAGGAAGGGAAAGTCCCCCTGGTGCCAGGCGGCGCGCCAGTTATTGATCATCAAAGGGAAAAGCTGGCGATATTCGTAGGCTCGGCCGGCGTTGGATTCGCCCTGATACCAGATGGCTCCGCGAATGCCGTACGGCATGACACAGGTCAGCATGCCGTTGTAGAGCACCGAGGGGCTTTGGAAGTGCAGCGCGGGATTGACCGGAGCTCGCGGAGCGGGAGGGGCCGGCTTGCCTTCAGCCTTGGCCTTCTCGACAAGCCCCTTGTGCTGCTCCAGCGCAGCCTTGTGGGCCTCCAGCAACTTGGGATAGTCGGCGATCCCCTTGTCAAAGTTCTCCATCAGATACTTGAGCTTTGGCTCGGCCTCGAGAGCTGCCCGGCTGGTCCAGGCCTCCGCCGGTGTGCCGCCCCAGGACGTGTGGATCAGGCCGACCGGCACCTTGAGCGCCGCCTGCAAATCGCGGCCAAAGAAGTAGCCGACCGCGGAAAAGTTGGCGACGCTCTCTGGAGTACACTCTTTCCAGGTGCCCACCAGGTCGGTGGTTGGTTTGGCACTGACCTTCTTCGGCACGGTGTACAGGCGAAGCATGGGGTTCCTGGCGTTGGCGATGGTCTTCTCGGGATCCGCGGAGAGCCGCACCGGCCATTCCATGTTCGACTGGCCGCTGCAGACCCACACCTCGCCGACGTAGACCTCCTTCAGCTCGATGGTGTTCAGCTTCTTGTCGCCGCTGTAGCCGGAAATGGTCATCGGGAACGGCCCGCCAGGCTGCAGGTTTTCCAGCCAGACCGTCCAGTCGCCTGCCTTGGTTGGATTGTCGCTGACCTTCCAGGTCTTGCCCTGGAACTCGACAACGGCGGTCTCCCCAGCCCCGCCTGTCCCCCAGATCGGCACGCGCTTGCCCTGTTGCAGAACCATGCCCTCGGAAAACAGGGCGTGGGGTTGGATGTCAGCCGCTGCTGGGACAGCCGCCAACACCAGCGCCGCAAGGACGAGATACCATCGGCGGAACATCGCTTCACTCCCTTATCCATCCACGCTGCCAAAAGTCCTGGAAGGAGCATAGGCCCCTTTGCGCAGCTTTGCAATGGGCAAGACTGCGCTTCGGATTATTCGGCGAACTTGGCGGTCTGCTCGCCCAGGCCCGCACTGGCCTTGCTCGTCTGGCGGATGCGCTTCGCCTCGATCTCCTTCTTGAGCATGTCGAGGACCTCGGCAATCGGCTTGGCTCCCAGATCGCCATCGACACGGTCGCGCACTGCAATGGTGCCGGCGTCTTTCTCCTTCTCTCCGACGACGAGCATGTAGGGGATCTTCTCTAGCTGGGCCTCGCGAATCTTGTAGCCGATCTTCTCGGGACGATAATCGCCGGTGACGCGAAGCCCCGCCTTCTTGAACTCTGCTTCCACTTTCCGCCCGTACTCAGTGAACTTCTCGCTGACGGGCAGGATCCGCGCCTGCTCCGGCGCTAGCCAGAGCGGGAACGCGCCGGCAAAGTGCTCAATGAGGATACCGCAAAATCGCTCCATGGACCCAAAGGGAGCGCGGTGAATCATGACGGGACGATGCGGTGCGTTATCTGGGCCGGTGTACTCGAGGCCGAAGCGCTCCGGCAGGTTGTAATCGAGCTGCACAGTGCCAAGCTGCCATTCTCGCCCGATGCAATCGCGAACGACGAAGTCCACCTTTGGCCCGTAGAAGGCTGCCTCGCCTTCCTCTGCGGAATAGTTCATTCCAAGGTTCTTCACGGTGTTGAGCAAGTTCTGTTCGGCGCGCTGCCAGTTCTCCTCCTTGCCGACGTACTTGTCGCTCTTCGGATCGCGCAATCCGACTCGGACGCGGTAATCGTCCAGTCCGAGGCTACTGAGCACGAAGAGGACCAGGTCGAGATTCGAGACCAGTTCCGGCTCGATCTGTTCCGGCGTGACAAACAGGTGGGCGTCGTCCTGGGTGAAGCCGCGCACACGGGTCATGCCGGACAGTTCGCCGGTTTGCTCAAAGCGGTACACGGTGCCGAACTCTGCCAGCCGGATCGGCAGATCGCGGTAGCTGTGTTGCTCCGCCTTGTAGATGTTGATGTGGTGCGGGCAGTTCATTGGCTTAAGCAGGAAGCCTTCCTGCTGCTCCAGCCAGTTGAGCAGCGCCTTGGCCCTCTCCGCTGGGGTCTTGGCGGCATGATATTCCGGCAAATCGACGTGCATGTGTTCGAGAACGCGGAGCACAAAGCGGTGCACGCCCTCCAATCGCTCAGCGCTGCTTTTCGCTTGCTTGTACTCTGGCGGCAGGAAATGGGCGCTTTCGAGATACTCGGTCATTTGCCGTTCCTTGGCCTCGTCCAGCTCGCCCGCCGCCAGCCGGTACTGCGCCATGTCCAGGGCCGCGGCGTTGATGCGGTAGTACATGGGTGGGAACTGGGCGTCGCGGTAGTAGGGAAAGTGCCCGCTGGTGCGGTACAACTCGAGTCGGCCAATGTGCGGAGTGTACACCGGCTGGTAGCCGCGCTTTAGCAGTTCCTCGCGAATGAAGCTCTCCAGCAAGGCCCGAACGGTGGCCCCCTTGGGCATCCACAGGATGAGCCCGCTGCCGACCTGCGGACTGATGGTGAAGAGCTTGAGCTGTTTACCCAGAACGCGATGATCGCGCCTCTTCGCTTCCTCGACCTGCTGAAGATAGGCGTCGAGTTCCTTCTGGGAGAAGAATGCGGTGCCATAAAGCCGCTGCAACTGTGGCCTGCTGGCGTCATTCTTCCAGTACGCCCCAGCGATGCTGAGCACCTTGAAGGCGCCGATCTTGCCGGCGTGCGGGATATGGGGCCCGCGGCACAGGTCGATGAACTCGCCCTGGCGATAGAAGCTCAGTGACGGAAACTTGGACAGTTCCTCGTCAATGTGCTCGACCTTGTAATCCTGGTGCAGGTCGGCGACGAGGGCGCGGGCGTCGGCCACGGACCGCTCGAATCGCTCAAAGGGTTCCGCAGCCTTGATGATCTTCCGCATCTCTTCCTCTATACGCGGGAAGTCCTCCTCGCGGATGGGCGGCTGCACGGAAATGTCGTAGTAGAAGCCGTTCTCGATGGTCGGCCCAAAGGCCAGCTTGGCCCCTGGAAACAGCCGCAGGACCGCTCGCGCCATGACGTGGGCACAGCTATGCCGCAGCACGTCCAGCGCCTCGCGGTCTTTTTCAGTGAGGATCTGCAGTTGAATCTCGCCGCTGCCGTTGTGAAGCTCGCGGTCCAGGTCCACCACGACGCCGTTGACCTTTGCTGCGACCGCTGCCTGCGCCAGACGCTTGCCGATCGACTCAGCGATCTCGCGCGGGCGAGTACCCTCTGGGTGGGACTTGATGGTTCCATCCGGCAGTCGAATTGTGAGCATGATGTAATCCTCTTAATAAGGCTCGCCCCTACAAACGGGCGGGCTGCTTGTCAGACACCGCTAGGCGGCGGCAGGTGATTAGTTTACAGAGGAACTGGCGGATGGGGGCGAGGGAGTCTGGGCGGGGTGCTGCGGCGAAAGGGCGAAGAACTCCGCCGTGTACGCACCGATGATCGAACCAACCACGCTGCCAGCTATCACGTCGCTGACAAAGTGATAGTTCATGCCCACAATGCCGACAGCTTCAGCGACGACCCCCAGTGAGCAGAGCGACCTGCAAACCGGATTCGGATAGGCGATCCAGAAGATCGAAAGGATCGCAAGAGTCCGAGCAAGGTGACCCGAGGGGAAGTCGCCGTAGATCACCCCCTCATGGAAAGGATGGAAGCCGTAGGCTCCATCGCGAAGCAGCGAGGGATTGTCGTCAATCCAGGTGTCGGGCCAGTAGCGGCCGGCCAGATACTTGAGGATGTCCTTGGTTTCGCACGTTACCAGCAAGCAGACACAGACCGCGAGGAGAACCGTCTCCCAGCGCTTCCAGGGACCGAAAGCTCGGCGAATCATGAGAGCCACCAGCACTGCTGGAGCGATGCTCTCGACGATCGGCGGAGGGTAGGTGATCCATTTCAGGACTTCAAACCGCCTAAAGTCCTGGTCGTGGACGAAGTATGCAACCGGCCGATCGACGAAGAAATAGCAGAGGGCCACGGCCGCGGAACATCCAAGCAAGGCCGCCGCGGACAGGAAGAGTAGCCGTCGAAATCGGGCCGTGGCCTCCATGATTGCACATCCGCGGTGAGCTATCCGAGGATCTTCTTCTCGAAGCAAGCCAAGCTATTCGGCTTCGGTTTCGTCGGGCGCTTCGCCGCTGCCGTTGCAGACTCTGCAAGTCGCGTCAATGAATCCAATGCCCTTGCACTTTTTGCAGTTCTGATGAGTCAGCGAAGGTTTCCCAAAGCACTTGGGACACAGGACCGGGATACAGCCCTGGCCATTGCAGCGATCGCACTTCTCGGTGGTCGGGATGATTATCTCTTCGCGTTTAGCCGCGGACTTCGCGGGCCTGGGCGCTGGCTTGGTCTGTTTCGTCGCCTTGGCAGGCTTAGGTTTGGTTTTGGGCGCCTTGGCGGACCTGGCCTGCTTGCCAGCGGGCTTACTCTTCATTTTCAATTGACTCCAGTGGGGGTTCGCATAGATTCATATTTTTACAACTGCGGAGCGACTTGCCAATGGAGCACGCCATCCGCAAGGCCGAGACCCTGATCGAGGCCCTTGGCTACATCCGCAAATTCCGTGACCGGCTTACCGTCATCAAGCTCGGCGGCAGTGCCATGGAGGATCCCGAAGCGCTCACGGCGACGCTTCAGGACGTCATCTTCATGGAGACGGTCGGCCTGCGCCCCATCCTCGTCCACGGCGGCGGCAAACCGATCGATCGGGCCATGGCTCGGGCCGGCCTCCAGCCCCGCAAGGTCCAGGGACGTCGCTTCACGGACGAGCAGACCTTGCAGATCGTCGTGCATGTGCTGCTGAAGGAGATCAACGCCGGCATCATCCGGCAGATCAAGGAGTTGGGTGGCCGAGCCGTCGGACTCCACACCGACTCCCTGCAGGCCTTGCACGGGCGAAAGCTCCTGATCCCGACGGACTCGGGTGAACCGATTGATCTCGGGCGTGTCGGTGAAGTAACCTGGGTAGACCGTGATCTCATCGAGGACATCTGCAAGGCGGACATCGTGCCGGTCATACCTTCGCTGGCCCTCGACGAACAGGAGCAGTGGCTGAACATCAATGCGGACACTGCCGCCGCTGCGGTGGCCGCCCACGTGCAGGCGGACAAGCTGGTCTTCCTGACCGACACGCCTGGCATACTGCGTGACCGAGGAGACGAGGCTTCCGTGATCTCCAGCCTGGATGCCGACGACTGCCAGGAACTCATTCGACAGGGCGTAATCGACAGCGGGATGATACCCAAGGTCGAAGCGTGCCTCGATAGCTTGCGGGCGGGAGTCAAGAAGACCCACATGATTGACGGGAGACTTCGCCACTCGCTTCTCCTCGAAATCTTCACGGATCGCGGCGTGGGCACTGAGATTATCCTGACCAAGGACCCCACGCTACTGTCTAGTTGAAACTCTTTGCCAGCGAGCCCCCAAGCAGTCCAAACTTGTGAAGGCGTTTCGACCTCAGCCACGGAAGAACCGGGATTTCGGCCGCCACGCCGACATCCGCTCCAGCACCTGGGAAACTGCTGACCTTGAGAGGAATTGAATGGAAACCGCGACCTTGAGTTCCGCAGAGACTATCGCTCTCTTCAAGAACCACGTCATTGCCAATTACACGCGCTATCCGGTATGCCTGGTGCGGGGCGAGGGATCTTACATCTGGGATGCAGAGGGCAACCGTTACCTCGACTTGTTCCCAGGGTGGGGATGTAATCTACTGGGCCACTGTCCGCCGCGCGTGGTTGAAGCCGTCCGCGAGCAGGTCGCCCAGCTGATCCACGTGCCGAACACCTGGTACATGGAGGCACAGGGGCTGCTTGCCAAGGCTCTGAGCGAACGCGGCTTTGGCGGCAAGTGCTTCTTTTGCAACAGCGGAGCGGAGGCGATCGAGGCTGCCATCAAACTGGCGCGTGTGGCTGGCAAGCCGGGCCGCTACAAGATCATCACCATGCTCAACAGCTTCCACGGCCGAACCATGGGGGCCGTCAGTGCCACTGCTCAACCCAAGTATCATCAGGGCTTCGAGCCGATTCTGCCTGGCTTCCTTTACGCTCCGTTCGGCGATCTCGATGCCGTCGCGAAACTCATCGACAGCGAAACCTGCGCCATCCTTGTCGAGCCCATCCAGGGGGAGGGCGGAGTGAACCTTCCTCCAAACGACTATCTCGCCGGCCTCCGCGATCTGGCGGACAAGCACAACCTCACGCTAATCTTCGACGAAGTCCAGGCCGGCATGGGCCGAACGGGACGCTGGTTCGGACATCAGCACTGGAAGGTCAAGCCCGACCTGATGACCCTGGCCAAGGGGCTTGCCGGCGGGGTGGCCTGCGGCGCGCTCGTCGCGCGCGATGACCTCGCCGAAAAACTCAAGCCGGGGATGCATGCATCCACTTTCGGTGGCAACCCTCTGGCTTGCCGGGCTGCTCTGGCAACCATCGAGACGATTGAAGAGGACGGACTGCTCGATCGAGCAATCCAGATCGGCAACCGTTTTGCTGAGCACTTTGCGGGTCTTCGCTCAAAAGTGCCCTTCCTCAAGGAAGTCCGCGCCAAGGGCTGCATGATCGGCCTCGAACTCGGCATCGAGGGAGCAGGGATCGTCAACAAGTGCCTGGAGCGGAGGCTGTTGATTAACTGCACCCATTCCACCGTGATCCGGTTGCTCCCAGCCATGAACCTCACGGACGAGCAGATCGACGAGGGGTGCGGGATTCTGGAAGAGGTATTGACATCCCACACTCCTTGAAGCGGGCCCTGCGGTCATCCTGAGATAGGCTACGATTGTAGATAGCAACCTGGCATCACACCATGCGTCACTTTCTCAGTTTGCTCGATCTGAATCGGGACGAGTTGCTCGTCTTGCTGAAGCTAACAGGCCAGCTCAAGCGCCAGCAGGCGCGGGGCAAGTCCAGCTTCAAATTGGCTGGCAAGGTGGTAGGCCTGGTGTTCGAGAAGCCGTCGCTTCGCACGCGCGTCAGCTTCGAGGCCGCCATGGCCCAGCTCGGTGGTTCCACAGTGTTTCTCCCCGCCAATGAAGCGGGCCTCGGCACGCGCGAGACTATCCCTGATTTTGCACGCACGCTCTGTCAGTATTGCGATGCGATTGTCCTCCGCACTTTCGCTCACAGTACCGTTGAGAAGTTTGCCGAGCATGCCACCGTGCCGATCATCAACGGCCTGACGGATTACCTGCATCCCTGCCAGGCCCTCGCCGACCTGTTCACGATCCATGAACACTTTGGAAAACTGGATGGGCGAACCGTGGTCTTCGTCGGGGATGGCAACAACGTCGCCCGCTCGCTGGCCATGGGCTGCGGAATGCTTGGGATTCGCTTCATTCTCGCAGCCCCGTCAGCGTACCGCTTCGACGAACCCTTTCGCTGCCGTTGGCGTGAGAGCTTTCCCAACGGGTTCTGCGAGGAACTTGAAGCGCCGCTGGATGCCGTCGCCAATGCGGACGTGATCTACACGGACGTCTGGACCAGCATGGGCCAGGAGGCGGAACAGGAGGTTCGCCGCCAGGCCTTCGCCACCTTCCAGGTGAATGAATCCATGCTTCGCAAGGCCCCCAAGCATGCCGTCGTCATGCACTGCTTGCCAGCCCACCGTGGCGAAGAGATCGCCGGCGACGTGCTCGATGGCCCTCGCTCCATTGCTTTTCAGCAGGCCGGAAATCGCCTCCACGCCCAGAAAGCCCTTCTTCAATGGCTGCTCTCACCCACAGAGTCGGCCGGCAAAAAGCAACGTTCAAGGTAGCGGGCAGAACGCTACGCCTGCCGAGCTCCCTAGAATACTGTCAGCACGAGAGATCGGCTGGCGGGAAAGCTGCTCGCCAAGCATCGGCTACCGCTACGGAGTCAGTCCTGGTTCGGGGCTGGCGGATCGAGTCTCTGCGCCACAAAGGAGTCGGTCTTGCAGTTTCACCATGCCAAGCTCGCCAATGGGTTGCAAGTAGTTGGGGAAACGAATCCTCAGGCCCGTTCCGTTGCCATTGGCTTCTTTGTGAAGACGGGAGCGCGGGACGAATCTCCCGAAGTGTCCGGCGTGACCCATTTCCTGGAGCACATGATCTTCAAGGGTACGGAGCATCGCGACGCGCTGAAAGTCAATCGCGACTTCGATGCGATCGGCTCCCATCCCAACGCCTACACCAGCGAGGAGAATACCGTCTTTCACGCGAGCTGTCTGCCGGAATACATGCCGGCAGCGGTGGAAATACTCGCCGACGTTCTCCGCCCGAGCCTCCGCGTGGAGGACTTTGACCTGGAAAAGCAGGTCATCCTCGAAGAAATAGGCATGTACTACGATCAGCCCTCCTACTCCGTCTACGAAGCCGCCAAGGCTGCCTTCTTCCGTGGGCATCCCCTGGGCGCCAGCGTGCTAGGGACGCCTGAGAGCATCTCCGCCCTGAGTCGTCAGCAGATGTACGATTACTTCGCTAAGCGCTATGTTGCTGGGAACATCACGGTCGTTGTCGCTGGCAATTTCGACTGGAATCGCCTGGTCGAACTGGTGCAAGCCCGGTGCGGCCACTGGTCGAATGGCCCCGCCGAGCGAAACACGCCACCTTGGTCAGGACGCGCAGACTTTCAGGTGATCTGCCGAGAAACGACCGCCCAGGAGCATGCCTTTCTGATTTCCGCAGGGCCTCCCGCCAATTCAGACCAGCGGTATGCTGCCGAGGTACTGGCTACTGTGGTAGGGGACGACACAGGCAGCAGATTGTACTGGGCCCTCGAGGATCCTGGACTTCTCGATGCAGCCAACATGGACTTTCACGAATATGAGGGCGCCGGCGCCTTCTACACCTACCTCAGTGGAGAGCCTGAGAACTTCCAGAAAAGCCTTGAGCTAGCTCGGGAAGTGCTTGGCGAGGTGCAACGCGAGGGCCTGAAACCCAGCGAGCTGGCCACGGCCAAGAGCAAGATCACCTCCCGCATTGTACGGGCAAGTGAGAAGCCCATGGGCCGAATGCAGGCCCTCGGATACTACTGGACTTACCTCAAAAAGTACCGTACCGTGGATGAGGAGTTGAGCTCCGTTGAGGCAGTCTCTATCGACAGCATCCGGCGCTTGCTCGACGAGTATCCAGTCGACCGCCTGACGGTTACGGCACTGGGACCTCTTGCAGAGATCAGTCCATAAAGTGTGGGGCGTAACGAAGGCCGAGCTGGCAACCTGCAAGCTAGCCGCAAACCATTCCCCATAGGCCAAGAACACTCATGACCTATCCTTACGATAACGACTTCAGCAATCTTGAGGATCAGCAACTATCTCAGCCAAGCCGTCCTCCGGGCTGGATTTTTGGACTTGTTCTCACCGTTGGGGGCATAGTCCTGCTCATCATCGGCCTGTTCATGTTGCCCAGTTACCGCAAGCAATGGCTTGAATCAGACCCAAACTTCCTGCTCAAGATGCGCGAAGTAGAAGCTCGTGCCGAGGCCGACCTGGCCTTCCGCAAGCGGGAGGCAGAGTTGAAGGCCGAGAGCGAAGCGGCGGCATCTCGGCTCGAAAAGCTGGAGATTCCGGCGTCGCCCTTGAGAGAGGTCGTGGCACGGGCAGCCCCAACCGTTGTCAACATTACTTCCTCCACTCGCTTACGCCCCGAAAACGACGACTTCGGCGGGTTGAGAATCCCGCAGTTTCACCGAGATATGGAGATGCCTCGCTCCGAAGGTTCGGGAGTCATTGTCCGCGTCGATGACAAACGCCAGGCATACGTGCTCACCAATACTCACGTCGTGGAGGGCGGCGATCAATTGGCCATTACCCTATCGTCGGGGCGAGTTGTGCGCGCGGAACGATCAAAGGTCTGGACCGACAGGACAAGCGATCTAGCGGTGGTGCAGTTTGACGCTTCATCGCTGGACCATATCGCCGTGGCAGAGTTCGCCAACAGTGATGAGGTACAACCCGGGGATTGGGTGCTCGCCATTGGTAGCCCGTTCGGCTTGAGGCAGAGCGTGACGTTCGGTATCGTCAGCGCGAAAGGTAGGGTGAACCCGCGAATCGTGAACGATGGCGAACTGATCCAGACAGACGTTGCAATCAATCCGGGAAACTCGGGCGGCCCATTGCTGGATCTGAAAGGCCGCATTGTTGGCATCAACACGGCAATCTTCACAGGCAACGGCGGCAACCAGGGGGTCGGCTTCGCTATCCCGTCGAACATGGCTCAGCTGGTGTTCGAGAAGCTCAGTCAACCGCCTCACAAAGTGACGCGGGGCTTCATGGGCGTGCTGATGGGTGAACTGAGCGATTCCACGGCAGTTCGCCTGGGAATTCAGGGTGGCGTGGTGGTCCGCCAGGTGACTCCCACCTTGCCTGCAGCCGAGGCCGGCATGCAGCCAGGGGACATTATCGTCCGCTTTGATCGGGTGCCTGTTTCCAAGATGCAACAACTCCGCAAGCTGGTCATGGACACGCCGCCAAACACGACAGTTTCGGTCGACATCATCCGCCTGGAAGACGAAAAACCCACGGAACTTACGCTACGCTTGAAGCTCACCGAAAAGGCCAATGAATAGGCTGGCTCTCATCGCTCTATTCTGACAGTGCTCCCAGAGCCCTCATCTTCACGCCGTTCAGCCGGCTGAACTTTCAAACTCTGGAAACCCAGCGGCAGTTCTGGGGTAGTATAAGGCAGAGGCGGTGCTGCCGCGCTCGCACTGCGCGTTAGCTTTGCTCGGGTTTCACGTTTTTTGGAGTTCTCGACATGGGACGGTTTCTGCTCTGTCTAGTACTTGCGCTATCTTCGAGCCTGGCTTTGGGTAGCGAGAGGACGGACCTGCTGGGCAAGACCGTCGGGGACTTCTCCTTGCAGGACTATCGGGGCAAGGAGCATCGGCTGTCCGATCTCAAGGAAGCAAAGCTGGTCGTTGTCGCTTTCGTCGGAACGGAGTGCCCCCTGGCGAAGACCTATGGCGTCCGGCTTGCTCAGTTGGCGAAGGAGTATGAGCCCAAGGGGGTTCGCTTCCTGGCAATCTCCAGCAATGCTCAGGATGCCGTTACGACGATCGCTGCCTATGCCCGCTTGCATGGCATCGAGTTCCCAGTCTTGAAAGACTTGAACAACAAGGTTGCAGACGACTTCGGGGCCGAGCGAACGCCCCAGGTCTATGTCCTGGACGCCGAACGCCGGATTCGATACTCAGGCCGCGTGGACGATCAATTTGGCATCGGCTTCGTCCGCCCAGAGCCCTCCCGCCGCGACCTGGCGATTGCACTCGATGAACTATTGGCCGGACAAGCAGTTAGCCAACCGGTCACGCCTGTTCAAGGCTGCTTGATCGGGCGAGTTCGGACACCCAGGACGGACAGCAAGGTCACCTACACCAGGGACATCGCCCCGCTCATCCACCGCCGTTGCCTGGAATGCCACCGGCCCGGGGAGATTGCTCCATTTTCGCTGACCACCTACCGCCATGCAGCCGGCTGGGCGGAGATGATTGCCGAGGTCGTACGCGAGGATCGCATGCCGCCGTGGCACGCCAGCCCCAACCACGGCAGCTTCGCCAACGATCGCCGGCTCTCCGACGCGGAGAAGCGGCTGATTCAGGACTGGGTTGACGCGGGAGCACCCGAGGGCAACCCCGCTGACCTGCCCCCTGCTCCAAAGTTCGTCGAGGGCTGGGAGCTTCCCCGCGAGCCTGATCTCGTCGTGCCGATGCGCTCTCAGCCCTACGAGGTCAAAGCCGAGGGCACGGTTCAGTACCAGTATTTCATAGCCGACTCCGGCTTGAAGGAAGACCGCTGGATCGAGGCCATCCAGGTAGTTCCTGGAAATCGAGCAGTGGTCCATCACATCCTGGTCTTTGCCCTGCCGCCCGGTGCGGGAAGGGCCGCTCTCCAGGGCGGCGGCGTGCAAGGGTATCTCGCTGCCTATGTCCCAGGTTTGCGCGCCAGTCCTTTCCCAAAAGGGATGGCCAAGAAGCTGCCCGCCAATTCACGGCTGGTCTTTCAGATCCACTACACGCCGATCGGCTCCAAGCAGCTCGACCTGAGCAAGGTCGCGTTTGTCTTCACCGACCCAGACAAGATTGAGCGCGAGGTGAAGACCATCTCCGCCGCGAATCCGATCATTGCTATTCCGCCGCACGCTGATAACCACCAGGTCGAAGCAAGGTCGCGGAGCCTGGGAGGCGACACTCTGCTGCTGGGCATGATGCCGCACATGCACGTCCGCGGCAAAGCGTTCAAGTATGAAGCCGTCTATCCGGACGGCAAGACTGAAGTCCTCCTGGATGTACCTCGCTACGACTTCAACTGGCAGACATCTTACCGCCTCAGCGAGCCGAAGCCGGTGCCTGAGGGCACTCGCATTCGCTGCCAGGCGCTCTACGACAACTCGGAAAAGAACCTGAACAACCCCGATCCAACCAAGCTGGTACGCTGGGGCGACCAGACCTGGAACGAAATGATGATCGGCTACTTCGACATCGCCGTGCCTATCGGCAAGGCGGAGAAAGCGGACAAGTAAGCATCCTCTCCTGCTGGTTGCGACCAGTTTCAATGACTGGCACGCAGGCGGTTGTTCTCCCCAACGCAGGCCGCCTGGAGCTCGCGGCGTTCCAACGGCGTCAGCCGGCTGAGGAGCGCGAGGCTGTCCGCAGCTTCCAGGCTCCGCATCGCGGCTGCGTGCTGGCCTAGCCTCTTCCAGGTTTGATAGAGGTAGAGGTGCACGCGGGCCTGGTCCGGCTGGTCTTCGCGAGCCATCTGGAGCTCGGCGGCAGCTCGACACAACAGCGATGCCTCCGAGCACTCGCCATCAGGGTCGCCCTCGCCTGCACGTTTCACTGCCAGCAGGTAGAGTCC
>Ga0073934_10005031_pt1 | contig 21138 bp, 13 predicted proteins | sample LarsenN4metaG_FD_76834 | JGI IMG/M metagenome (GOLD analysis project Ga0073934, IMG submission 76834) | Hot spring sediment bacterial and archeal communities from British Columbia, Canada, to study Microbial Dark Matter (Phase II) - Larsen... ...
GCCGGTTCGCCGTCGCATACTCCACGTGGCTCGACGCAATCGTCAGAATCTTCGTCTCGTCCCGACGCCCCTGCGACTCCGACGCCTTCGCCACCTCGTCATACGGCACGAACTTCGCCCACCCCTTGTCCGCCGCCACCTTCGTCAGCGCCGCCGTCAGCGTCGTCTTCCCATGATCGATGTGCCCGATCGTGCCGACGTTGACATGGGGTTTGGACCGATCGAATTTCTCTTTCGCCATCGCGATGCGTCTCCGTTAGTGAGGGTTGCCCTCGCCCGTCTCTACTTGGTGCCCTGGATGCGGGCGACCACCTCTTCGCTGACGTTCTGCGGCGCGGGCTCGTACCGGTCGAAATGCATCGAGTAGGTAGCGCGCCCCTGAGTGCGCGAGCGCAGGTCCGTCGCGTAGCCGAACATCTCCGAGAGCGGCACGCGCGCGTTGATGATCTGCGTGCCGCCGCGGTCTTCCTGCGACTGGATCCGGCCCCGGCGGCTCGCCAGGTCGCCCATCACGTCGCCCATGTAGTCCTTCGGCACCACGACCTCGACGCGCATCACCGGCTCGAGCAGCACGGGCCTGGCCTTCTTGGCCGCGTCCTGCAGCGCCAGCGAGCCGGCGATCTTGAATGCCATCTCGGAGGAGTCGACGTCGTGGTAGGAGCCGTCGTAGAGCTCCACGCGGACGTCGTCGATCGGGTAGCCGGCGAGTACGCCGCGCGTGAGCGCTTCCTTGATGCCCTCGTCGATCGGCTTGATGAACTCCTTCGGAATCACGCCGCCGACGATCTGGTTCTCGAACTGATAGCCGCTGCCCGGCTCGCCGGGATAGAGGTGGATCTTGGCGTGGCCGTACTGCCCCCGGCCGCCGGTCTGCCGCACGTACCGCCCTTCCCCGTCAGCGGCCCGCGTCAGCGTCTCCTTGTAGGCGACCTGCGGCTTGCCGACGCTCGCTTCGACGTTGAACTCGCGCTTGAGGCGGTCCACGATGATCTCGAGGTGCAGCTCGCCCATCCCGCGGATGACGACCTGTCCGGTCTGTTCGTCCGTGTTGACCCGGAACGTCGGGTCCTCGGCCATCAGCTTGGCAAGCCCCTGGGCGAGCTTCTCCTGATCGCCCTTGGTCTTCGGCTCGATTGCGAGCGAGATCACCGGCTCTGGGAAGTCCATCGATTCGAGCACGATCGGCTTCTTCTCGTCGCAGATCGTGTCGCCGGTGGACACCTGACGCAGCCCCACGGCGGCGGCGATGTCGCCGGCGTACACCTCTTTGATCTCCTCGCGCTTGTTCGCGTGCATCTTCAGCAGGCGGCCGATGCGCTCGGACTTCCCCTTGGTGGCGTTGAAGACCGACGAGCCCGAGGTGAGCACGCCCGAGTAGACGCGGATGAACGTGAGCTGGCCGACGAACGGGTCGGTCATGATCTTGAACGCCAGCGCCGCGAACGGGGCGTCGTCGGACGCCTCGCGCGAGATCACCGCGCCGGTGCCGGGATCCGTCCCTTCGATCGCCGGGATGTCGACCGGCGACGGGAGGTAGTCCACCACCGCGTCGAGCAGCGGCTGCACCCCCTTGTTCTTGAAGGCCGATCCGCAGACGACGACCACGAAGGGCGCGGCCTCCTCGCGGACCGATCGGATCACGCGGTTGCGCAGCGCCCCCTTGATCTCGTCCTCGGTAATCTCCTCGCCGTGCAGGTACTTCTCGAGCAGCGCGTCGTCGTGCTCGCTGACCTTTTCCACCAGCTTCTCGCGGTAGGCCTGGGCCTCGGCGAGCATGTCGGCGGGAATGTCGGAGACGATGTAGTCGGCCCCCATCGTCTCGTCCTTGTAGGTGATCGCCTTCATGCGGACGAGATCGACGACGCCGCGGAACTTGTCCTCGCTGCCGATGGGCAGCTGGATCGCCACCGGGTTGCCCTGCAGCTTCGTCTCGATCTGCTCGAGCGTCCGCTTGAAGTCGGCGCCGACGCGGTCCATCTTGTTGACGAAGCAGATCCGCGGCACCCGGTACTTGTCGGCCTGACGCCACACCGTCTCCGACTGCGGCTCGACGCCCGACACGGCGTCGAACACCGCGACGGCGCCGTCCAGCACGCGGAGCGAGCGCTCGACCTCCGCCGTGAAGTCGACGTGGCCCGGCGTGTCGATGATGTTGATGCGGACGTCGCGCCAGAAGCAGGTCGTCGCGGCCGACGTGATCGTGATGCCGCGCTCCTGCTCCTGCTCCATCCAGTCCATGACCGCCGTGCCTTCATGGACCTCGCCGATCTTGTACGTAATCCCGGTATAGAAGAGGATCCGCTCGGTGGTGGTCGTCTTCCCGGCATCGATGTGCGCCATGATGCCGATGTTCCGGGTGCGATTCAGTGGGGTCTGCCTGGGCATTGCTTCACTTCTCTGCGCTCGAGCACCCGCTACCAGCGATAGTGCGCGAAGGCCTTGTTCGCCTCGGCCATGCGATGGGTGTCCTCGCGCTTCTTCACGGCGCCGCCCCGGAGGTTCGAGGCATCCAGCAGCTCGTTCGCGAGCTTCTCCTGCATCGTCTTGCCGTCGCCACGCTGCCGCGCGTAGCCCACCAGCCAGCGGATGCTGAGCGACAGCCGCCGGTTCGGGTTCACCTCGACCGGCACCTGGTAGTTCGAACCGCCGACGCGGCGCGACTTCACCTCGAGACTGGGCTTCACGTTCTCGAGCGCCTTCTTGAAGACCTTCAGCGGGTCGTCCCCCGTGCGCTCCTTGATGATGTCGAAGCTCTGATAGAGGATCCGCTCCGCCGTGCTGCGCTTCCCGTCGCGCATCACGGTGTTGATGAACTTGCTGACCAGCGCGCTGTTGTAGAGCGGGTCGGCGGCCAGTTCACGCTTCGGAATTTCACGTCGGCGAGGCATAAGAACCCAGAATCTCAGTAGTTGACGAATGGACGCACTGACGGAGCGCCGGTCACTGCTTCGGCCGCTTCGCTCCGTACTTCGACCGTCCCTGCTTGCGGCCCTGGACGCCGACCGCGTCGAGCGTGCCGCGCACGACGTGGTAGCGCACGCCGGGCAGGTCCTTCACGCGGCCGCCGCGAATGAGCACCAGCGAGTGCTCCTGCAGGTTGTGGCCGACGCCGGGAATATAAGTCGTCACCTCGATGCCGTTCGTCAGCCGGACGCGCGCGACCTTGCGCAGCGCCGAGTTCGGCTTCTTCGGCGTCTGGGTGAACACGCGCACGCAGACGCCGCGCTTCTGCGGGCTGACCTGCAGCGCCGGGCTCTTGGTCTTCGTGACGATCTTCTTCCGTCCCTGCCGGACGAGCTGACTGATAGTCGGCATGTACCCTCGACACTGCGTACGCACGCGGCCGCGCAGCACGACGGCCGCCGCTGCGGCGGTCCGAATGGCTCTGCGGCCTCTCACGTCGTTCCAGGCCTGAAGGTGCGGCGGCGAGCCGGCCGGCCCGTCCCGTCCTGGCGCCTGAAACAGCTGACCCTATTTGTTGAATGCGCGAGCTGAACCCGGCCTCCGCCGACCGCGTTCGCTCTCAGAAAAAAGCGCGCAGCGCGCCGGCCGGACCGGCGACGCCTCAGCTTCCTTCCCTTGCGGTTGGCACTAGATAGGGTGTCCTAGTGCCAAGAGAACCTGACGAATATAGCACTACGACAGCTGCCAATGCAAACACCCGGCGAGCGGGCTTTGGCCGGGCCGCCCCGGCATGGTAACGTTCGCGGCGCGCCCGGCGCTGGAAGGGCCGAGACGGCCCGGCAGGCGGCGGCCGGGCAGCGGGACCGTCCGATCGCGGGCGGAACGGGCCGGGAGCGCCCCAGGCGGAGGAGCACGATGGCTGGATTCACGAAGACCACTTTCATCTGGATGAACGGGCGGCTCGTCAGGTGGGACGACGCCACGGTCCACGTCACCGCCCACGCCCTGCAGTACGGGACCGGCGTGTTCGAGGGGATGCGCTGCTACGACACGCCCGATGGCCCCGCCATCTTCCGGCTCGAGCCGCACCTTCGACGCTTCTTCGAGTCCGCCCGGTTCTACGAACTGGACATCCCCTATTCGCTGGAGGCACTGGCGAGCGCCTCGCTCGAGGTCATCCGCGCCAACGGGCTCGAAAACGCGTACCTGCGCCCGCTGGCCTTCTTCGATTCGCACAGCTTCAGCGTCTGGCCCAAGGACTGCCCGGTGTCGGTGGCGGTCATTGCCGTTCCGGGCCGCGCCTACATCCAGGGCGGCCCCGAAGCGGGCGTCCGCGTGACGGTGTCGACAGTCCGCCGCATCGACTCCTCGATGCTGCCCCCCTTCGTCAAGGCGTGCGGCCATTACACGAACTCCGTTCGGGCGGTCCAGGAGGCGATTCGGCGCGGTTACGACGAGGCGCTGCTGCTCAACAGCAAGGGGGACGTCGCCGAAGGCTCGGGTGAGAACCTCTTCGTCGTGAAGAACGGCGCGCTCATCACCAACGACGTGGAGGCATCCATTCTGCTGGGCGTCACGCGCGACAGCGTCCTGCAGATCGCGCGCGACCTCGGCCTGCCGGTCGTCGTCCGGCCGATCACGTTGACCGACGTCCACACGGCCGACGAGCTGTTCTTCTCGGGCACCGCCGTCGAGGTGACCCCGATCAAGGAGGTCGACGGCCGGATCTACGGCGACGGCTCGCCGGGCCCGGTGACGCGGCGCATCCAGCAGACGTTCTTCGATGCCGTGCACGGGCGTCTGCCGCAATATCGAGGCTGGCTCTCGTACGCCGGGCAGGCGCAGACGCTCTGACCCATCGCGAATCCTCGCGGGCGCATTGACGGCCGCCGGTGCCGCGGGCTACGCACGCCGTTGATCGGCGGGCGTCGGCTGGGACGCGGCATCGCGCCCGAGCGGCACGTCGATCAGCGTGTACGTGCTCGCGCAGATGATCTCGAGGCGGGCTCCCTCCTGCGAGGGGCACACGACGGCAAATTGCCCGGCTGCATCGGTCCGCGCCGCAGCGCTCGCCGACGCATCGTCGCTCCCATGCGCCGACACGAGGCACCCGGCGCAGGCCACGGTTCGACCGGGGTGAATCCGGCCGGAGACGAACCACACGGCGCCGTCGGGGGCGGGTGTCAGCGACAGCTCGAGGACTGCGTCGAGCGCGCGGTAAATCAGCCGGCACGCCGCTCGGTCTGTCGCAGAACCTGATTGCGGCCGCTGAATGGAAACGAGAGACGCGACAAGGGGGGGACAACGCCGGGCGGTGTGGTCGTCGAAGCGGAGAATCTCACGATCGACCACCCAGGCGGGCGGGGCCATGGCGGCGTTGCCGCGCACCACCTGCCCGACGTCCTCCAGCAGCTGCACGAGGCCGTTGCACTGCGCGCATCCTTCGGCGAGATGCCGCGCCATGCGCGCACGCACATCCTGTGCGCCAAGACCGCGCACGTAGTCGGCCCACCGCTCCGCCGTGAAGTGCGGCGTCACGGAGCTGCGCGCCTCGGCGTACGCGAAACGGCGCTGGTCAACACGGAGTCCTCGGGACTTAGGTAGTATAGGTCCGGACCGTGTCCGTCGAAACCATACCCCCGGTCCGGACTCGCCGCTCAGGCCTCCAGGCTCTCCTCGGACAGCAGACGCTCGAGCAGCCGCAGACAGCGGGCACGGGTCAGGCCGATCGAGCCGGTTGCGAGCCCGAGTCTGGCCGCGACCGTTTCGTACGGCGCCGGCGGATCTTCGTAGAACAACAGCCGGACGAGCTCCTGCGATCGCTTGGGTAAACGTGAAATCGCCGCGCGCACGCGCTGCCGGCGTTCCTCCGATTCGAGGGCGTCAACCCCCGGCGGGGTTGCCACCTCGGCCGTAGCGTCCAGCCCGTAGCCTTCGCGCCGGACCAGCGCCAGGCGGCGGCGCTTCCAGTGATATGCCTGGTGCATGGCCACCGTCATCAGCCACGACCGCAGGCTCGATCGCTTGCGCAGGCGAGGCAGCGCGATGACCATCTCCGTGCAGACCAGCTGGAAGATATCGGCGGCGTCTTCCGGAGGCGCGGCGAACCGCCGGGCGAACGAGAAGATCAGCGTCTTGTACCGATGGATGAGCACCGCCCAGGCCTGCTGTTCGCCCGCGAGGCACGCCTCCACGAGCTGCTCGTCGGTCCAGTGCGCAGACGGCTGTTGCGACAACGCACGCGGATCCGGGTCCTCCCTGCTGCCGACCTGCGCAGCCGGGGAGGTCAGGGGTCGAACGGAGCGGCGCTGACCGGACCCATGCTCGGGGGGTTTGAGCACGTGGTGCATGTCATCCCTCCTGGGGGAACATCGTGCAAGTCAGACAGTCGACCAAGGACAGCCATGGAGTCGCACTGCGTCGCTGACTGAGAAAGGCCATGAGCCTACGGCACGCCCGGAGCGCGATCAACATCAAGGTCGACGGCGCGCAGGCGGCTCTCAATCACTTACGCGGGATCGCCGCCGCGGTCGCGGCGGCCTTCACCTGCCGTTCATGGAAAACGCCGGTCAGGACGCGTGGGGGCTCAGGGACGCCAGCGCCGCGGCGAGCGTTTCGAGGCGCACAGGCTTGGAGATGTAACCCGACATGCCGGCGGCGCGGCATCGCGCATCTTCGCCGGCCGTGGCGTTGGCCGTGAGCGCGATGATCGGCGGCGTCCGATCGGGCTGGTTCGCTCTGATCAGGCGCGTGGCCTCGAGGCCGTCGACGTCCGGCAGCTCGACGTCCATGAAGATGGCATCGAACGCCTGCGAGCGGGCGCGGACGACGGCGTCGCTGCCGGTGACGGCTTCCTCGACCTCGGCGCCCAGCTCCTCGAGCATCAGCCGCAGCACGCGGCGGTTCGCATCGTTGTCTTCGACGAGCAGCACGCGCGCGTGCACGGCAGGGGGCGCCGCATCCGCCGGCGCGGCGGGGGGCGCCGCGGCCGGCGCCGCGCTGGATCTGATCTGCGCGGCGAAGGTGAACGTGAACGTCGTCCCCGCGCCGGGCAGGCTCTCGACGGTCAGCGACCCGCCGAGCAGCCGGCTCAGTCCATGTGAGATCGCCAGGCCGAGGCCTGCGCCGCCGCGGCGGCGGACGGCGACGGGATCGACCTGGCTGAAGCGCTGAAACAGTCTGCCCTGCAGCTCCGGTGGAATTCCTGCGCCGGAATCGCGCACTGCCACCGCTACCCGGACCTCACCCGGGCGGATCGCCTCCGAGGAGACGTGCACCTCGACGAAGCCCGCGTCCGTGAACTTGACCGCGTTCGAGAGCAGGTTGAGCAGCACCTGGCGCACGCGTCCTTCGTCGGTGACGATCGTGTCGGGCACGCCGGCGTCGACCGTGCAGCCGAGGCGGAGGGACTTTCGCGCCGCCGGCTCCGCCACGGCGTGCATCGCGTCCTCGAGGCACCGCCGGAGCGCGAACGGCGCGGGGGCGAGGCTGAGGAGGCCCGCTTCGATGCGCGATGAATCGAGGACGTCATTCACGATCCGGGACAAGCCAATCGCGCTCGTGCGCAGCATCCGCAGGTGCTCGCGCTGCGCCGGTGACAACGGGCCCGACTCGAGCAGGTCGACGAGGCCGATCACACCGGTCAGGGGCGTTCGAAGCTCGTGGCTGACCGTCGCGAGGAAGTCGCTCTTGGCGCGGTCGGCGGCTTCCGCCGCTTCCTTCGCGCGGCGGAGGTGTTCCTCCGCGGCCCGGTGACGGCTGATGTCGGACATGTGAAACGTCCAGACGCGGTCGCGCCCCACCAGGTGAGAGACCCCCGCGATTTCCAGCGGAAACTCCGATCCGTCGTGACGCCGTCCGAGGCTCTCGAAGCGCGGCGCCACCGGGGGCGATGCCGCCTCGATGAGGAAGGTGACGAACTGATCGGAGGCCGCCGGCGCCAGCAGCGCACGATCGAGGCGCCGTCCGAGCGCCGCGGCGCGCGCGACGCCGAAGGTCCGTTCGGCGGCCGCGTTGAGCTCGATGATGAGCCCGTGCGCGTCGGTGCTGATGACCGGGTCGGGCACTGCCTGCAGGATGCTGCCCTTGTGCGCCTCGCTGCGCAGCAGCCCTTCGAGCGCCGCACGCCGGTTCACGAGGTGAATCCCGAGCGCGGACGCGGCGAGCGCGCTGAGCACGATGAGCAGCAAACGGCTGGTGGCGCGGTCGGCGCGAGCCGTGGCGGCGCTGATCTCGGTCGACGCGTCGAGCGCGACCGTGCTCTTGAGCGACGCAATCGCGCGGCGAAGATCGTTGAAGCGCGCCGTCCCCTGACTCTCGTCGAGCGCGACCGCCTCGGGCAGGCTGCTCTCGAGGATCAGCCCGATCACTTCATCGCGCACCGCGACGTAGTCGTCCCACGCCTGGCGTACTGCCTTCACCCGCGGCGCGGTCTCGGCCGACGAACCCAGGACCGCGGGATCGGCGAGCAGCGCCAGCACGCCGGCGTCGCCGGCTCGCGACTGCTCGACGTATTCGAGCTGGCGGTTCGCGTCGGGGGTGTGGAGGGCGTACAACAGGATGCGCCGGACTTCCTGCGTCTGGAACTGCAGCCCATCGAGGAGATCGAGCCCCGAGGCCAGCCGCGTATAGAGGGCGCTCGCGTCCACGGCGGCCTGCCGCAGATCGCGCGCGACCACCCAGCCGAGCGTCACGACAGCCACCACGATGCCGGCGAGGACGACCGCTTCGCCGTGGCGCCGCTCAGGAAAGCGCCCCATGAGTCACCACACCTCCCGCTCCTCCGCGGGAGGCCGCGATCGCAGGGGGTACCGCGGATCCGACGGCAGCCAGCCGTCGATCCGGAGCACTTTCGTCGATCCGTCGAGCTCGCTCGACCGCACGTGCCCGATGGCGCCGGGGGCGTTGAAGACGAAGCGGAGCATGGCGGCAGCCGTCCGGATCGAGCGTGGCCCGCGCGCCACGCTGCCGCGAAACGTCTGGAACAGGACGTGGCGGTCGTAGTCGGCCTCGCCGATCCGGCAGATCAGGCGCAGCGCTTCGGCGCGTTCGGGCTGTCCCTTCTCGCGCAGGACGACGGTGATCTTCCGGCCGTTCGGCCACGTCTGCGTCTCGAGCATGAAGATGCGCCGGAGCTCGGAGCTGCTCAGCGCATCGACGGGGTTGGACCGATGGACGATGAGCGCCACGGCGTCGGACCGCTCCCCCTGCGCCTCGAGGCCGGCCAGGTGCGTCAGGGCGTACAGGAGAACGATGGCGACTCTGACCATCAGAACACGAACACCGCGGCGGCGCGCACGACATCGATCCCGCGCTGCCGCGCGTCATTCACCCGCTCGTACTGCACCTTGAGGCCCACCCACTCCGACGGATCCACGCGCAGGCCGACCGTATGCCCGGTGTACGACCCGATCGGACCGATGAGCGGCGTGGCCGGATCGACGTCGATCCGGTCGAACCGGTAATAGGGCTTCCACCGCCCCCACGCGCGGGCGAGCTGGGCGTACCCCGCATGTGTCACGAACTGCGGCCCTCCGGGCAGGCGATGGTGCAGCTGCAGCCACTCGGCCATCAGCTCCAGCGGCGGGGTCCGATACGTGGCGTAGACGGTCCCGATCCAGTGGGCCGCCGGACCCGAGCCGGGTATGCGAATCGTGTCCCGGTACAACGAGCCGCCAGCCTCGAGTCCTTCCAGCTGCGGCGGATGGAAAGCGAGTCCGGCGTTGACCGCCTTGGCGCCGTTGCTGTCTTCGCTTTCGTCGGGCGAATCGTGGAGCCAGGTGCGGCCGTTGCCGACTTCGACGAGGTAGTGCACCCTCGATCCCGTCTTCGGCACCGCGCCCCGGACGCTCACCCCCACGTCGTGAACCGGAAGAATCCCGCCTTCATCCTCGAACGCAAAAGCGCGCGGGCGCGCGATGGGGGTCTCGAAGAACCCGCCGTGGTGAAACGCGGCGTTGTAGAAGCCGATGCCCGTGTGGTACCGGCCCGCCGTGACCTGAAGGTGATCGTCGAACCGGTACGTAAGCTGCAGGCGCTCGAGGTCGGTCACGACGCGCGTGTCGACGCTCGCCTCGAACACCACCTCCGCAAGGACGCTGAGCCGATCGGTCAGCGTGGATGTGACGAACAGATCGAACTGACCGAGCGTGAACGAGTTGGGACTGTCGTCGCGGTCGGTGCCCGTCCACTGCACGGACCCGAACGCGCGGACGAGGAGCGTCGGGCTGACCGGCTCGGCCTGCTCCTCGGGCTCCGCCGGCTGCGCATGCAGGTCGCCGGCAAGCATGCACAGGGCCGCAAGCGCCAGCACCGCCGGCGCCATCGAGCGGCCCGCGTCTCCCGGTCGCCGCCGCGTCGCGTGCGTCATCCGGCTCCGGCCGCGCGGGGAAGGCGAATGCGGACCGACGCGCTCCCTTCGCTACTCTGCACCGTCACCGAGCCGCCGCTGTCCTCCACGATCCGTGCGGCCACGCGGAGCCGGAACAGCCCCGGCGCGCGTCCCGCCGCCTCTCCTTCCGGCCGCATCAACGGCTGCCAGATGCGGGGCGCGTGCCCGGGAGGCACGCCATCGAGCACGATGTCCACGTATCCGTCGTCGGCACGGGCTTCATTCGTTTCCGTGATCCGCAGCCGGGGCGCAGCGCCGCCGTAGCGGGCGGCGTGCTCGACGAGCCGCGTCAGCGCCCGACCCAGCCGGCTCTCGTCGGCACACACCATCAGTGGCCCGGGCGTCGGCTCGATAGCAACCCCGCAGGCGCGGCAGCGGCTGGCCACGAGGTCGAGCACGCCGCCGACGTTTGCCGTCGCCTGCGCGCTGGCCGGGTGTTCGTCCGGTGGCCCGAGCAGCGCGAGGTCGGCCGTCAGATCGACGAGCTCCGCCACGCGCTCGGCGATGCGCTGAAGCGCCTCCCGATAGGCGGCCGGCGAGCGCTCGCGGCGCAGGGCCAGTTCCACCTCGCCCGAGAGCGCCGAGAGCGGCGTCCGGAGGTCGTGTGCGGTCGCCGCGGCAAACAGCTCGAGCGACTGGTCTCTCGTCATCGGCACGTCTTCGCCCCCACCCTGTTTAGGGTGTAGCCGACGCCTCGAACAGTACGAACGTAGGACGCGGCATCCCCATTCAGCTTCCGGCGAAGGTGGCTGATATAGACATCCACGACGTTCGACTCGCGCCCGGCGTGCTCCCCCCAGACGTGGAGTTGAAGCTCTTCCCGCGTGACGAGCGACTCGGCGTGGAGCACGAGGTATTCGAGCAGGCGGTACTCCGTTGCGGTCAGCGCCAGCGGCCGTCCGCCGACGCGGGCGACGTGATCCCGCTGGTCGACCTCGATGTCGCCATAGGAGAGAACGGCGGTGAGATGGCGGGACCGCCCGCGCCGCGTGAGCGCCCGGAGGCGAGCCAGCAGCTCCTCGACGGCGAACGGCTTGGCCAGGTAGTCGTCGGCGCCCGCATCGAGGCCGCGGACGCGGTCCTCGAGCGCCTGGCGGCCGGTCAACAGCAGGATCGGCGTGTCGACGGCGCGGGCGCGCAGGCGGCGGCAGACGAGAAACCCATCGTGGCCTGGAAGCATGACGTCGAGCACGATGACGTCGAACATGCCCGTCACCGCCCGAGTCTCGGCGTCGGCGGCGTCAGCCACGGCGTCGACCTGGAACAGCTCCTCGCGCAGGGCGCGCGCCAGAAGGTCCCGCGTCGGCGCGTCGTCCTCGACGATCAGCGCACGCATCGGCTCCCTCGCGGTGGTGTTCGTGTGCCGCCACTATAACGCGAGGCGCGCCCAAAAGGTTTTCGAAACGCGATGGGTATTTTCGGCCGGCGCGGCGTGCCCTTACCAGCATCCGGGTTCCTCACGCGCGGCGCTTCGGCACCGACGCCGCAGAAGGAGGCCACATGGGTGCAACGAGGCGAGCGGTCGCCGCAGGCGCGCTGGCGGCCGCCCTGTTCGCCGGACTGGTTCCGGCGCACGCGCAGAGTCAGAACGGGGCGGTCTACGTCCAGTGCCCCGGCGACACCAACGGCGACGCCGTGCCTGACGGGCCGTTCGACCCGAACGTGCGGTGCATCCACCTGGCCGCCGGCGACGGCTACGTCACGATGGCTGACGGAAAGCCGCTCTACATCTTCGGCTTCTCCGATCAGACCGGACGGCTGCCGGCCCAGATCATGGACGCCGGCACGCTGTCGGCGAATTTCCCCGCCCCGACGATCCGCCTCAAGGAGGGGCAGGAGTTCTACCTGAATCTGACCAACGTCGGGATGGTGGTTCGTCCCGACCTGTTCGATCCGCACTCGGTGCACTTCCACGGCTTCCCGCAGGCGGCGCCGGTCTTCGACGGCGTGCCGGAGAACTCCGCGGTCGTGAACATGGGATCGACGTTCACCTACTACTACAAGCTCGTCGAGCCCGGCACCTACATGTATCACTGCCACGTGGAGGCCACCGAGCACATGCAGATGGGCATGCTCGGCAACCTCTACGTCGAGCCGAGGCAGAACGACACCGGCTATACGGACGCGGCCGGGCACCATACCGGCACCTTCGCCTACAACGACGGCGACGGCTCCACGCGCTACGACGTCGAGTATCCGATTCAGATCGGGTCGTTCGACCCGAACTTCCACGACCAGCACGAGGCCGTTCAGCCGCTGCCGTTTGCCGCCATGCGCGATCGGTACGCGCTGCTGAACGGGCGGGGCTATCCGGACACGGTGAATCCCAACGTGCTCTGGACGGACACCGATCGCGGCCCGAAGCCCTCGCAGCCGCAGCCGTCGCTCATCACCGCGGCCAGCGGACAGCGTGTGCTGCTTCGAATCTCCAACCTCAATGTCACCCGCTTCTACACGCTGGCGTCGACGATCCCGATGCGCGTCGTCGGCCACAACGCGCGGCTGATGCGCGGCCCCTCCGGACAGGACCTGTACTACACGACGAGCTCGGTCACGCTCGGCGGCGGCGAGTCGATCGACGTGATTCTCGACACCGCGAGCGTCAGCCCCGGGACGTACCTGCTCTACACCACGAATCTCAACTACCTGAGCAACGACAAGGAAGACCTGGGCGGGATGATGACCGAGATCCGCATCCAGTGACACCGAGAACCTGGGAGCGTCACATGCCACGCAGGAACAAGATCGCTCGTGCTCGCATCTTTGCGCTCGCGGCTGCGGCGCTGCTGGCCGCGGCGGGCGGCGCACACGCCGACGTGCCCGGTCTCTCGGGCCCTTCGTTCGTCCTGACCGCCAAAGCCGACCGCGTCTCGACGCCCGACGGCAACAGCATCTACTTCTGGGGCTTCGCGAACGGATCGGAGCGCGCGCAGTATCCAGGTCCCACGCTCATCGTCAATCAGGGCGAGACGGTCTCCGTCACCGTCGTCAACGAGCTGCCGGCGCGGTTCGGCCAGCGCGTCTCGCTGACGTTTCCGGGCCAGAGCGGCGTCGCCGCCACGTGCACGGCGGGCAGCTGCGTTCAGGGACCGATCGCGCTCGAAGCGGTCGACGGGTCCGTGACGTACACCTTCACGGCGCTCCGGCCTGGCACGTTCCTCTATCAGAGCGCGTCGCGGCCCGACCTGCAGGTCGAGATGGGCCTCAGCGGCGCCTTGATCGTGCGCCCAAGTGGATTTGCGAGCATGTCGCCGAAACAGGCCTACACCCAGCCGGAGTCGGCCTACGACCAGGAATATCTGTTCTTCCTGTCCGAGATGGATTCGCTGATCCACGACCTGGTGGAGCAGCGGGGGGTCGAGGCGGTGGATCGCTCCGGGCGGCTGGCGAACTACTTCCCGAACTACTGGTTCCTGAACGGGCGGAACGCCCCCGACACGATGGCGGAAGCCTACGTGGGCCGCCTTCCGACGCAGCCGTACAACTGCCTTCCGCGCACGCACCCGGGCGATCGCGTGCTGATGCGCGTCGTCGGCGGCGGACATGACATGCACCCGTTCCACCATCACGGGAACCACGCGCGGATCATCGCGGTAGACGGCCAGCCGCTGCAGTCCGCTCCAGCCGCGCCGGCGTTCGACCTCTCGCACGAGGTCTTCACCATCCAGTCGCTTCCGGGCCAGACCGTGGACGCCCTGTTCCGCTGGACCGGGAAGGACATCGGCTGGGACATCTACGGCGACCCGGCGGATCCGGCGTTCGCGCACAGCTGCGGTCCCGCCGTCGACGCCGAGGGGCTGGATCTGACGACGCGCGAGTACTGCAACGACCACGGCAAGAAGCTCCCGGTGACGCTGCCCGAGCAGTTCAGTCTCACCTTCGGCGGCTTCTGGAGCGGCAGTCCCTATCTGGGCACGCTCGCGCTGCTGCCGCCCGGACAGGGCGGGCTGAACCCGAACGCCGGGTACACCTACATGTGGCATTCGCACACGGAGAAGGAGATCACGAACTTCGACGTGTTCCCGGGCGGAATGATGACGATGCTGATTGTGGAGCCCCTCTATGTGCCCATCCCCTGACATCTCCTCGTCGCCTGTCGTTCCATTCCGGCGCGCCGCAGCGGCGCTCGCCGCGCTGCTGACGCTGAACGCCGCCGGGGCCGCGGCCCAGGCGCAGACGCACTCGGTGCATCTCATCGCGGCGCCGTTCGACCACCCGGTGACGCTGCCGAACGGCACGACGATCGCCGTGCCGATGTGGGGGTTCGCGCTCGATGCGAACGGCAACGGCGTCCTCGACGGCGCCGAGGCGCCGACGGTGCCGGGCCCGCGGCTCTCCGTGCCGCCGGGCACCACGGCGCTCGAAGTGCATCTGGCGAATGCACTGACCACGCCGGTGTCGCTGGTCATCCCGGGACAGGCGTTCGATGCCAGCCCCGTGCGCACGCTCGACGGCCGGATCGTCTCCATGACGTCCGAGACCGCTCCGGGCGGGTCGCACGTATACACGTTCGTAAACCTGAAGCCGGGCACGTTTCTCTATCAGAGCGGCACGCACCCGGCCGTGCAGGTGCAGATGGGGCTGTACGGGGCGATGACGATGGACGCGGTGGCGGCGGCGGCGCCGGCAGCCGCGGAAGCGTACCCAGGGGTGCCGTACGACCATGAGGTGCTGCTGCTCTACAGCGAGATCGACGTCGCGCTGCACCAGTCGGTGGCCGGCGGCACGTACGGGCATCCCGAGCTGGGAGGGCCGACGAGCACGATTGACTACGCACCCTCGCTGTACCTCGTCAACGGGGATTCCCATTACGAGAGCCGGGCGTTCGAGAACGGAGGCGCCCGCGGTGGGCGTACGCTGCTGCGGCTGCTCAACGCCGGCCTCAAGACGCACGTACCGCAGTTGGACCGCGGGGATCTGACGCTCGTTGCCGAGGATGGCCATGCGTATCCGTTCGAACGCACCCAGGCGGCGGTGCTGCTCGCGGCCGGGAAGACGCACGACGCGATCTGGATCCCCGAGGCGGCGGGCGTCTTCAGCCTCTACGACCGGATGCTCAACCTGGCGGCGGAGGGTCTGGCGGGCGGCGGCATGCTGACGCGCCTGCGCGTGGCGGCCGCCGCCGGCGATACCCCCTCGGCGGTGTCGGCGGCCGACGACGGCTACAGCGTACAGGAAGACCAGACGCTGCTCGTGCCCGCGGGCGGCGTCCTGGCGAACGATACCAACGCCTCGACGGCGCAGCTGGCGACGAGTCCGCGCGCCGGCACCGTGACGCTCAACGCCGACGGCAGCTTCACGTACACGCCATCGGCGAACTTCTTCGGTATCGACTCGTTCACCTACACCGCCAGCGACGGCGCCAGCCTCAGTCAGCCCGCGGTCGTGACGATTACCGTTGCGGCGGTCCCCGACCCGCCGACCGCCACCGCGCAGGCGATTGGCGTCGACGCGCGCGAGTCGGTGCGGGTGATTCTGAGCGGCACCGACCCGGACAACGACCCGCTGACGTTCTACATCCAGGAGCTGCCGGACCACGGGACGCTCAGCATCATCGATCCGCTCACCAAGATCGAGCAGGCGCTCACCGCGGCGGATCTCTACACCGGCCCGGGCACCGGAACGGCGATTCCGTCGGCGCTCGCGATCTACACGCCCGACCCGGGCGCCGCGCCGGCGCCGCCGTACTCGGGCTCGGACGCTTTCGCATTCGTTGCCGCCGATTCCGCCGCGAGCGTGTCGAATCCGGCCCAGGTGACGGCCACGGTGCATCCACTCGAAACGGCGGATCAGCCCCAGGGGATTCCGGTGATGCTGAGCGTCGTGGGCTCGGACGGCATGCCCATCACCGCCTATCGGTGGACCGTCGAAGAAGACCGGATGTACGAGGTCGTGCCGGGCGTGGCGGACCCCAATACGCTGGCCGTCAGCTTCCACGCCAGCTACATGCCGGTCGTGCAGACCGGAGACGAGACCACCTCTCCGCTCCTCGATCCCAGCCGGCGATACTTCGTCTCGGTGCTCCCCAAGGGCGGGGGCTACTCGAACGGCGGCGCACCGATCGGGCGCGACCAGGGCAGCGTCACGATTGTCGTCAACAAGAATCCAATTCCGACGGCCCAGGTGCGCGTGCGCGTGTTCCACGATCTGGCGCCGCTGAACGGCGCGTGGGACGCCAACGAACCGGGGCTTGCCGGGTTCGAGGTCACGCTCGAGGACGCGGGTGGCCGGTACGGAATGTCCGGAGGGCAGCAGTTCTTCGATGCCTTCGGCAATCAGCTTGGCACGGTCTACGGACCCTGCTCGACCGGTCCGGGGACCTGCGACTCCTACGAAGTCGTGCGCTACGGACAGGGGTTCGTGCTCACCGACGAAAATGGCTTCGCGGTGATCGGCAACCTCCCGCCGGGCAAGTACGGCGTGAAGATCCGGCCTCGCGGCGGGGAGGAGTGGCAGCAGACCTCCACCATCGAAGGGTCGCGCGTCGTCGACGCCTGGATCAAGGCGAACGAGCCCCCCTACTTCACCGAGTTCGGGCCGCCCGGGCCGCACGCCGAGATCGGGTTCGTGCAGAAGACGCGCGACACCAACGTGCTGGGCGCCGGCCCCGGCCCGTTCAGCACGATCACGGGCCGCGTCACGAACATGCACATGTCACGGCCGCCGGACCCGACGATGTACAGCGGCGCGCCGTTCGACTTCACGCGTCCGTGGGTCGCGCTGAATACCGGCGCCGCGGGCGGCGTCCTCATCTACGCGCAGCCCACGGCGGAGGATGGCAGCTTCAGCATCGCCGGCGTGCCGTCGGGAAGCTATCAGCTCACGATTTTCGACTCCGCGCTGAACATCATCATCGGCAGCCGCGTGATCACCGTTTCCGCACCCACGGCGCTCAATCTCGGCGACGTGTCGGTGTTCCAGTGGTTCACGCGAACCTACCACTACGTTTTCGAGGACCACGACGAAGACGGGTTCCGCGACGGCGACGAACCGGGGATCCCGGAGCAGGCGATCAACATCCGGTGGCGTGACGGCTCCGTGAACCAGTCATCGGCCACCGACGGCTCGGGGTTCGTGCCGTTCGAGGAGATCTTCCCGTTCTTCAGCTGGCAGATTGCGGAGGTCGATTACACGCGCTTCAGGGCCACCGGTGTGACGGTGGTCGTCGACAACGGGGGCAATCCGAACCTCGACACCGGGTGGGCGAGTGCCGTCGGCGCCGAAGTGAGCCCGGCGGTGCTGGCGCCGCAGCCTCAATCGGAGAACGGGGGCGCACCGTATCGAGTCGAGACCGGCCCCGTGCTGCTCGAAGCGTTCCAGGGATTCGTCGGACAGAGCAGCGTCATGCTGTGGGGCAAAAAGCCGTACGCCGAGCCGGGCAGCGTCACGCCGGACGAGAACGTGGCACCGTTCGATGACTTTCCCGGACCCGGCGATACCGACGACGGCAACGGTGTCTTCGACGTGGACAAGTTCCACGGCGGCATCTCGGGCATCGTCCATTACTCGACGACGCGCGCCGAGAACGACCCGCGGTGGGGCGCCGCCGAGCCCTGGGAGCCCGGCGTACCCGGCGTGCGCGTGCAGCTCTGGGACGCGACGCGGTCGCGGCTGCTCAATGAAGTGACGACCGACAGCTGGGATGAGAGCCCGCCGGCCAATTGCCAGGGGGAGCCCTTCGTCTACCTCGGCCAGGCGAAAGACTGCTACGACGGCATGCGCAACTGGAATCAGGTGCGTCCGGGGGTCTTCGACGGCGGCTACGCCTTCTTCACGATGCTCGAACCGGCCGTCGATCAGAACGGCGCGATCGTCCCCATCCAGGATCGGACGGTCGAGAAGCCGCTGCCCGCCGGCAACTACGTCGTCAAGGTCATCGTGCCCGAGGGCTACCGGATCGTGAAGGAGGAGGACAAGAACGTCGACTTCGGCGAGGAGTACGTCCCGCAGGAGTACTACCTTGCAGGCTATCCCCTCGCAGACGCGGGCGGTCCGGGCGACGCGCAGCCCGAGGTGGACGTCGAGGAGTACCCGCTCGCCGCGCCGTTCTGCGTCGGCACGTTCCACGACGTGCCGCCGACCCTCGCGCTGTTCCCCGACGTGGTGAACACCACGTACGGCGGCGATCGGCGTCCGCTCTGCGATGCGAAGCTCGTGACGGTTCGGAACGGCATGAACGCCGCGGCGAACTTCTTCATCTTCACCGAAGCGCCGGTGGCCGGGCACATCGTCGGCTTCGTGCTCGACGACACGACCAACGAGCTGGATCCCAACTCGCCGCAGTTCGGCGAGAAGTACGCGCCGCCGTTCATGCCGGTCGCTATCCATGACTGGACCGGGCGCCAGATCGCGCGCACGTACACCGACCAGTTCGGCCGTTACAACGTGCTCGTCCCGAGCACGTTTACCGCGAACGCGCCTCAGCCGAGCGGGATGTCACCCAACATGCTGACGGCGTGCATCAACTCGCCGCTGATGCCCGACCCGTCGGGATCGGGCGGGCTGGTCCCGGATCCGCATTTCCATCAGCGGTACAGCCACTTCTGCTACACGCTGCAGTACATGCCGGGAACGACGACCTACCTCGACACGCCGGTTCTGCCGACGGCGGCGTTTACCGGGTCGGACGCCTTCCCGGTCGATGCCGAGCTGCCGGACATGACGCCGGTGATCGGACAGGTGACGAGCCTGTTCCAGCCGAGCGGCACCGGGATCGTCGCACGCCGCATCGGTCCGTACATCGTGGATCGGGGGCCCGACACGAACCTCGACAACCGGCGCCTCCGCACGATTGAAATCCGGTCCGCCGGCGATCTGCAGGTCCCCAACCCGCTGTACGACGGGGCGGGCGGCCTGCAGGAAAAGCTGATCTATCGCGACTACGGCTTCGGGCCCTCGAACCGGAACGGCATCGTCCGCCTGGGCGGGCGTCAGATCACCGTCACCAGCTGGACCAACTCCGTGATCACCGCGGTGGTGCCGACGGGCCTCAACTACCGCACGGGCGAGCTGACGGTGGAGCGCTGCCTGACCGGCACGAAGCCGCTGGCGGCCGCCGCCTGCCCCGGCGATTCGCGCAAGTCGGTCCTTGGCATCACGCTGACCGTGGCGAGCCTGACGATGCATCGGCAGCGGCCGCCGATCGTGCTCGCCGCCGGCCAGAGCATTCAGTCGCGCATCGACGATCCGGCAACCAAGCCCGGGGATCTCATCCTGGTTCCACCCGGCACCTACAACGAGATGGTCGTGATGACGCGACCCGTACGGCTGCAGGGCTGGGGGGCGATGGGCTGTCCCGTGTCCGTGGCCTGCTCGGGCCCCACGGTCATCAACACCGTCCAGGTGCCGGCGGAAACCGTGCAGGCCTGGCGCGACCGCGTGTCGGCGCTCATCGCGGCGAACCAGAGCTACCTGCTGCCCGATCAACTCAACATCCTGGGCCCGCCCCCTTACGCTGACGCCGAGGGCGAGGGTCTCGTCTCGGCGGCCATGGGCGGCGAGGGCGCCGGCGTGCTCGTGCTGGGCAAGGACGTTCCGACAGGGTTGCTGGGAACCTGCCTCGGCACCACGGCATCTCCGGGCAACGAGGCGTACTGTCTCGCCAACGAGAACCCCGGCCAGCTCATTCCGATTCTGCGTCCGAACGCCCGGATCGACGGGTTCACGATCACGGGCTCGAGCCAGGACTCGGGAATCGCGGTCAACGCGCACGCCCGCTTCCTCGAGATCGCGAACAATCGGATCGCGAACAACCTCGGGAACTTCGCGGGCGGAATTCGCCTCGGGCATCCGGGCGCCCAGCTGCCGCTGGCCGATGACGACGCGGAGAACTCCGACATCGCGATCCATCACAACGTGGTCTCGCAGAATGCCGGCCTCGACGGCGGCGGCGGCATCGCGATTGGCACCGGCTCGGATCGGTACGAAGTGTCGAACAACTTCATCGCCGGCAATTTCAGCGCCGGGTGGGGCGCGGGGGTGACGCACCTCGGCCTCAGCCCGGGAGGTGTGATCGATCGGAACGCGGTGGTGTTCAACGAGTCGTTCAACCAGGGGATCACGACGGCTGGCGGCGGCATCTTCATCGGCGGCCGCATGCCGACGGTGGTTGCGGGCACGGCCACGCTGTCGCCCGGCTCGGGCAGCGTGCGCGTGAGCAACAACCTGATCCAGGGCAACCAGGCGGCGGCGGGCGACGGCGGCGGCGTGGCCCTGCTGAACGTGAACGGTGAGGACATCGAGGACTACCAGGGGCCGCTGATGAGCCTGCTCCGGTACCGGATCGAGCTGTTCAACAACATCATCGTGAACAACGAGGCCGCGCTGGCCGGCGGTGGGATCGCCGTGCAGGATGCGGCGTACGTCGACGTCGTGCACACCACGGTCGCGCACAACGACAGCCTGGCCACGGCCGGCGCCGCGTTTACCCAGGGACCCTCCCAGTCGGTCGCGCAACCGGCTGGCCTTGCCGTCCGCGGCCACACGCCGATCCTGGCGCAGGCGCTCGGCGAATCGTTCACCGCACCGCGCCTCGCGAACTCGATCGTCTGGCAGAACCGGTCGTTCTACTTCGGACAGGTCTCGGGCGGCACCACGGTACCGGGCGATCCCAATCCGGATCCGGTCCGGTACGGCCTCATCGAGTCGGCCAACCTGTACTGGGATCTCGGCGTGCTCGGCGCCCCGGCCGGATCGGCGCTCGATCCCGAGTACTGCGTGATCACGAATGCGACCGGATACGACGCCACGAACAGCACGACGGCGCCGGCATTCGTGAACGCTTACTTCAACGGCGAGCGGCGGGTCACGTACTCGGTGCCGGAAATGACAATCGGGCCGATCCA
>Ga0073934_10005032_pt1 | contig 21135 bp, 19 predicted proteins | sample LarsenN4metaG_FD_76834 | JGI IMG/M metagenome (GOLD analysis project Ga0073934, IMG submission 76834) | Hot spring sediment bacterial and archeal communities from British Columbia, Canada, to study Microbial Dark Matter (Phase II) - Larsen... ...
AAAAGAATAACCGGATTGTTGCTGTTTGTCATGTATTGCGTTATGCTCCCTATTTTATCAAGCTGAAAGAGCTGATGAACAGCGGCGCTATTGGAGAAGTAATCAGTGTGCAGCATCTTGAACCTATCGGCCATGTACACATGAGCCACTCTTATGTACGGGGCAACTGGCATAATAGTAAACAAACCACACCCATCATCCTGGCAAAATCCTGTCATGACCTTGATATACTGAAATGGATGATCAATAAGCCCTCAAAACGTATACAGGCTTTCGGTGACCTGAAATGGTTCCATAAAGAACATGCACCCGAGGGAAGCACTGAACGTTGTGCTGATGGATGCAAGATAGAGGCTGAATGTCCTTATTCCGCCTTGCGTATATATCATCGTAAAAGAATATGGTTACATGTTTTTGATATGCCGGAAGATAAAAGCAAACACGGCGATCATATCCTGGAAAAACTAAAAACTACCAACTATGGCCGATGTGTGTATCTTATGGAAAACGATCAGCCGGATCATTACATCTGCAACATCCAGTTTGCAGAGAATATAACGGCCAGTTTTTCTATGGAAGCTTTTACTTCCTATGAAGGCCGGCGAACAAGGGTAATGGGCAGTATGGGTGATATTGTGGGTGATATGAATTCTTTTGTACTTACCGATTTTCGAACAGGGAAAAAAACAGAGTGGAAACAGGAAAGCGATGGACACGGCGGCGGAGACTGGCGGCTGGTGGCCGACTGGATACAGGCGATTGATCAACAAAATCCTTCACTGCTCACTTCTACCATTGATGCCTCTATTGAAAGTCATTTAATGGGGTTTGCAGCAGAGAAAAGCCGGAAAGAGAATAAGGTGATGGAGATAAAGATGTAATGCAACGGTTGCAACCGAAACAGTTGCATTTCCCGCCTATTTCCTATCTTCCCTTTTCAACCAGCCTATCAGGGCAGACTATTTAAATGCTTGCTATGTTCAAAAGTAAAATTGCCGGTATTGGCATGTACGTACCCGAAAGAGTAGTTACAAATAACGACTTGTTGAAGTATATGGACACCAGTGATGAATGGATACAGGAACGTACCGGCATTAAAGAACGCCGCTATGCCCACCGCACCGAAGAAACCACCACCACCATGGGAGTGGAAGCGGCAAAAATTGCCATCGAAAGAGCAGGCATCACCCCACAGGATATTGATTTTATCATTTTCGCCACCCTTTGCCCCGATTACTATTTTCCCGGCTGCGGCGTACTGGTTCAGCGGGCCATGAAGATGAAAGAAATTGGTGCGCTGGATGTAAGAAACCAATGCTCTGGTTTTGTATATGCCCTGAGTGTGGCTGACCAGTTCATCAAAACAGGCATGTATAAAAACATACTTGTAATCGGATCAGAGAAACACTCCTTCGGTCTGGATTTCAGTACAAGAGGAAGAAATGTATCGGTGATATTTGGTGATGGTGCAGGAGCTGTAGTATTGCAACCCACCTCTGATGAAAACCGCGGTATTCTAAGCACACATTTACACAGTGATGGTGAAAGTGCCGAGATACTTGCCATGTACAATCCCGGCACACATGCCAATCACTGGAAAGAAGAAAAATACGCCGATTTTGATGATGCTGAAATTGCCCAGATGTTTTTCAGCCATGCTATGATTGATAAAGGACAGATATTTCCCTATATGGACGGGCCGGCTGTTTTCAAAAAAGCCATTGTGAAATTTCCCGAAGTGATTAACGAAGCCTTATCAGCCAACGGATATCAGACATCAGATCTCAAACTTCTCATCCCGCACCAGGCAAATTTGCGTATATCTCAGTTTGTACAACAGAAAATGCAGCTACGAGATGACCAGGTGTACAACAACATTCAGAAATTTGGAAACACCACCGCTGCCTCTGTGCCCATTGCACTTTGCGAAGCATGGGAAAAGGGAATGGTAAAAGAAGGAGATCTTGTTTGTCTCGCCGCCTTTGGAAGTGGTTTTACCTGGGCCAGTGCTTTATTAAGATGGTAACAAAACCGGTGTGCAACGAAGTATTAAAAAGCATCATCTTAAAAACATGAAAAAATTACTACTGACGTTTTTATCATTTGCTTTTTTTACCATGGCACAATCGCAGGAAAGCTGGACCATTTGTTATGGCAAAAAAACCATATTAAAAAAAGTAAGCGAAGACCGTGTAAAAAATACTTTCGCTGTAAGTAAAAGCTCTTTGGCCACTAACACCAAATTTACCATACAGTTACATGCAGTTGATACATCAAACAATATTACCCTGATGGCAAACCTGGACAATAGTAATACAGTCAAAGAATGGGAATACACCGGTAAAAGCTTCAATATCGGAAGCAGCGAATTGAAAACATTGTTAGGCACCAGCAACAAACTTGAGTTTTATTATCGTTCTATTCCAAAAGACCCGGAAAAAGCAGCTGTTGTACGGATACGGCCGGTTCATATTTGTACCATTACACTAAAGTGACCCGATACATTTTTTAGTCCCCACTCTTCTTACATTTGCTCAGCATGAGCCGATATATTCTTTATATCATTAATCCCATTTCCGGCACAAGGAAAAAGAAAGACCTGAAGGCTTTTATTGAAAAAGAAACTACGGAAAGAAACATTCCCTATAGCATATTTCCATCTGTTGCCAATGGCGACTATTCCTTTTTGCATAGTATCATCAAAGAAAAACCTGTGACGGATATTGTAGTTGCCGGTGGTGACGGAACTGTCAGCCAGGTAGTCAATAGCCTCATGGATTTTGATATAAACTTTGGCATCATCCCTTGTGGTTCCGGAAACGGGCTGGCCTATACAGCAAATATTTCTAAAGACCCTGCCAAGGCTATGCAAACAATATTCAATGGAAAGGCAGTGGCCACCGATGGCTTTTATATCAACGACGCCGGACCTTCGGGCAGGGGCAGGCATTTTGCCTGCATGCTCTGCGGTTTGGGCTTTGATGCCAAAGTAGCCCACGATTTTGCACAACAACCGAAGAGAGGTTTATCTACTTACATAAAACAGGTAGTCAAAAACTTTTTTGGTGCACACACCTACTCCTTTGACATAAAGTTGAATAAAGAAACCTTTTTTACTGAGGCTTATTTTATCAGCATTGCCAACAGCAACCAGTTTGGAAATAATTTTACCATTGCTCCCAAAGCAAGCCTCAGCGACGGGTTGCTCGATATTGTAATAGTTACCAGCCAGAACAAACTCAGTGTGCTGCTTCAAACCTTGCTACAGATAAGTGGTCGCAATAAGTTACAACCTGAAACTTCCTTTGATAAAAATAAAGCTATCATTTACTTTCAAACAGACAATATTACCATTACCAACAAGTCAAATGCGCCGCTGCACATAGATGGCGAGCCGGCTGAAACGCCTGAGAAAATAACTATTCAGGTAAGACAAGGCTGTTTCAACCTTATTCAGCCGGTATAGCCTCCGGTGATATTTTTTTTGCCAGTAACTGTTGCAGTTGCTGAAAGCTTTTCCGGTTATCCGCAGAATTGATGGAAGAAATTATGTCCATTTCTTCCCGTTTAGTCAAATGAAAATTGAGAGCCGCTTTATTTTCCTCTTTATCTGCCGCATACTGAAAGGCAATCTTATGAACGGGTATGCCGCTTTTGGTTACAAAATAACTGAGCATATCGTTCTGAAAATATTCCATCATCTTAAACCAGTTATGTTGCAACAATAAGAAAGGTTTGGTGGCATGATCTGTTATATCATCCGATAAATAGGGTACTTCCCATCCTCCTGCTTTGCGGTCCTTTATTTGTAATACTAAAACGCCGCTGGTATTCTGCTTTATCCATTCATCGAAATGAGAAAGAAACCGAAGGGTGGTTTCCTGTCCGTAATTATCCCGTAGTCCGGCATCCATTACATCAATAACAGGATTGGAAGGAAGCCAAACATTGGGCAATACAATGGGGAAAGTGGCATTCATCCGCAGTGCACTCAGCATACGTAGATTATAGGGATCTTGTTTGGAGAAAAAAGAAACAAAGTCAACCGCATCGGGATCTATACTGGGAATATTTACTGTATCCATCGGCGCCTTCATCATAAACCGGACCGGTTGTGTGGAGATGATCATTTTTCGGCTGTCTCTTGTTACCACCGAATTGAAAAACATCAGCGGGATGTTCGCTGACTTTTCATCGGCTGTATAATCCTTCAGCTGCTTATCCAAAAAACCTCTTGTATTATCATTAAGTTTTTGTTCAAACGAATAACCCCTGTCTTTTACATACCGATACGGACCAACAGAAAATTTCTGGGCCGGGGCTATAAGATCTCTTGCAAAAAACGAAGTGAATAAAGGATTCAGCAGGTCACCGGCAATATCATCCACATATTTTTTGTCCTGCAAACGGATATTCGATCCTTTTTGCTTTTGCAGGTATAATTCCCTGAAATAAGCAGCGCCGATCATACCACCTGATGCACCATTAATAAGAAACGTTTTTTTCATAAAGTTTCCTTTGGTGATGCTGTCTAACTGTTGCAGCACACTCATGGTAAACGTAGCGCTGCGGTGCCCGCCACCGCTGGTGTTTACAATGATCAGTAACGGCTTATCCGCTTCCTGCTTCTTTTTCCACGCATTGAGTATGCCGATCATATTTTGCCTGTCGGCACTCATGTTCTCATTACTGCAAAGTGCCAGTAAACCTTCCCGGGTATAAGCAGGCCTTTCTTTTTTATTCCAGTAATCAATGCCGTATGCTTTGTTGCGGGGATCGATCCAGTCTAATTTGTAAAAAATATTCAGGAGCAACACCAGCCCGATAAGGTAAGGTATGCTCCAGCTCTGCAAAAAATAAGTGATGGCTGCTGAAACGCCGATCAGTATGGAGAAAAAGATTGTGATACTGGCAGCGGCAGGCAACTGGAAAAAAGGATTGTCCAGCAGAAAACCAATAACCACCAGGAACATAAATGCAGCAAAAACAGATATGATGGCCGCAAAGTGATGCCGTTTGAAAATCGAATCAATAAAATCGTTGGTATAGTGTGAAACATTCCTTACAGGCTTTAAGCTGATAGGAGAGTCAAAATACGATTCGACTTTTATAAGCGGTGTGTCAAGATGTATTTCTTTTACATTGGCCAGATGAGTAATGTAAGTACTGGGATTGGCCATTACCGGCATCATACGGCGCATAATAGAGCGGTCAGCCCTGAAAAAATAAAAGAAAGAAGCAGAGAGTAAAATAATCAGGCCACTGAGAAAGCCGCCAAAGAAGATAAATATCTCCGGGGTTGAGATCAGTTCTTTATAATGATCAAAATGCCAGGCCTTGTAAAAATAAAAGAGAATGAAAATGCCGGGAATGATGGAATTGTTGATGCAATATTTCAGAAACGGGTTAGTGGTAGCTGCTAAAAAACGAAAATGACGGCAAAACAAAATGAAGGTGGCAATATTCCAGCTCATGATAAACATGCCAACCGAGGCCCCCACCAATGCAAAGCTCATGGAATTGACATTGCCCAGGTATTCAGGAGAAAGATACAACGAATCAGCCCCGAAGGTCTTCATGAAACTGCCATTCACGGTACTGAAGAGAATAAACCAAAAGATGATCAGCACCTGGTATTTCCTCAAATGAAGAAATAACAACTGAATGGGAAAGGAATAATAAAATCCGCGGAGCCAGGTTTTCATGAAAGAGGCAATGGTTATTGACTAAAAATACTGATTATTAAGGGGTGAATCAAATTGCCTGCTTATTCCTTACAGCATAAAGCAATGCAACTAACGACAATAATAAAAACATGGCTACTAATTGGTGTAATTGTGCCATCCATTCAAAAACACCCCATTGGTTGGGAACGATTTGTAAACTGGTAAGCACCGATAATATTCCCAGCACCACCTGTATGATGACCAATAAAGCCGGCCACCATCTTAGTTTTTTCAGAAAAGATGTTGCCCCTGTTTTATACAAACGATACGTAAGCAACAAAACCATTATTAAAAGAATGTAAGCCAACCCCCGGTGTATAAAATGAATAGTGATCTTATTGTCCAGCAGGTTGAGGAGTCCTTCCTCATGGCCCATCATATTAGGTGGAAATGCATACCCGTTTATTTCCGGCCAGGTTGGCGCTGCAGTGGCCGCTTTATTACCCGCCATTAAAGCGCCATAAATTAATTGAATGACCAACACAACTATAATGTTGATATTGAGTTGTCTCGCTTTTTTATTGATCACCAGTTCGGTTTTCGGTACCAGCAGTTCCAGTGCAAACCAAAACGTATAAGCCAGTAAACCCAATGCAAAAATGAAATGCAACGCCAGGCGGGTGGGCTTTACATAGATGGCATCACCGGTAAGGCCGCTGGCCACCATTATCCAGCCAACAGCTCCCTGTAATGCGCCCAGTAAAAACAAAATAATCATTGGCTTTACCATCGAAGGCCTGAACCGCTTTTGTACTAAAAAGATGACAAAAGGAATAAAGAAGACCACACCGATCAACCTGGCCCAGAAACGGTGAAACCACTCCCAGAAGAAAATGAATTTGAAGTCTTTTAAGGTGAAGTCAAAATTCAGCAGGTTGTACTGCGGCGTTTGCCGGTATTTTTCAAACTCTGTCAACCATTGTTGTTCGCTTATGGGAGGCAACGTACCGGTTACCACATTCCACTCCGTAATAGAAAGACCAGAACCGGTAAGACGGGTGATGCCGCCTAATAATATCTGAATAATGATCATACCCACACCCACCAGCAGCCAGATGGCTATCGGCCTGGAAGAACGCTGTACTAATTCATTTCCCATTGCGGGTGCAAAGTTAGCTAACAGTGACAGGCGAAATTCTTGTTTGTTGAAGAATATTCAGAAAATACCAAAAGCCTTCAAAACGAAGCTAAATTAATTGGCCACTGAAGCACTGAAATTATTCTGTGCCTTAGTTCCTTTGTGGCTAATCCTCATTTTCTCTTTTGCCACTGAAAAACAGAAACATTAAAAAAATATCTGTGTCTCAGTGCTTCTGTGGCTCCTATTTATGAAATTGCAAGTCAATGCTGAAACCCTTCTACCAGGAAGAACTGACTGAAGCTGGCTGCGATGAAGCTGGCCGCGGTTGCCTGGCGGGACCTGTATTTGCCGCTGCTGTTATCTTACCTGGAAATTTTTCACACCCATTATTGAATGACTCCAAGCAGGTAACAGAAAAAAACAGGAATGAACTCAGAACAATAATCGAAGAATCGGCCATTTCCTTTGCCGTAGCCAGTATTGACAATGATGAAATTGATCGTATCAATATCCTGAAAGCATCTTTTAAAGCCATGCACCTTGCACTGGATCAAATGAAGAAAAAGCCACAGCTATTACTAATAGATGGAAACAGGTTTATCAAATATAAAAGAACACCCCACCGCTGCATCGTTAAAGGTGATGCAACATTTGCCTCCATTGCTGCTGCCAGCATTTTAGCCAAAACCTACCGGGATGAATTCATGCGGCAACTGCATGAAGAATTTCCGCATTACGACTGGGTCAATAATAAAGGTTACGGCACCGCTAATCATATTAAAGCCATTGAACAGTTTGGCCGGTGCAAATACCACCGGAAAACATTCCTTGTCCGCAGTATCCAGGCAGATATGTTCTGACAATCCGGGTATTTTAAACCCTGAGTATTCTTTTCTGTCATAGAAACAAATAACAGAAAAATGAAAAAGATTTTAATCCTCAGCCTGATTGTAGCGTTTACCAGCATCAGTGTTTCAGCTCAGCGAGGTCCTGGTGACCGTATCCGCAAACAAAGAATACACCAGGGTTTTCGCAGTGGTGAAATAACAAGATTAGAACATTTGCATTTGAGAAAGGATGCTGTTCGCCTCAATATGGTACAACGCAATGCCCGCAGGGACGGAATTGTGACTCCGGCAGAGAGAGTTAGAATTCACCGCCTGAAAGCAGATACCCGAAGAGATATGTTCCGCTTCCGCCACAATGGCCGCCAGCGGGTCATATGAAAATGATAAATCACCATATAACAAAAGAATCGTGATGCGGGGAAAGCACTGTTGAAATCGCAGTGCTTTATTTTTTGATTTAATCGTCCCAATCCCCCAAACCCTTTCGGGTAACCACCGGCTCATCACCGGTGCAGTCCACCACTGTAGAGGGAATCATGCCACCAATGCCACCGTCAACCACAAAGTCAACCTCGTTATGAAAATTTTCAAACATCACTTCCGGGTCGGTATAATCTTCCACCATTTCTCCGGGTAAGGAAGCACTGAGAATGGGTCTTCCCAGTTCTTCAATAATGGCTTGAGCTATCCTGTTATCGGGCACCCGCAGGCCGATAGTATCTTTTTTGCTCTGCATTATTTTGGGCACCATCTTACTGGCAGGCAAAATGAAAGTATAAGGACCGGGTAAATGCTCTTTCAGCAACCGGTAGACCGGGTTAGAAAGCGGTTTGGCGTAATCACTCAAATGTGACAAATCACTGCACACAAAGGACAGTTGCGCCTTGCGGGGCTCCACACCTTTGATGCGGCAAATTCTTTCTACAGCTTTTTGTTGCAGGATATCACAACCCAAACCGTAAACCGTATCAGTTGGATAAATAATAATGCCTCCTTCCTGTAATTTAGCAACAACCTGTTTAATAAGGCGGGGTTGCGGGTCTTTCGGATGTATGCGTAGTATCATAGTGTCAGGTATCTATAAAATTACTTCGTTTTTGCTATTCATCCCATAATGAATGCACATTTACCCGGCAATTAGTATTTTCACCCCATCTTTGTAAAAACCCAACGCAAACCCATGCAGTTAAGGCCGGTTGCCACTTACGATACGATTGATCCTGAAGTGTTCAAAAAGGAATTTTATGAACCAGCCATCCCGGTTGTGATCAAAAATCTTTCCAAAGAATGGCCGGCTTACAGCAAATGGAACTGGGATTACTTCAAACAATTAGTGGGTGATCAAAAAGTACCACTTTACAACAATGTAAAAAGTGATGCTTATACCCCCATCAATAAGGCTGATGATTATAAAACCTTTGGTGAATATATAGATATGATCAGCAAAGGCCCTGCGGCCTGGCGAATTTTCCTGTTTAATATTTTTGATCATGCTCCGCAACTGATCAATGATTTTACCTGGCCTGAACACCTGGCAAAGGGTTTTGTAAAAAGATATCCCATGCTGTTTACCGGCGGCGCCGGCAGTATCACCCATATGCATTTCGATATTGACATGTCGCATATCTTCCACACACAGTTCGCTGGAAGAAAAAGAGTGCTGATGTTCCCTTTCAAAGAACAATACAAACTCTATCGCAAACCATGGGAGGTATTGAGCCTGGCAGATTTTTCCAACTATTACCAGGAGGGAAAAGTAGATTATGAAAAGTTCCCGGCACTGAAACTGGCGCAGGGCTTAGATTTTATCCTCGAACCCGGCGATACATTGTTCATGCCCTCGGGCTATTGGCACCATATGGAATATTTAGACAGTGGTTTTGCCATGAGCCTCCGGGCTATGCAACCATCTTTAGCCGGTAAATTAAAAGGACTTTGGAATATTGTAGGTATGCGCAATATTGATACCGTGATGAAAAAAACGGCGCCTCATTGGTGGTATAAAAGAAAAGAAAAGAAAATTTTTGCAAAAGCAGAAAGAGAATTAATTGCTTTGAATCCGGCATAAATAAAGCCCCGTTTACCGGGGCTTTATCATATTTTATTTTTCTGTTTAATTGATCGTCCACACTTCATTTCCCCGTAACAGTTTGTCTAAATCGGCAGGCTTCTTCGCTTTTGCTTCGGCGAGTTGCGCTTCCAGCATATCCTCATAACATGGCCTTTGTGTTTCGTAGAAAACACCAAATGGCCTTGGCAGGTGACCTTCTTTATGCGGATCATCAAAAATGCGGGTCAGAATTTGTGCTTTGTAAATATCTTTTTCATCATGCACCCACAGGTCATCAATGCTATGACCGTTATTCAATTCTACCACTACCGGCTTAAAGCCATCGAGTTTGATTCCCTTCTCATTATTGGCGCCAAACACCAACGGTTTTCCATTCTCCAGGAATATTGTTTCCTGTGCTTTGGTTCCCTTTTCAGTAAATATCTCGAATGCGCCATCGTTAAAGATGTTGCAGTTCTGGTATATCTCAAGGAAAGAAGCTCCCTTATGTGCATTGGCACGCAGCAGCATGGCCTGCATGTGCTTGGGGTCACGGTCCATGGTGCGGCCAACAAAAGTGGCGTCGGCTCCCAGGGCCAGCGCTGCAGGATTGAACGGATGGTCAATACTTCCCATCGGCGTACTCTTGGTGATCTTATGTTCTTCCGAGGTGGGAGAATATTGTCCTTTTGTCAATCCATAGATCTGGTTATTGAAAAGGAGAATATTTACATTGAAATTTCTACGGAGAATGTGAATGGTGTGGTTACCGCCAATGCTTAATCCATCACCATCACCGGTTACAATCCACACACTCAGTTCGGGTCTTGCCGCCTTCAAACCGGAAGCCACAGCAGTAGCTCTTCCGTGGATCGAATGCATGCCATAAGTATTCATGTAATAAGGAAAACGGCTGCTGCATCCGATACCAGATATTATAGCAATATTTTCCCTGGGTATGCCCAATGTTGGCATCACTTTCTGCACCTGTGCCAAAATGGAATAATCGCCACAGCCGGGGCACCAGCGAACTTCCTGGTCGGTGGCAAAATCTTTAGCGGTCAGGGCCGGAATTGTCGTTACGTCACTCATATATTGTACTTGTAATTCCGACAAATTTAATGAATATCGGTGTCGGTTTCCCGCAAGGTTCAATGATTTTTATCTTTTTGAAAACTAACTTTTATCATTGGTTTGCAGTTCTTCCCAGTATTCAGCCGCCCTTCGGGTATGGGGAATGACAATGGTGCCACCCACAATATTCGCTACCGCAAAAACCTCGTACATCTGTTCCGTCGTCACCCCCAGTTCATGGCTCTTGCCCAGGTGATATTTGATACAGTCATCGCAGCGAAGTACCATACTGGCCACCAGGCCCAGCAGTTCCTTGGTTTTTACATCCAGGGCACCGGCGGCATACGTATTGGTATCCAGGTTCCAGAGACGCTTGATCACCAAATTGTCTTTACTTAAAATCACCTCATTCATGCGGGTACGATAGTCATTGAATTCCTTTACAAGATTGCTCATGTTCTAAAATTTTGACCCCAAATGTAGCCAACATACCCGCTTGTCATTTACCATTAGCGGAACCATATTGAATTCGTATTTTCAACGATACAAATGATTAGTATGCGAAAATTGATTTTGCTCCTGTTAGTTCTCCCCTTTGCATTGGTTGCAATTGCCCAAAACGGAAAAGAACCGGTTAAGGTCACCGATATGCTGAAAATAAAATCAGTGAACGGAGTGAACCTGTGTAAAGATGGCAGCAAAGCTGTTTTTACCGTTACTTCCATTGAACCGGAAGGCGACGGCAAACTGGAGTATAAATATGTAAGCCAGCTCTGGATCGCCGGAACAGAAGCTGATACAAAGCCCAAACAGCTCACCACCGCCAAAGAAAGCTCATCGCAGGCGGTATTCAGCCCTGATGGTAAACAAATTGTTTTTGTCCGGGCTGTTGACGGAAGATCACAATTGTTCCTGCTATCATTAGAAGGTGGTGAAGCGGTGCAGTTAACAAAATTCAAATATGGAGCAGGTAACCCCAAATGGAGTCCTGATGGAAAGCAAGTGCTTTTTTCGGCCAACATTCCCTTCAAAGAATTGCTGAAAGATTCAATGCTAAATCCGAAAAAAGAATTACCTGAATGGCCGATGGAAAAACCCGGATTTGAAAATAATGAACAGCTGAAAACTGCCAATGCGAAAGCCGATCCCGATGGCAGTATTGAAGAAGTAAGGGCTTATTTGGAAAACAATGCCAATGACAAAAAAGCAAAGGTCTTTACCAAACTGAATTTTTTGGATGAGATGGACATCAACCCCGAGATGGGTTTTACACATTTCTTTCTTATCGAGGCAAAAGCAGATGCAAAACCAACAACTGTTACCAAAGGATTTTACCGCTATAATTATGCTGAATTCACTCCTGATGGCAAACAACTTATACTGGCAGGGAATATGGACTCCACCCAACATCCCGACCGGGCTTTGGAAGGAGAAATTTTCATGGCAAATATTGATGGCAGCAACTTGAAAAAACTGTTGGGAGAAAAAAATAAAAATTTTTCCAACCCCCGTCTTTCTCCATCCGGCAAATGGCTGGCTTTTCAATATGGCAATACTTCTTTTGTCAGTATTCCTGCATTAGCCATTATGCCATTGGGTGGTTCAGTAAAAGAAGCTAGTGAGATTCCATTTGACAGAAATAAAGGAAATGTCAGCTGGAGTGATGATGAAAAATATATTTACTTCTCTGCGCAAAGCAACGGAGGGCAACCGGTTTACAGAGCCGATATGAAAACCAAAAAAACGGAGCAATTAATCGATAACAACTGTGGTATTGGAAATTTTGATATTGCCGGTAATAAAATGGTGATGGTAAAAACTGAAGTGGCCAACCCTTTCGAAGTTTACATAGCTGATGCAACAGGCAAAAACCAAAAAAGGATTAGTGATTTCAATACCGGCTGGATTGCTGAAAAGAAATTAAGCTTTCCCGAAAAGCACAGTTTCAAAAATGAAAAAGGAATGGAGGTGGAATACTGGGTGATGAAACCATCCAACTATGAGCCGGGAAAAAAATATCCCCTACTGCTGGAGATTCATGGAGGTCCATCAGCAATGTGGGGACCCGGCGAAAGCAGCATGTGGCATGAATACCAGTTTTTCTGCAGCAAAGGCTATGGAGTAGTATATGCTAATCCACGGGGTAGTGGCGGCTACGGAATAAATTTTTTACGGGACAATATCAATGACTGGGGTGCAGGGCCAACAAAAGATGTACTGACCGCATTGGATAAAACAATTGCAGAAGGATGGGCCGATACATCTAAGCTGTTAGTTACCGGTGGTTCTTATGCAGGCTATTTAGTAGCCTGGATCATTGCACATGATCAGCGGTTTGCTGCTGCCTGTTCGCAAAGAGGGGTCTATGATCTTGCCACTTTTTTTGGCGAGGGTAATGCATGGCGCCTGGTGCCGAATTATTTCGGAGGTTATCCATGGGATGCTGCCACAAAGGCAACACTGGAGAGAGAATCACCGATTAATTATGTACAAAATATTAAAACACCTTACATAATCTTTCATGGCGACAATGACCGGCGGACCGGTTTTGTACAAAGTGAGATGCTGTACAAAAGTTTGAAAGTGCTGGGCAGACCTGTTGAATATGTGAGACATCCCAATGCCACTCATGAACTGACCCGAAGTGGTAATAACCGGCAGCGGATAGATCAGATGCTGAGGACATGGGAATTTTTTGAGAGATGGATCCGTAAATAAAATTCAGAAGCTTCTTTTTACTAATCTTCTTCGTCAAATACCAGTTATGCAAATCAAAAACAAATTCATAGTACTGTTGGCCCTGGTTGCATTTGTGACGCTTGGTGTAGCAGCAGTGAAAGCTCCTTTACAAAAAGAAAGAAATCTGAAAGTGCTGCCCAAAGATATCAGTGATGAAAAGTTAGACAGTATCATGCAGACCTACAATACAGCATTAGGCGTAAAATGCGAATTCTGCCATGTGAAGAAAAAAGTATATCCCGGCGATATGGATTATGCTTCAGATGCTGAGCCTATGAAAGAAAATGCAAGAGAGATGATGAAGATGACCATTGAGATCAACCAAAAACATTTCTACTTTGATAAAAATACCAGGCCTGAATATTTAAATACCATCACTTGCAAAACCTGTCACCGTGGTGAGCCTTTTCCGCCGGAAGATTAGGGATTATCTTTTCCACAGGCTTTCAGCCATTCCTGTATGCCGCAAAGTACTTGTGTGGCAACTGCTTTATGAAACTCCGGATCCAGTATCAATGCTTCGTCTTCTTTGTTACTGAGAAAAGCCACTTCCAGTAAACAATTCGGATAATCTGTCGGTCCGCTAAGTGAAAAATTGAAGCTGCCGATGTTGCCAAAATCAGCCATACCCATTTCCAGCATAGCTTTTTGAATATATTGGGTCAGTGGTCTGAAGCCGATGTAACGATAATAAGTACTTACCCCCTTTACACTATCTCTTACCGATGAATTCAGGTGAATGCTGATCAGAAAATCGGGATCCTTATTTTTCAGCATTTCTATTCTTTCTGTCATTCCCACAGATACATCTTCTTTCCTTGTCATAAAAACAGCAGCACCGGCCTGTGTCAGCATTTTCTCTACTTCTTTAGCAATCATTAATGTGTAATGTTTCTCCAGGATACCCGAGGTTGTTCCTTTGGCACCACTGTTATCACCGCCGTGTCCCGCATCTACCGCAATCTTCATTTTTGACACCTGCAGTTCCTCCGGCTGTCTTTTTATTTTAATAAACAGCCTGTTGCCCTGGTAATAGATAGTATAGCCCCAATGCTGTGCATGATTGAGCTCTATTATTACCCGGAATACATCGTCTTCAATTTGCTCATGATAAACATTCTTTACTTCCTTGGCACTTGTTCGCTGTGTGATCCAGTTGGTATTGCTGGTAGCCCCGAAAATATCAACGACCAGTTTGGAAGGATTGATGAGCTGCATGCTTCGATAAGGCAACTTTTCATCAAGGGCAATACTTACATAATCATATTTATCGTCACCATTTACCATCCAGCTTCCGGTCAGGTAATAAGGCTTTATACCAACTGCGCTGTCCTTTTTAAAATTCCCTTTAGGCAAATAGGCAAAATGATTACTGGATAATTGCACCCGGTAATTGACCACAGTACTGTCAACGACTTTTACTATCACACCGGTATCCAGGAAGGTCATTTTTGCTCCGCCTAAGCGGTCGGAGCCTAAACCATACTCGAGGTAAGGGAGTTTTCCGTTTGTCCTGCCTGTAAGAAAGTTAATTGAGGCTGTTTGTGAAAGACCCTGAACAGAAATCAACAGCCCGATAAAAACAGTTAATCGTATCATCACAGAAAGATAACATAAAAACCCTCAACCCCTTTTCCCGTAGAATTACGAAATAGTATTTCGCTTTTACTGAATTTTACTACAAATACTTATTTCAAAGCACTATAGCGCATAAACCCCCGTTAATTTTGCAGCAGGCATTGCAACCAGGCGGTGCCGCCCAATCCAATCCTTGTAAAACCAATAGACTATGACCTGGAATTCTGTAATGGGCTTTGTTTCATCCTTTGCCCTTTTTCTGCCCATAGCCCTGATACTGGCTTTGAGGCTGCATAATTATAAAAGCTTCCCTGCTTTAGTTGTTTACTATTCTTCCGTTTTTATCTATAACCTGATGACCGAAGGATATATTCCTATGAGCAAACAAATTGTTTATAACTGGGGTTTGATAAACAATTTACTGGATGCACCCCTGATGCTCCTTTTCCTGACTTATTTCAGTCCTTCCTTAGTATTTTCAAAAAGATTAAAGATTACGGCTGCCGCATTTGTTCTGTTTGAGATTATTGTGGTTGCTTTCAGGGGCCTGAACGTTGACAGCATCACAATCATCCTTGGACCCGGCATTATCATAATTGCTGCACTGTGCCTGAACTTCTTTGTCAGGCATTCAAAAATGGCTGTTGAGCATGGCAAGTCTACCGGTAAAGCTTTAATAGCAGGATCATTATTGTTTGCTTACGGATGCTTTGGCCTGATTTACCTTATGTACTATGTTTTCAAGACGCCGCATGTAGCGGATACTTTCCTGGTCTACTTTATGGCGGCCACAGTTTCCGCATTAATGATGAGTGCCGGAATTATTTATGAAAGAAAACTGGTTAAAAAAATAAAGGAAGTGCAGATAACCCGCAAGGAACTATCAGAAATTTATAAGGATACAAAAATGGCTGCCCCGGTAAGAACAGCCATTCTCGACTTCGATAAAGACAGCTGGAACTAGAAACAATACCTGCCTTCTGCAATCAGTTTATCAGCAATTCTTCTTCTTGCTTCTTTACTATTGAATGGCTCTGCTTTTGTAAAGCGTTTCAGGCCCATTAAAATCATCCGTTGCTCATCTCCTTCTGCAAAAGAGTTGATAGCATCCTTACCAGACTTGTTCACATTATCAGCTGCATCATACAGGTAGGTTCGCATCATATCCAGTTGCAATTGGCTGGCAGCTTCACCCTGCTTTTCTACCATTTTCATTACCCTCAGCAATGTACTTTCTGCATTATAGGTTTCAATAGCCATATCAGCAATGTTCATCAGCACTTCCTGTTCATTTTCAATCTTCATCATCAGCTTTTGTACTGCAGCACCTGCAGTAAGCAAAATAGCTTTCTTCAGATTAGCGATCAGTTTTCTTTCGCTGGCAAATGGTGCTTCGTCGGTTGCGCCAAACTCCGAAATACTCATCAATTCCTTAGATACTTCCATAGCCGGCCCCATCAGGTTGAGGCGCCCCTGCATAGCCCTCTTCAGTGTCATATCAAGAGTCAGCAAACGGTTTATCTCATTTGTTCCTTCGTAAATACGGTTGATGCGGCTGTCACGATAGGCTCTTGATGCATTGTATTCAGCAGAAAAACCATTACCACCATGTATTTGTACTCCCTCATCCACCACATAGTCCAGCACTTCACTTCCATCCACTTTCAGTATGGCACATTCAATCGCATATTCTTCAGCGGCGCCCAGCAAGGCATCACCAAATGGTTTTCCTGCCGCCAGCAATTCATGTTCCTTGTCACCGATCCATTGTGCTGTTCTGTACAAAGCGCTTTCACAGGCGAATACCCGGATGGCCATTTGCGCCAGCTTATGTTTGATAGCACCGAAATTGGCAATAGGTTGTTTAAACTGCTCTCTTGTTTTTGCATACTCGATGGAGTTGCCAATTGAACGCTTGGAACCGCCAATGGCAGCAGCGGCTAATTTCAAACGGCCAATATTCAGGATATTGAAAGCAATTTTGTGTCCTTTTCCGATTTCGCCCAGCAGGTTCTCCACCGGCACTTTACAATCCTGGAAATACAACTGAACAGTAGATGATCCTTTTATACCCATTTTATGTTCTTCGGAGCCCTGGGTAAATCCTTCTGTTCCTCTTTCCACGATGAATCCTGTAAAGTCTTTTCCATCTACTTTGGCAAACACTGTATATACATCGGCGAAGCCGCCATTCGTTATCCAGCATTTTTGTCCGTTCAGGATATAATGTTTTCCATCGTCACTGAGTTTAGCCGTTGTCTTGGCGCTTAATGCATCGCTTCCGCTGTTGGGTTCGGTAAGACCATATGCACCCGCCCACTCACCGGTGATGAGTTTGGGAATGTATTTCTGTTTTTGTTCAGGAGTACCAAAGTATAAGATCGGCAACGTACCAATACCGGTGTGTGCAGCTATAGCTACAGAAAATGAGTGCCCCCCACCGAGGTACTCGTTCACGATGGTGCTTGTTACAAAATCTTTTCCCAAACCGCCATACTCTTCCGGGAAAGAAACAGACAACATCCCCTGGTCGCCAGCCTTTGTTAACAGGCTTTTCATCAAGCCCGGCTCCAGGTTATCAATCGGATCAAGGATCGGGTAGATCTCTGCATCCAGGAACTGGTTACACATATCCCGGATCATCAGGTGTTCTTCCGAAAAGTTTTCTGGTGTAAATGTTTCTTCAGGAGATGATTCTTTGATCAGCCATTCGCCACCCTTTATCCCGATAGCTATCGGGGCTGTTTTTGCTGCTGCTGCGGTACTCATAGTAACAATTTTTGCGTTTAAAGTATATCGTTAGTTATTTCAGGTTATCGTAAACAATCTGTAAAACCTCTTTACATACATCCACTTTATCCGGGGGAACTGTCACCAGCGCCTCGTTCAATGTTTCCTCTGCCAGCGCCATCGCTTCCTCCTGCAATTTCTGCGCCTGCTTTGTCAGGTAAACCAGGTTTATCCTCCTGTCATTTTCCGAAGCCACTCTTTTTACCAGGTTCAGCTTTTCAAGATTATCTACAAGTCGTGTTATACTTGGCTTGTCCCTAAAAGTGGCATTACATAATTCCTGCTGACTGATTCCTTCCTGTTTCCAGAGATGATATAATACACTCCATTGCTCAATGGTAATATGCAGGCCGGCTGCATTGAATTTTTTTTGCAATCTTCTGGCTATGGCTGTAGAGGCCTTACCGGTGATAAAGCTGTAAAGTTCTCCTTTCTTAAATTGGTTGTTTGGCATATAGTTGTTTATACAACTAATCAAAAATAACACTATATTTGATTACTCCAATTTTAATTTTCAAAAAGACTATCCTGGAATCGCAAACGCTTATATACAAAAATTCCCGTATCAGCTATTACCGGTTTGGTGATGGTGAAAGGCCGGTTATCTGCTTTCACGGATATGGAGAAACAGCCGAAAGCTTTTCGTTTTTAGCTAAGTATGCTGGTTCTCAATTCAGTTTCTATGCCATTGACCTGCCTTTCCATGGAAAAACGAATTGGAAGGAAGGCCTCAATTTCAGTATCGAAGACCTGAAAATGATCAGTTTGTCCGTTGCAGGCCATACCAGTTTACCGCTTACAGTGATGGGCTTCAGTCTCGGTGGCAGAATGACCCTTTCTCTGTATGAATACATTCCTCAAAAAATTGAAAAGCTCATCCTGCTGGCACCTGATGGATTAAAAGTAAATTTCTGGTACTGGCTTTCTACACAAACATGGATGGGAAACAAGTTTTTTGCTTTCACCATGAAGCACCCAGGCTGGTTCTTTGGATTATTGCAACTAATGAATGAACTTAAACTGGTCAATGCAAGCATCTTCAAATTTGTAAAACACTATATAGGCGATACAAACGTCAGACAGCTTCTCTACCAGCGATGGACAACCCTGCGGAAGATAAAACCGCAGCTAAGCAGTATCAAATCAAACATAAAACAGCAAAAAACCAAAGTTCGGCTGATTTACGGCATTCATGACCGCATCATACTTTCTTCTGTTGGTGAAAAATTCAGACAAGGAATCGAAAAACAATGCAGCATAAGCATTATTCATTCCGGTCACCAGGTATTGCATGAAAAACATGTACGGGAAATTCTCCCTGCGCTGTATGAATGATTAGCTTTGTTCATTCTGCATGATACTTTCCGCGGTCATACTGGTATTATTTATCGCATATAGCATACTGATATTGTATTACTGGTCTGCCTGGAAGTCTGTACCGGAATATAAACCTGCTGTTACATCTCCTTCTGTTCGCATCAGCGTAATAATCCCGGCAAGAAATGAAGAAAAAAATATTGCGGCGCTATTGGAAGTCCTCGGGAAACAAACTTACCCGGCCAACCAATTTGAAGTGATTGTGGTGGATGATCATTCAACGGATTCAACCGCTGCAATCGTTCAGGGTTTTCCTTTTGTAAAACTTATCCAACTGCAAGAAGACGATATTAATTCTTATAAGAAGAAAGCGATTGAAAAAGGTATAGAGAAGGCCGCCGGTCAACTGATCGTTACCACTGATGCAGATTGTATTCCTTCACCCAATTGGTTAAGTATGATAGCTGCTTTAAAAGAGGAAAAAAATGCTGTCTTCATAGCCGCCCCGGTTGTTTTTAGCCATAACAATTCAGCGTTGCAACTTCTTCAATCACTCGATTTCTTAGTATTACAGGGCATCACAGCTGCTTCCGTACATAATAAAGTACATTCCATGTGTAATGGGGCTAACCTGGCTTACGAAAGAAACGCTTTTGGGAAAGTTAACGGGTTTACGGGCATTGATACAATTGCCTCCGGCGACGATATGCTACTCATGCACAAAATAGCGGTGAAGTTTCCACAGCAAATTTGTTACCTGAAAGCAAAAGAGGCAATTGTCAGCACTATCCCCATGAAAACATGGCGTGAATTTTTTAACCAGCGTATCCGCTGGGCCAGTAAAGCAAAAAACTACGATGATAAAAGGATTATAGCCGTTCTTTTACTGGTTTATCTCTTCAATTTTTCATTTCTTACTTTGTTTGCTGCCGGATTTTGGTGCTATAATTACTGGATATATTTGGCCGCACTATGGATAGGCAAAACAATCATAGAATGGCCCTTTGTATCATCTGTTGTCGCTTTCTTTGATAAAAAGCCATTGATGAAATACTTTTTCTTCTTTCAGCCACTGCATATTTTATACACCGTTTTTTCGGGGCTACTGGGGCAGTTTGGCAGGTATGAATGGAAGGGAAGAAAAGTAAAATAAGTGGCCTCCCCAAACCCCTCCAAAGTAGGGGCTTAGCAAGCCGCCATTAAATGGATAAGAATATATTTGTACAACTCTATAAAAATAATTTTAAGATTTAATGAGCAATGACCAGTCATTCAGGGCAGCATCTTGGCGCAGGCTAAAAAAGAATAAAGGTGCCTTATCCGGACTGGTCGTTATCATTATAGCCTTCTTTATCGCTGTTTTTGCCTACTTCATTGCACCGGATCCCTCTCCGTATGCCAACCGGATCATCCTCGAAATTGGCGGTGAAAAGCCGGGGTTTAAACAAATTTTTATTAAAGTAAAAAAAGACAAAGACGTTACCCCTACAGCTTTTTTTCAGCAATTACTTTCCGGTAAAGAAGATGCATATTATTATATGCCCATTACACAATATGAAAAAAAAGGCGACAGCATTATCGTACAAAAGTTTATTGATATTGGCCTTTCTGAACGACAAAGTTATTCAGTTACACAAACAGCACCTAACCCGGTCGTAACTAAAAAATTTTTCCTAGGTACTGATAAATATGGACGGGACATCCTCAGCCGCATCATAGTGGGAACAAGGGTAAGCCTGAGCGTTGGTTTCATCACGGTACTTATTTCATTGAGTATTGGCCTTATCCTCGGTTCGCTGGCAGGATACTTCCGTGGGAAAACGGATGATATCATTATGTGGTTCATCAATGTTATCTGGAGTATTCCCACTTTGTTGTTAGTATTCGCTATTACACTGGCCCTTGGCAAAGGCTTCTGGCAGGTTTTTATTG